>ENA-ORXC01001645-ORXC01001645.1-marine-metagenome-genome-assembly--contig:-NODE-1645-length-12964-cov-21.180337_pt1 | contig 12964 bp, 13 predicted proteins | sample MGYA00237865_ERZ511478 | MGnify/ENA metagenome assembly ERZ511478 | reverse complement strand
AGCCGGCCCGCTTCGCGCGTGCCAGCGACGTACACAGCCAGCGATTGGCCCCAAAGATAGGGACACAGCCCGCGGCACCACCACAGCGCAATCACCCGCGGGGGCAATCGGCACCAGTTCGGCAGGCACCCACCGGCGGGGTTGCGAGCGAAAAGCTAATAGTCAAGCCGGCCCGCTTCGCGCGTGCCAGCGACGTACACAGCCAGCGATTGGCCCCAAAGATAGGGACACAGCCCGCGGCACCACCACAGCGCAATCACCCGCGGGGGCAATCGGCACCAGTTCGGCAGGCACCCACCGGCGGGGTTGCGAGCGAAAAGGGAATAGTCAAGCCGGCACGCTTGGCGTGCCGGCGACGTGGGCAGCCAGCGGTTGCTCCTAAGAAAAAGGACACAGCGCGCTTCACAAACCAGCCACGCTCGCCCGAATGGGCGATGCGTGACGGTCCCGCGAGCACCCACCGGCGGGGTGTCGAGCGAGAAAACACGGTGAAGACCGCCCACCCGGCGTGGCGGCCACTCCCAAACTCCAGCGAATGCCCCCAGCGAGGGGGACACAGCGGCTTCGCGAAAACGCGATCACCCGTCGGGGCGATCGGTCGCGGACAGGCCCGCACCCTCCGGCGGGGTGGCGGGCCCCTCTCCTCAACCGTGCGCCCAAAACAAAAAAACAATGGGGGGAGGTGGAAAGATACAAGTGGGGTGTGCACGTACGTGCGGGGAAGGGGAGGCGCGAAAGAAAGAGCAGACGAGGAGGGGAGCGAGACGTGCGTCACGGGGGCGCGGTGATGCCGAGACGGTGACTGCACGAGCACGAAGGCTCCGGTCGGTGGCGGCGACCGAGCGCGCCGGACCCCGGGTGCAGCGCGTGGCGCGACTGTGCTCGCCAGCGGCTCCGGTGGGTGTCGCAACCGGTCGTGGCTGCGCGTGCGGTGCGCGCTAGGACGAGGCGCTGCAAGGGTTACCGCCTGTGTGGCTGGGACGCTGTGCTCGCCCCACCCCGCACCGGATACGTGGGGGACCCCGATCTGGGGGCGGCGTGGAGGGTGAGGCGTCCCATCTGAGATCACCCGTCGGCCCATCTGAGATCACCCGCCGGCCGCCGCCGGGTGAATCGGAAGCTGAGCAATCTGAGAAATTAAATTCATTCAATACAATGACAATTCCACGCATGAACCAAATACACGCCATCGTTGACCATAAAAAATACACGGCCTTAACGCGTGCCGCACGTACGAGATGTGCGGCCTCGCCATGACGAGGGCGTAAGGGCTCCTTGCAGCAAAATGTGCTGGGAGTCTTCGTTATCAATACTACACGGCAAGGGGAAATGCGTCGACTTATGGTCACTGTGCACCGCATCTCCCGCCGCAGATCACCAGTCAGCGTCGTCCGCTCGCCATATCCGGCTTCTGGAGCATATCAGTGCCTTCTCAGGAGATCACCTGGAGTGCAGCCTCGCTGAGACCCGCTTGCGTCCACTCGATCCACCGTGTGCGTGCATCGTCCCTTGGAAAGGTCTCAAACGTTCTGTCGTGGCACGCTCTGACCGGGTCCTGGGAGTACTGCACATTGACTGAGACCCTACCACGATTGCAGAGACACACACGACCACGGAGACTCTGTTGTGCTTGGGAAAAGATACACGTTGACACATGTGCTGTTGCGCTGGCGGAGCCCACTCGTTGACTGAGGCGCCGAGACAGTTGTGCGGGGACACACTTTGACAGAGGCGGTGTGTTGCGGGTCGAGGACATGCCGAGTAGTGGGCCTGATGATGTTCCTGGTGCTCTGCCGCCTTCCCCAGTTGTCGATGGTGACCTGTTCACTAGTGTCTGGAATACCCATGGAGTACGTTGCCGGCTTGCTTCTATTTTCGATGGAGATCACATGAGAGAGAAGAGCTATTTGATGTGTCACTACGTCTTTCACGTATCGCACTGTGTCTAACATGCCCACGTCATCATCGTACTGGTACTTTTCTGTCGCTGTGTTGCTCATTTGGCTGAGCCAGGATGACCTGAGTGTTCTGTTTTCCCGATACGCGCAGGCCATGCTGAAGAAGATATCCAATGGAACTGCGAGCCCCGGAATGAGTGGAAGCACGGCCGATTCGCCCGAACACAATTGCCTCTCATGGCTGGCCCCATCTGGACAACTGGAAGGCCCCAATAGAGACTGCACTCGCCCTCTCCGATCAGTGATGACCAAAGCCGTTGAGAAGTATGCCACCCAGATTGACTACGCTGCCAGTGGCTGGTCAGGGAAGCGACGTGGTGTGAAAGTGGCTTTGAAGAAGGGTCTGCGTACTCGTTGCAACCGGCGACGCACCTCCGCTCGGCTGCTCGCGTATCGCACCCTGGGTGTGTACATGGACGATGACGTACAGGAGGCGTCCATGGAGCGCATCGTGCTTGCTCCAGACTTTGTCGGTGCCTCTAATGGTGCGCAAGATGAGAATCCGGGCGTTGGTTATCGACTGAAACTCAAGGACGGCCCCATCGAGTTGGTCCGTGCGCTCGACATGAACGGAGCAGCGGCGGCAATCATAGCTGAGCTGCTGCTTCTGGACTCCAGCGAAGTGTGGACCTCTGTGCGGGCTGCCGGAGCGGCCTGTCTACAGAGCTACGTCGATGCATGTAACTTCCCCAAGTTTTTGCGCCCAGAGAGCAACGAGGCTCGCAAGGGCGTTGTCCGATGCATGCGGGATGAGTTAAAGGACCTCAAGGCTGGCGATCTTGATCTCTCTGACGAGGAAGCTGACTAGCTCACGCTTGTCGCTCTTCTTGAAGCGAGTCCCATGTGATCCACCGGACTGGCTTGGACGACGATTCTAGTCACCGCTTGTGAGCACATGTTTTTTCTATTGCTTTCTTGGCCTCTGTGATATCCAGAGCAGTCTTTTTGTCCTATTTTCTCGGCCATGCGTTTTTTTATTATCCATTTATTTCTTTTTCCTGCTTGATTGCGTCGTTTTTCCATCGCTTTTTCTGCAATACTGTTCCTAGTTCTTTTCTACGTACGGTTGTAGAGAGAAAGTGGGCGTCTTGTTTTTGTAATATCCGTCATATAAGAAGAAGAACAGTAGACAGGATCATCTTTAATTCTGTCCCGCGGACAATCCTGGCGACCGCTCTCTCGATGAAGCAAGATCCAAGCTGAGGTGCAAGAAAAACAACTGTCAACAGGATAGTAGTAAATACTGTCCTTTCGATACGCTGGGCGACCGATCCCCAGGAAAAAGGAGAAAGCAAGCGGACAAGAGGAACTATAAGCTGTGGATAGGACCGTATTTAAAGTCGTCCTGCTGATATGCCAGGCGGCAGACATCAAGAATCAATAGATAACAGCTCTCCATCCGGTTCATTAAACCATCGCAGGGATCACTTTGATGTAAGAAAGAGGGTTTTTGTCGGCGAAGCAATTGTGCTTCTGTGGTGTTATTATCTGGGAGACGTACTCGGGATCAATCCTGTGCTTTGTTTCCCGTGTCGTGCGCGGGCGTAGTTGTTCACCCGTCTTGTGCCTACGCTTTACGTTGTACGACAATTCTATCTCTCGTTAAGGCACTGGCCTGGCTCACAAGGCAATCCGGAAACGGTTCTCGTCCTTTTACCACGGGTACTGCGTGCGGACCGGACGTTGTTCTACTTCTCTTCCAGTCCGTTCACCGTGAGAGCGGTTTGGTTTGCAGTTTGGTCCAGCGACCGTGACGAGGGATGTACTGCGAAACAGTTCTGCGGACAATCTGGAGAACAGATCCTGGCCTGATCTCAGGAACCATCTGCCATCCAAGACGAAGATGATTGTAGGATCGGACGAGTAAATTTTCGAAGATGATTTGCAGGACGACTCCTGAGGCATAGGAGGAAAATCCGTGAGATTCTTCCGCATATTTTCAGGAACTTTCCCCAATATAGTCCGCAGAGTTGGATGCGGTCGAATCGAAATAACTCCTCCTTATTTATAATGAAAGAAATGATCTCACTTTATCTCGGGAACTTCATACCACGACATAGTGGTGTCTATTCTACCATGGGCATCATTTGATGGCCAGGGCATCAATTGATGCCCATTTCTAATCTGTGTTTCCGGTTTGTTCCTTGCCTCTGCGGCCAGTTTTGACCACAGTATCCGACTCGGGGCCACTCGTTTGTCCTTGGGGTAGCCCATCAGCGTCCATGGCTGCAGGCAACAAGAGCTATGGCGAAATATTACCTACCTGGGCATCATTTGATGCCCAGGTATCGGTAGAATAGACACTAGAGGTGGAACATGCACAAAATTCAGTTGGGCTCGCCATAGAACGGACCGTCAGCAGGACTGTGGAATGGCCAATGAAGCCGAGTGTGGCTGTGCCTTAGAACTTCCCCCAGATGCTGGAAATGCCTTAGAGTGTTGGAGTGTTTTTCCGTGTACGCAACTTCCCCGCCTGAGCAGTCACTCGCCACGGGGGGGGGGCCTGCGCGGTGGAGTTTTGCGTGGTGGCTTCCCTGGCAATGCCGCTTGGATCACTGCACGTGCACACTTGGCACCTGGTTGGGCGCGGGCGCGGGCAGCCTACTGGGACACGCGCGCGTGGGGGCATTGTTCCGGCACTCCTCCACCTTTCCGCGTCTGTTTTTTCCTCTCCGCTTTTTCCGTCATCCGCTTCTATTCCCCTCCCTCTTTCCTCCGCCTTTGTCCCCAAATCCCCCCGTCTAGCACAAGGCCGACATGCCGCTCGATTCCAAGCCCTTCCTGCCCCCTGAGCCCATGGACGCTCCCGTCGCCCCCTCCATGCAGCCGAAATTCGAGTTGCTGCGGGCGCGTTGGCGTTGAACGACGGCTCCATCGCCAACCACAAGGCCTACGCGCCACCCGATAGCACACCCAGCTCGCCCGCCAACCACGGCGAGGCGGCGTCGCTCATGGTGGCCGCCCCCCCGCTGCACACCACCGGCACGCGGAAGCCCCACCCGCCGCCGAAGCCAAGCCCGTCGCGGCCGCCAACCACGACAAGGCGGCGCCGCTCGCGCTCACCACCCCCGCGCTGCCCACCACCGACAAGCACAAGCCCCACGCGCCGCAGGATGCCAAGCCCGTCACGCCCATCCAGTCCGCCCAAGCAGCGCCGGGAATGGCGGCTGCACCCGTCCCGTCGGCCGTGCAGTCTGCGGTTGTGTTTGTTGAGGGTGCGGCGGCGGTTGGCACGGTGTGCGCTTCCTCCCATGCGATCACCTACGCGAGCGGTAAAAGGTCCGGTGTGTGTATTGTTCTTCGATGTGCAGTGCTCTATCCTTCTCGTACGCCCACGTCCGCGCCACACCCATCACTCATGCATCTAGGCACTTGGAGCGAGAAGACAGCAAGACAATAAAGCATGGTCACCTGCTCCTCGGAAAACTCTACGTCGTCCGCGGACCCATGCGAACCCCCGAAACAAAATGAGACGGGTGCCGCGCTGAAGATGCGGAGCCAGTCGCCGACTGCGAGTGCAGTGAGCGCGACGAAGGCGGCAGCGGCAGCCCGATCGGGCGCGGCTGCAACCGCGTCAGCCTCGTCGATCGCACCGCGGCCGACGCCGCGCCACCGCCAAGTCCGATGCCGGCCACTCGAGCACCGTCTGGCAATTGTCGCGCAGTGCCAACGGGCGGGGCGCTGGCGGGGACCCCGTGTAGACCTTGCCAAACCGGGCAATCCTTCTTTCGCCTGTTGCCGGGGCACGTGGATTTGATGCACGTCGAGCAGTGCCGTCTGCGCCTCTTCTTGGGCGGCGGCGCCATCGTCCCGGCGTCGAGCGCCCCCCGATCCATGTCGTCGCCACCGCCAGAGATCGGCGCCAGGACGGCGTACGGCGCCAAAGCCGTGTCCGCGGCACCATAAAAGCTGTAAGTGTCGATCTCGCCCACTTCTGCAGGCGCAGTCGCACTTGCCGGCGCCTCCAGGCGGCCAGACTGCGGTTGGCAAGTCGTCGTTGGCGGCCCGACCGCCGCTGGCTGGCCCACCGCCGCTGGGTGGCCGACCACCGCCGCTGGGTGGCCACCGGGTGCCCCCCGCCCAACCTGACCGCCGTGTGCCGCCCCCGCTCCACCCTCACCTTGTCCTCGTCCCCAGGCGCCCGCCCGTTGGTCGGCGACGGCAGTTCTTGGCCGCCGCTGGGGCTCCACCCGCGACGCCACCGGCGTCATGGTCGTCGCGTCGTCGCCGAGATCTGCCGTCGCAGAGTTGGAGGCTGCGGCAGTCGTGCGGGACTGGACGGGGTGGGACAGGAGAATCGTGCTGGCCTTGTTTTGCGTCCGGTCGTAGAAGGCCTGGTACGCCACCATGTGGCTGGTCGACTTGAAGTAGAGCGAGGGCTGCTCCAACTTGACCGCATTGAGCGCCTTCTTCTTGGACCTGCTGCCCGCCACCTTGGCGGCCGTTGCATCCGCTGCCGCCATCTTAGCCGCGCGCCGCAACCAGTCGTCCCCGAACACTCGGTTAAACGCGACGGTTATGGCGGCCGCCGAGGGCCTCCCGCCGAGCTCCCGGCGCAGCTTGCGCTGCACCTCGCCAGAGAGGAGCTTCTCCTCCGTCGTGTGGACGGGAAGCAACGGCACGCCCGTCCCCATCTTCTTGGCCAAGTACCGCTTTTGCTGCGGCAGCGCCGGCAGCGTTGGAGACAGCTGCTCCATCATCTCCTTGCCGGGTAACCCGCAATCCTCCAGAATGTCCGGCGACAGGGTTGCCACGCCGCAATACAATTCGGGCAACTCAAACTCGTCCGCCCGCTGGTGGGCGTGGTGGGAAACGCGCTCGCCGAAGATGACCTGCTGGTAGAATATGATGTCGTCGACAATCCACACGTCGGGGTGGCCCATGTCCGGCGCGCCCGTGCGGTTGTTGCGCGCCGCCCGCTGGTTGTGCCGACCCACCCACTCTAGCAGCGCGAAAGAGATCAGCTCCGCCGACGCGCCCTTCATGCCGAGGAAGTTTTTGACCAGCTTTTGATGAACGCTGCCCTCGTTGGAGTTTGTACCCCGAGAGCAAAGCCACAGGGGCAGGTTGTTGTGGTCGTACCGGCGGAGCACGTACAGCGGCGCGTCGACGGGGTCGGTCACCCACCCCTCCTTCACCAGCTGGATGACCTGGCGAGCCGCCTTCCACGTCGCCTACGTGAATAGCGGCTGCTTGGTGGACGCGTCGAGGATGCCCGCAAAGTCCTTAAACAGCTGGTCGAGCCGCGGCGCGATGATATCGGGGTGGGGCACCGTGCGGCGCACGCGCCGGTTGACCCACGCCGCCATGTAGTACTGCACCTGCCGCCACGTCTTGTCTGGCCAGATCTCTGCCGCCACGCGCTGCGCCGCCGCCGCGTCCTTTGCGCTATAGAACATGAGCGCGTGGGAGAAGGCGCGGCTGAACAGCGGCGTGGCGCCGTGCCCCTTGGGCACGTGCCGCAGCACTCGGTCCATTAGGTGCATGATGTCGCCCTTCACACCGGAAGCGAGGCCACGGAGGGGACCGCCGCCCCCGTCTCCCTCCTCGTCGGCCGGTGGACTCGGCTCGATGCCGTCCTCTTCATCGTCCCCCACATTGCCCGCGATCCCCGCGCCGTCGCACACGTCGGCGTCGTCGACGTCGCCAAAATCAGCCGCAGCCCCCGATCCGGCGCCGCCGGGAACCACACCAGCGTCACGAAGGCGTTGAATGGGCCCCTGAAGATCGGCAAGCGCGTCCACTTGTCCGTCTTAGGATTCCACTGGGAGCACGGGGCGAGCCGCAGGGGCGCGTTGCTCGGCGAGCCGCTTCTCTACCGGGTGGTCCGCGTCACGGAGGTGCGATCGCGACACGACGAAGACAGGGTCCTTGCCAATCTGCGCGTTGTGCTGCATGAGGATGGCAAGCGTCTTGGGCTGCCGCTTGACCGTAAAGGGCAGCGTAAACGCCGACACGAGCACGCGTGTGACCTTCACCCACACCCTTCCCTTGGCTCCAACGACAAAGTTGCCATGCTTGGGAGGCTGTGCGTCGGCCACCGTACATACCGCAACCCGGAAGGTTCCGCTCGCGTCCGCCACGTACAGCTCCATGCCCTGCAGGTTTGAGCTTCGCTCTGGCACGGGGCTCGACGACTGCAGCACGCGCAGGTACACGAGGAAGGAGGCGTAAGAGTCGAGCGCCGCGTACGTCTGCTGCTGGCTGCTGAGAGGCCGGCTCCAGTCGGAGAGGCACACGCCAGGGGACTTGTCCAACGTCCTCTGCAACAACACGGCGACCAGGCCGGCCAGCCCGATGGTCGCGTTGCCGACGAGCTGACGCGACTTGGCAAAGTTGGCGACCTCCACCGTGCTCACCGTCGCCGCGCCGTGCTCGGACCTCAACTTTTTGCAATCGCCTCCAATGCTTTTGCCGGTCTTGATGATGTCTGGGTCCGCCATCAGCGCCTTGAGCTGGTGCGGGAAGGTGGACATGCGGGAGATGTGGAGCACCAGCGTGTCCGTGAGGGTCGACACTTGCACCACGCGCACCTGCCCCGGGCCGCGGCCGTTGGGCCCGCCGTCGACATTCCACTCCGCGTCGAAGCCCACTACTCCGCCGCCCCGCTTGTTCTTGACCTGCTTGCGGATGTTGTCGATGGCTGTGTTGGCGTCGTCCGTGTTGACAATGTAGTCGACAAAGTGGTCGGCCGGCACAGTCAGCGGCGGGTGCGGCGCCGTCGACGACTCCTTCAGCGGCACGCTCGTCTTGCGCAACCCCGGGTAGACGCCCTCCAAGAAGGACGCCTCCGCCGTCGGGTTGTCCGTGAAGAACACGTCAATGTGGGGGGCGGGAAGCCCCAGCGCGATCATGCGCTGCTGGACGCTGACGAGCATCTGCCGCAGCTCCTCCAGGGACTTGGACTGGGTCAAGACGGTGGCCATCACTTCCGTGTGCTCTTTGACCAAGGAGTAGGCAGCCATGAAGAGCTTCTTGCCCTTGAACAGGAAGTTGCACTTGACGATCTTGAAGAAGTGATCCCCCGACAGCATCCGCGCGGGTATCATAGCGCACCGCTTCTTGATCTTGGCCTCCAACCGCCGCATGCCGCGCGTGTAGACGGAGCGGAAGAAGTTTTTGGAGCCGTGGCACCCGTTGGCGCCGTACGAGTCGGAGAAGTGGGGGAAGCGGGGGAAACGTGCGGCCGTCTCCGACGTGCAGCCGCTCACGCGTGGCTCGCCAAACGGGGACTCGGCCATAACGTCCGACAGGCGGGAGAGGTAGGCCAGCTCCTTGCGGTGGTGCATCCGCGTGTGCTGCTCACGCACAAAGTCCGCAAACGGGCCAAACCCACCGCCGCTTGCCGTCCAGCTGCGCATTGCGTCAAAAACCGCTTGCGTCACCCCGAGGCGGTGGGTGAAGAGGATGGGGAAGGCGTGCTTGATGTACGGCGGCGCCTTCTCAAGCAGCTTGGCGTCCCACGACAAAAAGCACTTTCCCTTATGCTTCTTTGTGCACCGATAACGGCGACACACGACAAGGATGCACTCGTCGAGGTCGATGACCCGCCGGAAGGTGGACCACCCGTTCTGGTTGACCGCGGCGGTGCCGCACGTCGGACAAAACGGGCGGTAGGGGCCCAACATGTCAAAGGGGGCGTACACCAGCACCCGTGGGACGCACCAATCCTCGGGGAAGAGCACGCGGCCGGCGGCCAACGCATTGGGGGGGGTGACCAAGAAGGAGAGCGTCCTCAAAAACAGACCCGTCTTCAGCACGTGTTCCTTGACGCTGGCCAGGTACTTGGGCAGCGTCCACCTGTGCCGAAACGTTGCGGGGGATGCACCCGCTCTCGGCGCTGGCGGCGGTGCCGTAGTGGTAGACAGCGACGGCGCGGCACTGCCAGAGCTTGGCAGCAGCCGCACGGAAGCCGACCCGGTAGCAGGATCCCCACCAACGCCGACCGCGCCCGTGCCCGCATTCTCCACCGTGGTCGTGTTCCCCCCCCCCGCGACGATAGCCCCCGTGCGTGCCGACGACTGTGCAGTTGCGCCAGACGCCGCAATCGGCTGTGTCGTCGCCGACCGTGCCGACGGCGCCGACCCAGCGGACGCGAGCGGCAGGGGCGAGGCCGTGGAAGTGGTCGCGTTGGCCGACACCGTCGGGGCCACATCGGAGGCCGGCCCACCGTGCAGCACAGACAACGTGTTGCCCGCAAAGTCCCACTCGGGCACGTCTTCTTCGTCCAGGAGCTCGTCCGAGCCGACGGCGCACTCGGTCGCGTCGGCGTGCTCGGGTAGGGACCGAGCGTCCCAATCAATCCCGTCGCCATCGTCCGAGTCCCCGTCGTACCCATCGTCTCCGCCAGTGTCCTCGACGTCGGGCTCGTCTCAAACGCCACGGACAGCATCAGGGAGGACGGAGGCGCCCACAGACGGCCCGGGTGTGACATGGGACGTGACGCCCCTCGCCGCAGCCGTTGGGTCAGCAAGTGCCGGTGGCGGACTGGCCAGCGGGGGAGCAGCCGCTGGCGCTGGGTCACCCCCGCCACCTGTCGGATGGGCACCCGCGTCGACGGAGACGGTGTTGGCAGGGAGGAGGGTGGCACCACCAGCGGCATCGGCCAACCCGGCTGCGACCCCACCAGCACGGTGGGAATGAGGGAGCGACTCGGCCCCACGATCACGCGGCGCCACGCCTTCCAACCCCATCACGCCGACGCGCACCACACGATCTCGGCCGCGGGGAGAGGCGTTGCCGCCGCGCGTGGCGCTGCCGCCGCGCGTGGCGCCGCTGACGCGCATGGAGCCGCCGCCGTCCACCGCGCCTCCGCCGTCGACACCTGTCGGCGGCGCTGTAGGGCCGCTGGTGGCAGGCGTACACCCAGGTGCTTGCCGAGCGAAGACGCTCAAACGTGTCTGGGCCGGGTCCCTCGACACCAGCTGGGCGTTAGACGGCCGACCGGCCCCCGCTCGACGCCCCCCCCGACTTGGTTTTGCCATTTTCAAGCGCAGGGAAGGAGGCACAACAGTAAATACTCCAGCGCAGGGTGGCGGGGGGGGTTGGGGGGGTAAGGCAGGAGGGGGAGGGGGCTGGGGAAGCGGGGACGTGGGAGGGTGGTAGGGGGGGAGTCGCGGCGGCTACGGCATGGAGGAGAGCGAGCGATGCGGGCACGCGGACGCAAAGGCAATGCAAAAGAAGGTCAGGGTCGTGTTGCAGCGGGAGTGTCGGCCGTGCACGCTGACTGTGGCCACATACAATCAGTCGACCAAGCAGTTGACGCCTCCCCCGGCCGACACCAGGCCACCCACCATCACTGCCGCCATTGGCTGCCGACGCCATTGGCTGCCGACGGAGCACGTGGCGGGAGTGGGTTCCGCGAAAGAGCGGGCGACGAGAGTCCACGCGGGTGAAGAAAAAGCGCGCGTAACCGCAGTAAGCGAGATGGCGCGAGACGACAAACGAAGGGAAGCGCGGGGCAGTGGGACGGCGTCAATCTGGCGCGCCGCCGCAGCGCGCGCGCAAGGCCAGTCGCCGGCGCTCGTCGAGTGCACGCGCGCGCGCGCGCACTCGACGAGTCGTGTCGCAGCGCGACAACGTCAGGCAAGTCCGTACCGAATTGAAATAAAATTCTCGACGGCTGTCTCAGAGTCTCGAAATGGAGGCCGCCTATTGGACGAGTCACTATCTGTTCCGTTGTACCACATTGGCTGCCGCTCTGACCCCGTGCACGATCACGGGCCAACCAAAAAGTGAGTGGCACAATGGAACTGGCGCAGGAGGTGTCACTAAAATAGTCCCTCGAGCTCTGTGAGCCAATCAACACGGCCACTATCGACCCCAAGTCATGGGGAGGTGGCCGGGAACACCGCCACCCACGGGCACGCGTCGTCCAACTGCGTGCCGGCGCCGCGCCCCGAGCCCCCGTGCCAGCACCCCGTAGCCTGTCGGGGCCAAATGTCGACCAGCTTCAGAACTGAAAGCGCGTTCGCGAAAACACCCTGGACTTGCGAAACGATAAAACCATTTTCACAAGACGAAAGATAGTCAAGCGCGTCACGAGCATCTTCTGAGGGTCTGCTCCACTGCACATCACTGGTCACCTCAACCGCGCGTGCGCGGCGGTGGCGGCGCGCCACTAGGGGTTTTTAAGTTTTCTCGTTCGGTCGGTGCGAACGGTCGGTCGGTGCGAACGGTCGGTGCCAGGCAGGCCTTCGCGCGGGGGCAATGGACAGATTTCACGGGCGGGACCCGCAGTCTTTTGCATGTGTCTCGTTCCAGCTTTTACAGCATAAGTTCGTTGGCTCGAAGTTGAAGTTGACGACAGTGAGCAGATATGGCTGGCTCACGGCAATTTCGTGGCTTTCGAGGGGCTGGTTTGGCGTGGTTTGGCGTTTCCCATGGAGGCACGGAGTATCCTGTTGACATTGACGGGCTTTGGGGATGCTTTCAGAGACAAGTTTGGCCACACCAACGTCAGCAGTTCCGTCAGCGCCCTTCACTGAGAGTAGTCACAATCGGTCTTGACAGTACACGGGGTCGGGATCAACCTTTTCTGCTGTCACAATTGAGTTCTCCAGAATTCGCAAAGTATCCGCTTGAAAGAATCTTCAATCCAGGCGTACTTGAAAGCACAGCTGTAAGATGCATTGATGAGTGACCGAACCACCGACCGACTGTTCGCACCCACCGAGCGACAAACCGTGAACCATCCTAGTGCCTCGGCCCGTACAGGACCGCCTTGCTGACAACTCTGTCTCGTACCCTCTGCTACTCACCCCTCTCCTACAGGCCCGGGAGTACGGACGTACGCCCCTCCCAGAAGTTCTGGAAGAGGGACCCTCTTCAGAGGTCCTTTTCTGGCGCCCTCTCTGGTTCTTCGCAGACCCCGGTGTCCCAGCGGGCCACACACTTGCCACAACCAACACCAGCGCCACCCTCTCGCTCCACCACACGTCCACACAGCTTTTCAACGCGTCCCTGAGGCCACCTGCCACAAGTCGGCCGAGCCCGCCCGCCCCCCC
>ENA-ORXC01001644-ORXC01001644.1-marine-metagenome-genome-assembly--contig:-NODE-1644-length-12974-cov-4.814220_pt1 | contig 12974 bp, 18 predicted proteins | sample MGYA00237865_ERZ511478 | MGnify/ENA metagenome assembly ERZ511478 | reverse complement strand
CCTCTTTTCGAGGCGTGGTGCGGAATGGCTGCCAGCCAATCCACTTGTGTGTGTGTGATCCTCATTTTGGTACTTATGTTCCTGTATATCTCGGCATTACTTTGATAATGATGGTCAAAGGATCCATGCTTCTGATAATTGTCGTCTAAAATTGGGGTCGAATCAAAGCATGATAATTATGATCTCGCAACCCTGCTCATAAGGGGCGCAGATAGGGCGCTAATAGGGCGCGACTTGGGCGCTCTTTCGCCCAGCGCCCCCGAGCAGCTGGGCGCTATTAGGGCGCTAGTTAACAGTGTTAGGATTGACCAATAGCTGGCCTCGATCCGGAATGCTGCCTTCTCAGAGTTCCTCAGAATCGAGCGTTGCAAAATAGGTCATTCACATGTCTTTGCCGCTCCGCGAGCGGGACAGAAGCACGAAGACAAGTGTGCGGCGGTCCGCAAAGGCACGGGGTTGCCGAAGCAGGTACGGCTGTGGCTGGCGTATGCCCGCCGGTCGCCATCCCCACCGCGGATACGCCCCGCTCTTCACTCGCTCCGTCGGTTGCTTCGGAAAGACCAGATGACGTTATGTCTCCTTGGAACTGGTTATTGAGAAGAAATCGACTCCTCAAACTGGAAAAAAAGTTGGGCTACAGCTGTATTTGGTGGGAGGCCACTGAGGGCGCTTCGGGCGCTGGGGGCGCTGGTAGGCGCTGTTAAGGCGCTCATAGGGCGCTAATACGCCCAGCGCCCCCAAAACAGGGGCTCACATAACAACCCTAGAGGGACCGCCCGACTAAGCGTTCTGCGCGCGCTAGCGACCGCAAGACGAGATCAGCTCGGATGCTGTCAGCACTGATGAGGAAGGCGAGAGGTCCACTGAAGAGAGCTCGGTTGGGATGAGTGATGACGAAGAAGAGAAGAGTGATAGGGAGTGCACATTGTTTCGTGTGCGCTTGTGAACTAACCAGTCCCCTCTCGATGACGTTCATTGCGCTCTCCCCACCCTTCCATAACGCGCACAGCCACCCCGCCCCCGCTCCGTACGCCCATATGTCGGCCTTTGAGGTCCCCTCCCCTTCCCCCGCAATGTCTGGCTCGGCGGGAAGAAGCGAGGCATAGCTCAACTCCGCCTCCCTCGTTTGGGGGCGCTCTCACGAAAGCCACAGTTCGCAGAGATGGGGGCAGCGGTCGCCGGGGCCGCCCAGCCGCCGTGTCGTGCCGCAATCGGCGTGCGCACGTGGGGACTATAGGGGGGGGCGGCGGGGCGGCGCTCGTTGCGGAGCGCGGCGCTCACCTAAAGTTTAATTCGCCAACTCCAGTACACATGCGACATGGAGTCGCAGCACAGTATTCCCCCGAGGATCAAATTCTTACAGCGATTTCTCATCTCGGCAGACAAAGAAAAGCACACGTCGCTCGCATGCGACAACAAGAGAGCACACCAATCGCAACGGATAAGCTGCACGCCCGCTACACACTCTTTTGAGAAACAGCCTTCAGCACACAGGGCCCGGAAGGTATCAATGAGTACATTGTCGAAGTTACAGATCACGGCGCAAGACAACCGCGTCACCAGGTCGATGTACTCACCCGCCTTGCTATGTGGAATCCACCTCTAGTCGCATGTCGACCAGAACTGAAAGTATTCTTTCCGGATTCCAGCGCTTTCATTGGTCCACGTACTCTGCATGATGATTACAACGGTTCTGCAACCGCCAATGTTTGGAGGTTCGCAATACCTGTGGTGCGTGTCCCAAAAATGAGACATCCCAGAACCTTCCTTTTCTCGGCCCATCAGCTTTCTGAAGCGGTCCACCTGTGTGAAGTGGCCGTCACGGGGCAGCTGAAAACGTCTGACTGGGGTGGGCCTTGTCACAGTGGTGTCAACCGCGCACAGAAACGGACCAACTGCGGCCCCGTTCATGCAAGACATGACCTTGTCGTGCTGGTTTGACAGACGACAATCGTGCCCGCCGATCATTTCCAAGGATACTAGTGCCAGATCGTCCTGACATACAGCACAAGAAAGGAACGGTGGTTTCTTGTCAATAACAACCTGAAAAGGACCGGCCTGTAGCCGCCTACCAGGAAAAAACGATTTGGGACACCCCTCTTTGAAGCCTCAGATAGCCCACAGGTCAATGAATTGCAATCCTGTTCCCAAAGAACCTGAAAAAAACTGGCTCCAAGATCGTGATTTACTAAGAAGTCCGCACGACAGGGCACACAGGCATGTACTAACGATCTGCCAGCCAAGAGCGAAAGCCTCGGGACAGGCTCTCTCCATGGAGGCCAGTAGAGAATTTTCCTGTTGCCCACCTCGCATGGCCCCGTGCAGTGAGGTGTCAAATCTCCAGAGAAGGAGTATACCTCATTTTCTGGACGCGCACAATAGTGTCTATTCCCCTGATCGCGAGGATTAATTGATCCGCTCTTGAGGATCAATTGATCCTTATCGAAGATCTTCGATTCTGGGCTGCTTGCATATGAAAATGCGCTTCCGACGGTTCACCACTCATCCCATTCTCTTTTCGTAGCAAGGGGCTCTCTGTAAACGCTCCAACCACAAAGTCTGATGCAGATGCACACGGGGGCCTCCACATATCGACAAACATTGCTCATCGCACATTCCCTCTCTACACAAAAAGACGCTCGCATCTGCAAATCTAAGAAAGCTCACAGCTCCGACCTCTACAAAAAACGCGGCTGCACCGGCACCCACACTGTGCGCTCAATCCACTACCCTTGGACATCGTGAGTGGCCCGCAGATGCTGCGAAAAGCACTGGTGGCCCTCCCGAGGAGCACACAAAAGGACCTCCGACCCACCACACTCGCGACAAGACGAACTCACCATGGTCGTGCGCTTCATCTTTCAGAAGCGGCAGTCGCGCTGCTTCAGGAATGCAGATTCAGAGGAACAAGTCAGCTTCCGACGCTTCACCGCGGGCGTCAGATGCGTGCCCGCGCCGAAGGAGGGTGCGACCTCAGGGGGCCCCGCCGCCGTTGCCGACACGGCAAGGTCTCTCAAGCTCGTCGAGCCGTAGAAACTCTCGCTCAGGTCCGCTGCCAGGTCCTTGTAGAAGTGCACTTGGGTCTCGCGACCCACGGGGCCACGGGTCCCGAAGAAAAGCATCCAGGAGTCCACCACACACATGCGGAGGATAGACAAATTTACTCTCGTCGACCAATTGTGGGTGCCATACTTGTGCTCAAGCCGTAGATTGTCTTTTCGGCAGCGATTATGGCGATCGATATCGGCACAATATGGATAGTAGACCTCCGCCACGTTCGGCTGACGGATGGTCAGGGGCACACGTTCCGACTCCTCTGCGCCGGTTCTCCACCGCATACCTGTGACCTGGCCAAAGCCAGGAAAATCCCAGCCCAATCTCGGATCCGATCCCGCCAGGCCGCAAAGGGTCGGCTATGCTCCCGCCCGGGGGCCCGGCTGGAGATAGTTTGGGAGGGCCTGCCTGGGCGGGCCGCCCGGCACTGAGGGGTCGCCCCCTTGTCTGGCGGGGAACCACAACCGCCACATAGCCCTCTCGGCGTGTGACGTGGCGTCCCCGCTCGTCACACGACGACCCCCTTGGGCGGCGGCTCTCAGCCGGCCCCCCGCGTGAGTGCCAACCACGCCCTCCCCCGCCCCCGATCTCTGCCGCCAGCGGGTTTTAAGGGTCTGGTGACGCGGAAGGCCACGGGGCCCGCACGCGCGACAGCCCCTCACATCGGGATGGTGCGGGCGCCGGTCCCCAACCGGCGCCCGCGCCCACCCACACCCCCTCCCCACGAGGTGCGACGGATCGGAGCACACGCCGCCCCCTCGTGGACCCACGAGACGTGCGGCCGCGTCTCACAACTACGTACTCCGGCTCACTCCTCCGCGTTAACAGCCCGACGATGAGACTCCACTTCTCCTCACCCGGGGGTTCATATCCCCCCCCCGCGGTTTCCGTCGTCCTCTTCCACCACCCACCCCACGACGTGCCACCTTCTCCCGAACGGCGTCGCGCCCGTCTCTTCCTCTGTCTATTGGCCCGCGCGGGCCCCCGCCCATCACCTCGTCCACCTCGGTGCGGCCTACCCACAACAAGACGTCCGTTGTTGCCCCCGCTATCTTCGTCACGGCTGACGAGGCGCTACGGCACAGGGACGCCGTTGGCCCGCTGCCCGTCTTGACCGACCAGCGAACGTGGAATGCCGCGTGGGTGCGAGAGATTGACCGCCTCAACACGGACGACTCCAAAACCCACGACGCCTTCCGCAACATCGACCCGGCCCGCCCGTCGTGTCCCTCGGCGACGCGCATCAACGCCAAGCCGGAGGCGTGGGTCCCAACGTTGGACGACCGCGCGACGTCGATTTTCGTCGTGCGCCGCCGTCACGAGGTTGTCTACCGGCGGTCTTACGTGGGATTGATGGACGACGACGACGTCGACGCCCCGATGACCCAATCGATGGACTAAATCTTGACTTCACCTCTCTTCGTTGAGCCTGTGGACCCCAACGGACCGACGACCGCCCAGCTTACGACGGCACCTAACCACCGCGGCGGCGTTAACGGCGACCTCGTGGGGTGACACAAGGCAGAGTACTCAAGCTGTGCGACGGTCCTTCGCCGACGTCACTACTTTCCGACCCCCGCGTGTTGGCCGGTCGTACAAGTCCCGTACGGCTGCATGGCGCGGCTCCCGTGGCTCCTGGCGTGCGAGGTAGAGGACCTCTTTGCGGCGAAGGCGTTGAAGTGGGCCCTCTTCCGCAGCGAGTGGGCGTTGTCGGCCGCCTCGACGATATAAGAAATGTTCCGTGACCGCCACGTGTTGTGGCGTTACCCCCCGTGGCCGGAACACTGGTTCCACTCCCTCTGAGTGAACAGCATCTGCGAGGCGGTGACCGATGACCATGCGGCGGAGACTATGACGGCGTTGCTCAACCTCGCAGACCGGCTGCCCGACACAGAGGCGTTCCGCCATAGGCTGCGCGGCCGCGTGGTCGATCGTCGTGACCGCGAGGGCTAGGTGGCCGCGGCGCTGGTTTCGACTGACGAGGGGGTCATCGCGAGGGTGGCCGAGGACCTGCTCCCCTTTCACTTGCCGTACTTCGAGGACATCCGGGCTGCCCGAGGTCATGGCCCGGCCTGCGTGGGCTGGGTGAAGGCCGTGGCCGCCGCGCGTCGTCATCCTTACCCCGGTGGTGGCCCGTCTCCGCCCGAGTCCGCCGTGACGGCCCGCGAGGGGATGGGGTCTTCGGCTGGTCCGTCCCAGCCGGGGGCGTCCGCGCTGCATTCCCCCACCAGCTCCTCCGCGGCGCGCATCGTGTCGTACGACCCCGTGGACCACCGTGACGTTTCGGATGCCTCCTTCGACTGCCTCAACCACGTCCCCTCCGATCGTGTCTCCTAAGGGTTGGACCGCATGGTGGAGAGCGACACCGAGGAGCTTCGTGGTTTCACGACGGGGACGCACTTGACGGGGCTCGCGCACACCATGGTCACGCTCGGCAACATCGTTGCCCAGTGGGCGCGCAACACTCCCGGGGTGGACCCGCAGCGCGTATAGGATTTCCTTTGTTTTGTGGGTCGTTGCGGCGTCCGTGCCACCTTTTTCCGCGAAACAGGCGTTACGTCGGGGGGGGTGCAGCGTCACCAGCAACACCAATGGGACCGCGAGGCGTTCCGTGCGGATCCGCCTGCACAGCGTCACGGGGGTCCACCGAGGGGTTAGGGAGGGCACGAGATGCGTCCGTCCTGACGTGGTGCCGTGTGTCTTCGTCGGGTTCCCCGCTTGGCCCGTTGGGGCCGCGTGGTCCCCTCCCGTCTCGTCTGGCTTGGCCGGCTGTGGGTCGTGTGACAACACGCCTAGCCAACCCCACCCAGTCGGGGGAAAGGCGAGCCAGACCGTGCCATCCTGTATTCCTGCCGGGGAATACCTGCCCCGGAAGGAGACCCCTAAGAGCACACACGCACGGCGTCGACCGGAGGAAGGCTCCCGGAGCGAGAAACACGAGTTCTGTGACCGGAAATTTACTTGCCCAGGTCGAGGGCTCCAAGGCGGTCCCCACGCCTCGCCCTCTTATACCCCTCTAGACCCCCTCTCGGACGACCCACCCGCTCGCCCCCCTCCCAGAACCCCACGGAAGTCACCCCACCCATACCCTCCCCCCAGGGCCCACGGGGCCAGACTCTCGGAAGGGCGCCGAAGCTTCTGGCACCGCTTTAAGGCAGGGCGCTGAGGGTAGATACGTGGCACCCCGGGCTGCCCCAGTGTCCGGCACTCGGTGAAAACCTCGTCGAAGGCCTTAGTAGGGCTTGCAAGAATTAGGGCCCGTAAGTGGGGGCCCCGTTCACTGGGACGTAGTGGCCCGAGGGAACAGGCATTGAGATGCTTACAGTAGTGAGTCACGAGCGACTCACAAGTGAATCACTACCGGGGGGTTGGGAGTGCGCGCTAGTTGGGCATGCTGCTCTCGGGAGGGCCGGGGGTCGTTTCGGAGCGAACTGGGACCGACCGGCTGACGTCCCGAATCCACGTGTCCCCTCGTGAGTAGGGGGGATCTGGTTCCCGGAGTCGGGGCCAGGTGTCCTGCGGTCACGAACCACAGGCTCATCTGCCGTCAGCGGGTGCGGCGGTGCACGGCGGTGGCGGACATGCAACCTCTGCGTTCCCGACGGCGCTCGGAGGAGGCTGACGCACTCTATGATCCCCTGCGGCGGCCGCCACGTCAGGCAAGAGTCCATGAAGGCGGCCTCCGCCTACGAACCACACGTTTGGGTGCCGTCTTCGAGTACAGCGGCGCTCGGCGGCGGCCGCCGCACATCAAGGTCGAGTGCAGAGGCCGCCACGTCGTGCAAAGGTCCACGAAGGCAGAAGCCGCCCACAAAACACAGGCTCAGCAGCCGTCGGCGTATGTGGCGGTGATCGGCAGCGGCCACCACACATTATGGTCGAGTGCGGAGGCCGCCATGTCTAGGAAGCTTCCACTCCGGCGGCCGCCGCCGACCACCCACACGCTCGGCTGCCCTTGGCGTGTGCAGCGCTTCTCGGAGGCGGCCTCCGTGCTACCTCTGCGAGCCCGACGGCGCTCGAGGGAGGCTGACGCACTTTATGATCCCCTGCGGCGGCCACCACGTCAGACAAGAGTCCACGACGGCGGCAGCCGCCGACGAACCACACGCTCGGGTGCCGTCGACGATTGCAGCGGCGCTCGGCGGCGGCCGCCGCACATCAAGGTCGAGTGCGGCGGCCGCCGCGTCGTACAAGTGTCCACGACAGCGGCCGCCGCCGACGAACCGCAAGCTCGGGCTGCCGTCGGCGGGTGCCGCGGACATCGACGGCGGCCACCATCGCGCCACGGTGTGCGTGAAGGCACTCTTCGGCGGCCGTCGCGTATCCAGGTTCACCGCGGCGGTCGTCGCGTGGTAAAAGAGTCCACGACAGCCGCCTCCCAATCTTGGCGTGCCTGAGAGGGTTCGGAGGCGGCCGCCGCATATCAAGGATACGTGCTGCGGCCGCCGCGGCGTAAGGAACTCGAGGACGGCGGCGGCCGCGGACCAAGCACGAGCTCGTTTGCTGCTGTCGGGTGCGCAGGTGCTCGGCGGCGGCCAGGAATCAACCTAGCGTGCGCGATGATTCTCGGAGGCCGCTGCCGATATTTAATGACGAGTGAGGCGGCCACCGTGTCGTACGAGTGTTCACGAAGGCTGTTATCTTCCAAAGAACACAATCTTGGCCGCCGCTGTCGAGTGTGTGCTCGGTGGCGGCCGCCGCTCAACTACGACATTCTTGACGGCACTCGGATGCGGCCACCGCGTCTCACTGTCGAAGACGGCGGCCGACACGGCAGACAGGTGTCCACGACGGCGGCCGCCGCCCACAACGGCGATAGCGACAGCCGCTGTCGGATGCGGAAGCACTTTTTGGCTGCCGCCGAGCAACTACGAACTTCGTGACGGCTCTCGGCGGCGCCCGTCGCACGTCAAAGACAATTTCTGCAGTCGCCGCTGCCGCCCCAAGCACGTCACCTGTGACATGCTGTATTGGTAAATCTGATGAGACGTAGGCTAATACGTAGGAAGAAAACAAGAAAAACCATACCAACAGAACATCATCATTCAACGTACGGATCCAGTAACTGACCGCGCTGCGCAAAAGCATGCGCACAGATGTCCTCACGAAACGCTTCATGCTCCTCACGGAACTTGGCCTCACTGGTGGCCACTAGAATGCGCATAAAGTCGCTCATGGGCGCTACAGCGGCGGCTCCGACTTCAGGTGGTGCATAGCCAAGCGCCCCACCCAGGTCTTCCGGCCCCTTCGCGGCAGCACCGGCTCGGCCTCCATCCGCGGCCCCTCTTGCTCCGGCACCCCTGGCCTCTTCCCCTCCCTCTCCGGCACCTTCGGGAACACCGCCTCAGAAGCCCGCCCCTTTGACGGCACGAGCTCCAAAACCAGCGCCTGCCCCGCCCGCAGCATCGGTGCCCCCAACCCCTGCGGGCCAGGTACCACCCCCGGCGCATTCGCCGAGACCCGAACAATCGGTGGCGCCGGCTCCCAGGACCGCCCCGCTCACCACGTCCGCCGCAGCAACCCCAACAGCCGCACCGCCGCCTTCTCCAGCGTGAGCGCCGCCGACGCCCGCGTCGTCCACGGCGTCAGGGTCCACGCCACCCCCACCGGCCCCATCCGCTCCGCCCGCTCCACCCGCCGCGTAGTGGGTGGATCGCGACCGACAAAAAGCTGTCTCGGCGTGCCTCCACCACCATATTGTGGAGTATCACAACCGTCTGGGTTGTAAGAACCAGTCGAGAAACTGTGCACATCCGGCAAGGGTGAAGCATGATTTGAAAACGGGCAGTAAGGATGCCCAAGATCCGCTCAACGTCCTTCCTCAGAGTCTCCTGCAGTAGATTGAACGTGCGCTGCTGAGGCGTCTGGGGGTTGGGATAGGGCGCCACGAAGAACGCGAACCGGGGGTAAATTCCGTCCACAAGGTAGTACAGCAACGTGCGGGTACTCCCAGTGACAGTAAACGAAGAGTCACGCGGTGGCCACTTCCCAGTGACGACATCCATGTACATAGGCGTTACAGGACGTTAATATCATTGAGACTCTCAGGACTCCTCGCGAAAATGTGGTAGCTCCACTTTTCCTCGTCACAGATGGCCTCAATGACGATGGATCGTCGCCCGTCCCTCCCCTGGTACGTGCCCGCACGCGCCTTGGGGCACGACGACCACTCCCAATGCGAGCAGCCAAGCGACCCAAGACACCCAGGTAACCCCCGCTCAGCATTGCGCGCCAGAATACTCTCAATATTACGCCGCGTGGGGGTCTTCGGTACAGTGGAACTCAGTGAGGATCTTGACCGCGGACTTGATCTTCGATCGCGACAACCGCACTAATTCTTCCTCGCGGTCATGAGGCTCGCCATAGGAGAGTACGCGGAACCCGGCCACCAGCTTCTGAACGGGATGCGCCTGCGGCTTCCCCGTCGCGTTCACACGTTACACCCAGAAAGGGCGGTCCTTGATCGCCCTCTAGATTCGATAGAAGACAGCCATCGGAACGCAAAACCGCCGCTCAAACTGCTCTCGGCCGAGAAACCGGGGGCAGGCCTTCCACGCCAAAGATATCGCGTAGAATGCACTGAAAACCCAACGCAAAGTTGCGCGGCCGGTTGGCCAACTGACCGGGAACGGAGCCCCGGTACCACGGCCGATGGATTTGAGCTGCGGTGAGTGCCCGCCGTCGCGCCTCCATCAATGTGGCGACATGGGCTGCCACTACGACCGACGTCGTAACGGCGTCGTTAGCCCGCTCGTCCTCCTCCCGCCTGCTTAGAACCATCATGCCGTCCATAGTGCCAGCAACACATAGTTGTCGCAAGAACGACTGTGGCGCATACGGCGAAAGCGAGCACGACGATCGCGACCACGACGGTAGCAAGTACGACGATCTCGAGCGCGGTGGTCGACGGCGCCCGTGGACGACAGGGGCACGCCTGCGCGTCTAATACAGAATACCCCCCCCCCCGCCCAGTTGGGACCGACTGGGCCCCCCCCCGAACACTTTCTCGGACGTACCGGAACCTGCCATCCGGCACACCCTTGCAATCTGGCTGTTTGCTCGTGCCGCATGACCAATAGTATTCGAGGGTGCTTCCGACACACTGATACGTATGCGACACTTCGACCTTCGCGTGGCACATACGGAACGATCGGTTGTCATGAGGGGCTCTCGCAAGCAAAAGACAGTTACGCAGCGTCCTCCATGTCCAGGAACCTGACTGCTGGTACCACCGTATCGGCTAGTAAAGAACAGTTTCTCCATTGAAGATCAACGTATCGTGCATGACGCCCCGCACGTGACTCTGACTGAGAAGTGCCTGTCCGGATATACAGAACTCAAAGGACAATTGACGGAGCCAGGCGCTGACAGTCTCAATGTTGCTACGTCGTTGCCCGGCGCGTCCTCCAAAACGCGCAGTCACTTTGATCATAGGGCCCGTGTCTGACAAAGCAGCCCTAGGACCAATTCGAGTGGTGTCTGCCAACCTCCTCGATCCAGGGGCGCGGTCGCAATGCTCATGGCCGCATGCCACGGATCTCTGTCGCTCTCATACGTCGCGGTCTCTCACGAAGTTCGTGTCTATGTCTGCAGGGACGGGTTGAATCGACTCGTCGGTCACGTGTCAGAATCTGATCAGTGCGTTGCTCCTCGATCGTGCTGCGGTCGTTGTTTTACGTTGTCGGTCGTCGTCACACGCGTTATACGTTGAAACCGTTTCGCTTCCAGCCAATGAGAGAGCCCGTAGCATAGTCCAAGTGTACTGAATAGTGTGCGCGTGCCGTATTTCGGTTTCGAATAGGCCATGCTCGTTCTATTGTGACACTCGGACTATCGAACCGAGTTGGAATTATCTAGATTCGAGGAGGTGGTTCAACGTGCAATAGGGCATGTTCACATTGACACACAGCTGTTCGTGGCCTGATAAGATATTTTAGACACGTTTCACCAATAATATAGACACGTTGTGATAGACCGACATTGCTGGCTTTGCTCTCATGCCTCGGTGGCCGCGTTCGTACATAGCATTGTGAGACGTGAATTCTCGGTCGTGTGCTCCTTCACCAGCACATCAGCCCACGCGGGGCACGGAGCCCAGATCGGGCGACGAGTTGGACTCCACGATCGCGCGGGGGTCCACTATGGGGCTATCGAGCCCGTCCACTGGCGACAGCGTGCCGTACAACCCTGTCTATGAGCTGCGGTGGCGTCCTCCCCCGCTCGACGCGGCCTACGTGCCCGGTGTGGACAACCCGGAGCGTGCGGAGCATGCCATTGTCGCCAAGCTGCAGGCAACCCGCGTTGGCTTGAGCACGGCGGCGCGGATCGGCGTCTGCGCAGTCGGTGGGAGCGGTAAGACGACGGCATGCGCGGGCGTAGCCGCCTGTAAATGGGTCCGCGCGCGCTTCACAAAGGGCACCGCGTGGGTGCAGCTCGACGCCTCTTCGACACTCCAGTCCGTCGCGGAAGCGGTCATGGCGCTTGTGTATCGCTTTTGCGGCGGCGACGCTGTCGAGCAGCTGTCGGCCTTGACCGCCGACAAGGATTTTGTGGCAGTTGCGGCGGGATACGTACGATCCGTAGCTGTGGCGGACGCGGCCCAGTGGCTGGTCGTCATCGATGACGTGCTGTACAAGAAGCGGGAGCTGCTGCGGCAGCTCCTCGCTCTGATCCCTCTAGCCACTCCTGTTGTCTTCTCCACCCGCTCCGAAGCGGTCGTCTGGTCCGTTCCGGGCGCAACGCTGGTATCCATCGACGCTCTGCCCGCCAGCGACGCGCAGCTGGTGTTGGCGGCGGCGGCAGGCAAGGCGGTAGAGGGCGGTGCCTCCCCGTTTTCTGCCGTCGATGAGGCGGGCTGGGTGCACCGCGTGTTGGCCAAGACAGAGCGTCATGCGTTATCGTTGGCCGTTGTCGGTTCGATGATTGCCGATCGTGGTGGCGCATGGCGGGCGGTCGTGGAGGCGCTGGAGCAGCGTTGCATGGACCCAGCCTTTGTGTGTCGGGACACTACCTCTCCGCTGCCATCGGTACGCGCCGCACTGGACGTGAGCCTCGGGCTCATCCCGGCTGGGGTGTGCCGAGACGCTTTTGCGGCATTGGGTGTCCTCCCTGTCCACGTGCGTCTCCCCGTGCTGGCGCGCCTGTGGCATTTTTATCTCGTCGGAGCAGCCGCGAAGGGCGGGGTTTTTCCGAAGCAATCGAGCGGCGCTATGCGGGGAGCCGGTGTTGAGGAGCTGGTCAACACACTAGTTCGAGCCGGGCTCATACGTCGGGACGTCGACGAGGCCAGCGGGGAGCTCGTCGGTGTGGTGGTGCACCCGGTTGTAGGCCAGTACGCCCTAAGCTTGCTCGGTGACTCTACCCGCGCCGTGCACGGGCGGATGATCAAAGCCTACATCGATGGGGTTGCCGTTGACGGTCTGGACGCGCACGGGTGGCAGCGGCTCCCTGTTTGGGAAGTGACCAATGACGGTTACTGGTACGATCACGTGGTGCGTCACGTTGCCGCGGCGGGGGACGTGTGCGGGCTGGTGTCAGTCATGGATCCCGCGTGGCAAGCCGTGCGCGTGCGGGTGAGCTCGCCACTGGCTTTCCAGGCAGATGTGGAGCAGGTGCTGAACGCGTTGACGGTGATAGTGGACGACACCGCCTCCGGGAGTGCCCGGTCGCCGGTGCTGCTCGGCCGCGTGCACGCGGCTCTGGCGTTGGTCTACCAGGCACGAATTGCCGGCAGCCGGCGGACCAACTTGGAGGCCGCCATCACGCACTGGGACAAGGCGCTGGCGCTCGTGGATAGATTGAAGGTGCCAGCGTTGTGGGCAGAGTGGCAGGCCGGCCTCGGACGCGTGTATCGCGAGCGTGTGAACGGTGCACGGGCAGCGAATCTGGAGGAGGCTATTACCTGCTTCCATCGAGCGTTG
>ENA-ORXC01001643-ORXC01001643.1-marine-metagenome-genome-assembly--contig:-NODE-1643-length-12976-cov-5.389333_pt1 | contig 12976 bp, 23 predicted proteins | sample MGYA00237865_ERZ511478 | MGnify/ENA metagenome assembly ERZ511478 | reverse complement strand
CCCCCACTCCGTCTCGCTTTCTTCTTTTCCTATGTTTTTCTCGCAGAACGTCCGCACATAAGTCCGGTCGCCAACGTCGTCCGCCGTACTGCGCACTTCCGCAGCTGAAAGACAACCAATCGGAGATCGAGAGGGCACGGGCGCCGCTGGAACGCCTGCAGACGACCAGAATTGTGCGGAAAAGAAGGACGGGCAAGAAGTGATGGGCCGGATCACGGCTCAATCCACGGCTCATCCTCTGTTGTCAGCCACCCGTCTCACAGCGGCCGTTAATGCCTCTAAAATTGGGACGAGTCCCAAATGGATCTCGGCTATTGATATTCTATCACGCTGCAGATTTTTCCTCAGACCCAAAAGAGCCACGCGTGTGCATGGCACCCGGGCCTATCAATGCGCAGCTACTGTAATGTTTCCGTTGGAGTGTCCACAGTTGGATTGGCATTGCAATTGAGGTGCTGCTCGGTAGAAGGGATGGTCAGAACGCCCAGGGATTTCTTTATGGCCACGTTAAGGGCGTGACCAGGGCGGTTTTCGGTAGTCGTGCGCCCCTAATGCCCCCACTGAAAAGGGCGTCAGCAAGGCGTCTCGAAGAGAAACATTGCAGGGGGGTCTACATGATTCAGCAGGCGATGGCTGAGCACCCTGGCTGGGGACAAGCATTCAGTCTTTATACAGAAAACCGCATATGCGTGGTCAGTATGCTTGTCACCTAACGTGCATGAGAGAACCTGAGGGTGCTACTCAGGGCGTCGTAAGGGCGTTTTGGCTGCCTCATGGGGCGTCAGTAAGAAAAAGCCCAGCGGTTAGGATTATGGCGGAGAATCTCCGCTATCGCCAATCTTTAGCGGAAAGGAGTGCCCAGCGGTAAAACTTTTGGCGTGGAATCTGTGCGTTTTCGTTGGGATGGAGGAGATCCGACGCTATGATCCTGGGGTATGGCGTGAGATTTGCGCCATCCGAACTTTTGGCGGCGCCGTATGGCAGAATCATGCAGTCGAAACGTGAAACGATCCCGAAAAGACCGAATACAGTAGCTTTTCGCAGTTCCACGGCGCGCGGTTATCCGACGCAATCCGTCTGCACTTCCTATGTGTACGGAAACGCCCCCGCTGCGTCATATTTTGGTGTCACGACGCAGACTTGATGATCCGTCACGCCCCGAGAGGGCGGGGCCAGGAGACGGCGTCACCCAATTTTGAAACTAGTCGCCTCCGCCGGAGTGCCTCCGCCCCCGTGTCAACTCCCCCACGGCGCCCTTGGACAGTGCACTGCGAAATCGCCACAACCCGTCGCCATGGGAGCCCCTTACAAGAGGGCGTGTGGCCCGGTGCGGGGTCCGGGGTGGTCTTCTGTTGAGGTGCGACCACTCTTTGAGACAGAAGCTCTAGTAATTCAGTACCCAGCCACTGGGGGCGGTCAAATCTCTGCCACTCTCCTGCGTCGCATCCGCAGTCTTTTTTCGCAAAGAGAGCCCCACCTTCTCCAGGCTCCAAGCTGGACACTAGGTGCGACCTCGACCCTCTCTGCCGGGAGGGGCGTACATCTGGAGCATTCAAATAGTGGAGGGACACGATCAAGGCCGCGTGGATCATCTACAGGTAGCCTGTGGACTGTGTTGAGGGCGACACCAGGAAGGGAAACCCGGCAGCCGATGAGAAGGTCAGGTGCTACGTGGCATGCTACAATACGCATATCGACAAATCATGGATGGGCAGCCGATCAAAGCATCTCAATACAATTTCCCGGGACCCTCACTGCCCCATCGGCCCACCCCTTGAGTACCTACCTTCCTACACCGTTCTCATCAAGAAAACGGACGTGCTCCTGAAGACCGGAGTGGACGCAGGGTCCGGTGTCGACGGTAGTCCCACGCAAGGGGACGGCAGTGTAGTTGAAATGGCCGATGAGAGAAACCCACAGGGTTGGCGGGGAGAAGACTAGGGAAGGCCCCTACGCGATAGGAGCGACGCGCGCGCTGAGGCTGCACTGGCGGTCGGGGGAGTGCGTGGAAATTCTAGTGGCCGTTACTGAGAGCGGCTCGTTCCGGGTAGTTTTTCCCGTACAGCGGACGTGGTCGAGAGCGGACCTCGTTACGAGCGGCCTGAGGAAAACAAGGCGGCGAAGCGAATCAAGGCGCTAAAGCATAAGGCCTTGGTTGAGCCGGCCGCTGGACAGGATGAAAACGTGGCTGTGGCCGCACACACGGGATTCCTTGCGGACGCTATTGCTCATCATACAAAGCTAAAGAAGCAGCGCCATTCGGATGATTCACGACTTGAAGTGCACAAGATGGCTATCGTAACTTTCAATTAGCTCTATGCGTGTACCGAGATGTCACTGGCGGAACGACAGGCGGCGCTGGGGGAGCTGCAGCACAGCTACTTTTAGAAAACGGCCGGAACCGTGTGGGCTTCCGCAGAAGAGGAAGTCCGGGATCCGGCCGCGGCTTCCGACGACTGGTGCACCCGCGCACAAGCCGCTGCAGACGTGAACGTCGGCCACCACTCTTGACCTAGGCAGGTGCTCCGGCTGACGCATTGTTAATCGCACGTGAACCCAGATGCGTAGATTGGGCGGCTTTCGGTGGCTTTCGAGAAAGGGTTCTGCGTCTTAGTTTACCACGCACTTGTGCTCGTAATAGGCAACACCCCATTTTGCAGTGAGGTTCTTTCTTGGTGCCCGATGTGCCTCCCACGTGGGCCTTCCTCTACATTCTGCTAATGCATTTTTGCACCGCTGAAGGATGTACTGTGGTGCACGGGCCCTGACGTTCCGTAATTGGCTGCCTTCCACTCGTTGGCATTCCCGAGACGCCAGCACGGTGGCCTGAATGCTGGCGGGCGCCCAAAAGTGGGTTGTTGACCAATCTCGGGGCCGAGGAGATGTTATGCTCTGGACAAGGGGGAGCTAAAGATATCTCACCGCTCTATTCATGAGCTATTAGTCCATGGTTAGCACAGCGAGGAAGCCTAGTGTCGTGTCTAATGCACAAGAACTGACTTGGCTGTGAGTTTTCACTTTTATTCCGTGACCGTCCCTGTCGCCTAGAGATAGACCGACCCTCACGTGGAACGACTGCACTTTTTGGCCTTCTGGCACGTGCCATATCTCCTCCACAGCCTTTTGTCCCGAGAAAAGATGGCTCCCAGCACAGGCATGGGGCAGTACAGCACGGGGTGGCTACCTAATTGGAGCGCGCACGTGCGCTGTTGATATATCTGAGGAGTGTGTTGGTGGGTGGTGGGGTCCAAAGAAGGGGGAATTGCACCGCGCAGCCGGCAATGGGTGGATTTCGGTACAGGGTGATGCACCGTAGTCTATCTCCTAGTTTTTGTTCGTGATCGTCAAGATCCCACCTCATAGCGAGTGTTGTCGTCGTGGATTTTCACGACCGTGTGGTTGCTCTGTAGCGGAGGGCTCTTAGACGTCTTTGTGCGTGCCCTCGTGCTGTTCTACGACCCTTCAGAATGTTTTTCAAAGTCATCCCCGCTGCTGCTCTCCACCGCGTCGTCACCGGCGCTTGCGTACATGTACTCGGCCAGGGCAGCTTTCAGGTCCTCGTGCGGTTTCCGGTTTTAGACTTGGCCCGCTACCTCGTGCATACGCTCCACGAGCGCAATGGGGTCCGTCTGTGGGTTGAGCTTCTGGTAAGTCTTCGTGCCCACATCCTCGGCCTCTGCAACATCCGCCCCAACGTGTGACGCCCGTGTTCCAGTGTAGATGGCCTTGCGCCCCCACGCGGTCATGTTGTGTATAATGGCGCAGACCCGCATGATACATGCCATATCCTCATTGACCCACAACGCGCACGACTGACGGAGAATGCGGTAGCGCCTGAACTGCACGCCGAGAAAATATCTATGGCCTTTCTGACGCTCTCTTGCTGCTTTGCAAACGTCTCCTCCAGTTTGTTTCGTCGAACTCTGTACGTCTCGACACATACCCGCCAATCAGAGTAGATGCCATCCGTGAAGTGGTAACACAAGGTCAGCGCCATTCCTAAGATGTTGCTCTTCGGTTGTCAAGGCGGCCATGAGCCCTGGCGGATGCACTGGTCGATACTTGACGCATAGATGATGGCTCAGTTTTTCTTGGAGCCGGGAACTCCGAAATTCAGGTGCCAGAAGTAGATATAGTCGTCGCAGACAGCCTCCATTCTGTGCGTCGGCTTCTTGGGTGCTCCCTTGTAGTATCCATGCCACCCCACTGGACACGCGTCCCACTCCCTCTAGGTGAAATCCAGGCAGCCAACACAGCCGGAAAATCCGAGCACCACGTACTTAGCGGAAATCCCTTGCAGGTCGTCGGCCGACGGGTCATGCAGGTACTCCCCCTTGAACTGATGAACCACCGCTCGTGAAAATTCTTCAGAGACTCGGTGGCTGTTGAAGAACCAATATTCAGGTACTGGCAGACCGCTCTGGAGGACACTAATTCAAAGAGCTGCAACAGAGCGGCACACATCTTTGGGTATGTGGATCAGGGCAGGCATCCGGCCGCGTCGCGTCATGTTTCATCACAGTGGGAATCTCTTATCAGCTCCGATCGAACTCGCTTGTACACGTCCCTCTACATTTGCCAGTCCTTAGTGAATTGAGCAGAGGAGGCCGCTGGCTCTCCGTCGCCATTGCGAAATAAACAGTCCCGATCCGGTGGTGGCGACGGCGAGCACGGTGACAGAGCATGACTCCAACAGCTGCCGCTGCCGCAGGAGCTGCCAGCGCCATCTCCGTACTGGACGGAGAGGAGGAAGTGGAACTTCATAGCAGCCGGGCGGCCGCGGACTGATACAAAACGTCGATGCGTGGCCAGTGGAGGAGAGGGGGAGGGCTCGACGGGGCCGTCAACGCTGAGCTCGGCTCTCAGTGGAAATTGCGTGGTCGCCGACGACGCCACCACACGAAGCACATTAAAATTATTCTGGTCTCTTGCAGTACAGTGCGTCCTCGTTACAAGAGACAGCTGATTCAGCTCGATATAAATAGCAGTGGCCTTTATGGGCTGAAATGGAAGACTCCCGACTCATTTGCTCTTCCAAACGATTCTCTTGTAACGAGAACGCACTGTATCAATGCTCCAAAATGCAGGTCTTATCAGCACCGCATCTCGTAATTTTGAGCGCGAACCGCTGGGACACACCGACCCTCGGCCGTGCCAGTCGACAGCGTTACATTATAGCGTTGGCGGGCACCGCTGGGCACGCTCTAACACGTCGTATCCGTCGCGCGTCCCTGGAGCCCCGCAAGTACGGGCGTCGTGTGCAACCCTACTGTTCAGATTTCTGGTCCGTAAGGCTCTCATGGTCAAAACAGGTGTGCGTGTACCTTTCATAATGAATATGGTGCAGTTTTTCAGTGCTATTCTTCCACAGACACACAACACTCTCCGCTCTCTGTCTCTTTGCTCAGCGGCCGATTCGGTAATCCAATGGTGCAGCGCACGCAGATGGCTGGTGCGAAGGTTATCCACACAAAAAAGAGTCATTGATCGCTCATTGGCGAGGTCAACCCCCTCAAGGCGTCGCTCTCGGCGTGAAAAACAGCAGGGCGTGTTCATGCGATCGCGAATCCAAATAGAAGAGACATCGACTTCTGGGTCAATTGCTTCCGACGCATGTCGTCCTTAAAGATGCGCAGCTGACAGCTGCTCTTGGATGAGGGGTGGCCACGCAAGCAGCCTCCGGTCAAGCCGCGTGGAACCTCTGTTCAGCCCTCCAGCGGGCCACTCTGTGAGGCCCACGCGTCTACTCAAAGGGAGCACGACGCGACAGCGGGCACAAGCGTTCCGATCTCAGCGACAGGAGCCTGAGGCAACCCAATGTGCCCTCACTCACAGAACATCCGCCCCCTTTGCTTTTTCATGTCCTTGAGTGTACTGTGGAGGCCTCCAGAAGGCTCATCTTGTCAGAGCGGGCCTGGAAAAAAATCTCTCCCCTGCAGCCTACAACTCGCGGACGGGCTTCGCTGCGTGCATCGCGAGGACGGCACGCGCCGTCATACACCTAATGGACCTCCAGCGGGACGAGCAGTCGCTGAAAATCAAAATTCTTACAAGCCTGCGATCGCGGAACAGGTGCTACTCGCCGTCTTTGCAGGTGCACGCCGCCCGTTCGCGCCGCCTGTTCTCTTCGTGGCGTGGAGCATCTGCATGGACTCTGTTTCACTATCGCCGTTTCTCCATATTCCTAAAACACCCCACTTTTTTGCTCATGCTGGCCCACTTTTCTTCCCCAGTCGCACTCCCCCCCCCGGTGCTGCGTTCTGCGGGTTTTGCCCACCACTTGCCTATCCTCCGATGGGGCCTTCTGATTTCCCTTTCTCGAGCCCCACCCAATGGACTAGCCCTTCCCACCAACCCCCTGATTCCCTGGATCGCAGTCGCTCGTCGGGCCTGCGCACTATGGCGAGCTCCCGGGCTCATGGGGAGGCATCAACCAGCCTTCCGCCTCCATCTGAGGCACGTCGGCCGGTCCGAGATAGAGACGATGACCACGAAAAGGATCAGCGGCGTGGCGGCGTGGATCCCGGGACTGTACACTACCAGTGTGACGGGGACACAAGGATGCTGATGGAGGTGATGGTGCAGTGCATGGGCAAGCAGGCTTAGTGAGAGAAGGTAAGCAAGCGCGTCCCCGTCAAGAAATTCACCACTGACTTTTCCAGACACCTGTCCAGGTATTTCAACCAGTCGTACACGACCAAGAAGGTAGCGTCGGCAGCCTCAAGTGCCCGGCCGCCCGCGGCGTCTCGCGAAGGGTCCGTAACCGCCTCCACAGCCGACTCGCCCGCTCAATTGTCCGACCTGGAGGAGCCACCATCGCAGTGCCGCCGCCAGTCCATGGCCCATGCACGGGATCTATCCGACGGATAAAACGGCGGCACAGCTCGTGAAGACCCGCAAGAAAGACGTGCCCGTGCCTCTGGGCGTCGACGTCCGTTCCGGCCCGGGCAGTTTCACGGTCCGGACAGGGCTGACTAGTCCGACCATTCTCATAAGGGCCCCTTATTCCAGGTCCCCACCGACGCGGCCGCGGAGGGGAGTCGTTGGCAGGCTACTGCTCATTCTCCTTCTCGTGCGGTACGGCACACCGCGACTCAGCTCATCGGGCCTGCGGGGGCGCTCAAGCACAAGAAGTTCACATCGTCAAAGAGCGCTGCCATGGCGGAGGGTGCTCATCTACTTGCGGCGCAGCGCGAGTAAGGTAAAAGGAGGGACAGAGAGCCCGGGTGGTATCTTCCAGGGCGTCCGAGCGTCAGAAGGATGAACAGTTTCAGCTGGAAAAGCAGCGCTTGGACATGGAGCGGGGCCATACGGAGGATGAGCAGAGAGATATGGAGAAGGAGCGCAAAACTCGGCAAGAGAAACACCTCCTTGCCCTGATCATCGACCTAAATACGGCAGGGATGCAGATGGAAACGTATTATTAGCAGGGAAACACGCTACTCCACGCCGGCGCTGGCAGCGCTGCAGTACGGGCCGAGTCGAGGTCTGGAGTGCCCGCAGGGGCAGCCCCAAGCAGCGGGGCGAGTGGCTCGCAGGACGCCAGGTAATTGGATGTCCCGTACGTCCCCTACTTCCCGCCAAAGACTTCACGCTCTCCGAAATCGGCCCTGGGTGGCGGTGGAGGCGGTGAAGAAGACGCGAACTAAATCTCCAGCGGGACTGTACTAAGGCTAGATTGGATTTCTTGCGCGTTTAAAATGGTTTTTCAATATCGGCCACTCGTTTTTCTTGTCTTCATGATTGGTTTCTGGGAATGCTTTCGGAGATGTACATCTCAGTGACATGATGGCCGTTGTCCGATTGAAGACGGAAGCAGCGTTCTCCGATGCTCTCAGACACACAGCCGTACGTGATTATATATGCTGGATGACAATTGTGTGTTGGGGGTTGAACCCAATTTGCTCACCCGCCTGCACTCTCATGATCCTCAGCCCGCAAGCGCTCAAAGAAGTGTTCCCGACGGCGAAGAGCCTGCCGATACGCCTGCGTTACTCAAACATCAGGATGCACATCGCCAGTCCCGCGCTCATCTGCGTCCACCGCCTCTACTCACTCGTCCCCTTCACCAATCAAAAACTTGTGCAACCAAACACACGCCTCGACAATGGCAGGCATGAGATATGTCTACGCCGAGACCTTGTAGCGCATCACCCGTCAGCGCCCCTTCAGACGCCCAGACCCGTTCGCCACAACAGCGCGTGTGGAAGACAGGCTGTTGTTATAAAACTTCTTCCTGGGCGTCCGCTGCTGCTGGGGGTAGGGCTTGAGCAGCCAATACTCCAGGACAAAACCACCATGGGAGAGGATCACATGGCTTGGGTGCAGCACGCGGCTACCTACAATACTCTTCCGCTCATACGACTCGCCCTCTTCATATGCGCGGCTGTCGCCCAACGACCCTGGAAACCCCAACCGAATCCAGGTGAAGTGTTTTAGGGTGTCAACAATGCCAGGCAGCAGCACCCCGTAATAGAACTTTCGTGAGCCGAAGGCCTTCCATGCAGCAGGCGGCGTCTGCACACGTAGCAGTGTACCGTCAATGACACCAACCGCACCTGCAATGCGCTATCCCAGTCGGTTGACAAAGTCCGCGGCGCTGGCCTGCTGCCCGACCAGAGTCATTGGGAGGAAAACGGGCGGCAGACCTCAGATGATGGCCCCGTGAGTCTCGTGGAGGATTGCCGAGAATGTCTAGTCGGCGATATCAGCGACCTCACAGGCCACAAGCTGTGAACCTCCGTGTGCCAGCCAAAACATTTACGACCGAAATCCGGACTCGTGGCACAACTGTTGGGGGACGGCCAATCATGCCATCGCCCGCGCGGCGCAGGAGAGGACGTACGTGCTCGTAGAAGCGCTCAAATGAGGCGACAGACATACCGATGCGCTTTTTGAACGTCGCTTCTGACAGAAGCACGCGCTCCACCCACGCCTTCCCATCGTCACAACCGTAGCTGGGACGACCGACGCCACCGCCAGGACACCGCACGAACTTGACGCACAGCTCAAAGAGAAAGTCCAGCTCTATGGCACCGCTGCCGCTGCTGCTGGCTGACGATGATGTCGACGAATGTGGCACAGACTCGGAAGGACCACCACCACTAACGGAGCTGTCGAGCTCTGTGCTGCCGAGCCGGTAGCTATCACGCAGAACCTCCGGGGACGCGTCCATCGCTCCGCACACAAAAGGTGGAGAGAGCCGCAATGGGGCAATGAGGGAACAGTCTGCTAGTACCCATGCTATGATGGACAGTGCGAGGCGTGGACCGATAGACTTGCTCTGAGTGCTCTGATAGCACGCCTATCGGAGCGCCAAATCGCAAAATTATAGCTACGTGCATGTCCATCGGGTACCATTTAGCCATATCGGGGGGCACTGAGCCCTAGCCATCGCCATATTTGAACGGGACCGCTTTCTGTTTGGCGATCGACAAAGCGATAGCCATACGCGAGAGCCGATCATATGCCATCGTTCTTCCGAGGTAAGAGGAGTTCTCATGTGATGGTGTCGGACTTGCCAGGCACCGTGTCACGTCGTGTTAAGTCTATAACTGAGAGAGAGAGGACGACGTCCTCAATCCTGTCGGACGGCAGTGAAGGACCCACCATTCGCGCGGCAACATCCCACGGAGGCCCAGTGTGCCACGCCATACTCCCTAACACCAGCCTCCCACGCGATCAGCATGTCATGTCCTGCTACACCAACCCCCCGCGGGCCCGTGATCACGGAAGAGGATGTGAGAGCGGTCAGGAGCTGGTGTGCCGCCATGAACAAGGTACTGGACGGGGACGACTTGGTCCTTATCGATATGTGTGGATGGAAGCGCCCGAAAAGTGAGGATCACTAGATCCTATTTGTCGGGGGAATAGACACAAGCGACTGTGAGGATGAGCTTCGCCATGGGTGGGAATTGACCGATAGACATGCGCACGAGCGATAGCCAACATATATGGCGATATGACGATCGCATTTGGCGCACCGATAGACGTGCTCTGAGAGCAGTAAAGAGGTTTTGTTGGTCGGCTCGTGGGTTCTTCGTGGGTCCGATCGTGGTTCCAGCCACTTTCAGCCGATAAAGAACAGCGAACGCACGAATCGTGCACTCACTAGATTTTGTTTGTCGACTTTTCTGTCGGCCATGGGTCGGCCATGCGTGCATGCATGTGAACGCAGCGGCACGTCTCTGTCTCCGACTACTCTTGACCAGCAGGACAGCGAGTTACCCTGTACCCGCTATTGTCTCTATCCGTGGGCATTACCACGGCCGCTGGGTTGCACGTCTCAGAGCGCTAGCTACTCGGCTACTCGTATTGCACGACATGGGGTACTATCTTGGTGAGCTCTCTGTGTGTTGTTGCGCGTTTACTGTCGGTCCGTGAGGGAGGTTTCTCCACTTCTTGAGCGCTCGATGTACATGAGGGCCCTTTCTTTCAACATCAATGCCTTTTCTTCCCGGGAATCCTTGTCTCTCCTTCGCTTTCTTCCCCACCATGTTGGACAACTCTCTGTGTTGTTGCACGTGGATGTACCTTTTTCGTACCCGCAGTATGCTGTGAGCCCCGTCGAGTGTCTTTGTATTGTCTTTCGACGGCTTGCGTCACCTGCTCCGTGGACAGACCTTGAACAGCTGCTCGGTCGCAGTCGATCTGCATTGTGCAACATTATTCTGACCAGCTTAGAGGTGATTATGAGCAAGTGGGGGTATCTGCTGACGGAGTGGAGGGGTGGCTTGATGCATGAGAGACCGTCTGTAGATGCGCAAAGAGTTTAACATGTGGCGGCGTCGCTGGATAGGTGTGCCGGATTTGTTGATGGGACTGCCAGTTTTTTCGCGCGCCCGGGAGGAAGGCTGCAGAGGGCATGTTACAGTGGCCACAACAGGCGACGCGCGGTCAAATTCCTCCTATTGACCCGCGACGGCCTTTTCTTCTATCTCTACGGCCTAGTGGAGGGCCGGTGTCTTGATATGACGCTCTCCCATGCATCTGGGCTTGACGGTTTGCTGCCCGACGCCATGCCGGTGAATGGCGAGCACTACCTCTACGCAGATGCTGCTTTTATGCTGCGTCCATTGCTACAGATGGCCTTCGAAGGCCTCATCACTCCGGACCAGGCGGCGCACAACGCGTCCATGAAGGTGCCACGAACATCCGTCGAGTGGGGCTATAAAGACGTGAAGCAGATGTGCTCCTTTTTCGACTTTCCTCGTCAGATGAAGCTCCGAGAGACCCCTGTGGGCCTTTTGTACAAGTCAGGTGCGTTGTTTTGGAACTTACGATGTTATGCGTATGGAGGCGCCACCTCGACTTTCTTTAGCTGCCCACCGCCCACATGGAGCCAATATCTGGGCTTGCCCGCCGCTGGTGTGGGGAGTGAGGGCGAGGGTGACGTGGTGGATGTGGGAGGTGGCGGAGGGTGTGAGATTGGCGACGGTGAAGGGGACCATGCCTGATTGTTCGCCGAAATCTGGACGCGTTGCAACTTACGGCGCTTGCCTGGTTTACCCGCTGGCCGTTTCGCGATTCGACGCCGTGCACCCCTGCCGCTTGCCTCCCCCGCCCTGCAGCCATCCTCCTCACGTCTGTCTGGGAAAGCACTTCACCCCCTACTGCCCCCCCTCCTCCCCCCCCGCCCACCACCACCATGGGCGTCCTGGAGCCGTCCGACCAGCCCCCCCGACGTGGCCGGGACGATCGCTGCTTTTTCCGCCGCCCCGCCGTCGGCGGACACGTCTACGGCTGCGTCGGCGGCGGGGGGGGGGACACGTGCGGGTGGGAGTGTTCTTCCCGCCGCGGGAAGCAGACGCCGGCGATGGCTCGGGGGGCTTCCGGGCGGGCGGCGCCGCCCGGGAGGATAGGTCGGGCGGCGGCGGCTGGGCGAGGGAGGGGGCGACGCGGTTGTTGCAGCGCTCGGCGCCGTTGCCTCGTCGCTGGGGCGGCTGACCGGGCATGGCGGGGGGGGGGAGCATAGCGGCCTCACAGCGGCGGCCGCGCTCGAGCATCTGACCGCCCTTGCCGCTGACGGGGCGGGCGCGGCTGACGCCGACGGCGGAGGAAACGGGGCGCGGGGCGCGGATGGCGACGGCGGCGGCGGCGGCGGCGATTTTCCCCTGCCCCCGACCATCCTCGCGCGCGTGCACGATGGGGAGGTGTGCTGTCTTGCGCGCGCGGCGCTTTCGGTGGCCGTCACCGCCGCTTCCGCCCCCCCCGTCGACGTCTGCCGGAGGTGCTGTATGGACGGCTGTCAGCAACCGTCGACGGGTCGGGGGAGGCGCTCGGTGGCGCCACGTGGGCGGCGGAGGCACGACGGTGGGGATGGGGGGGAGGCTCACTGGGCGGCTACAGCGGCGTCACGGCGTGACACAGCGGTGGCCGCCGGAGCTTTTGCGCACGGCACCGGGTAGGGGTGACGGGGGCGAGGCGGCGGCGCCGCCGCCGCCGCCGTGCCGCTCGCCGATGGCCACGCCGACGCGCTATGCGGCGACGTCCGCCTCCTGTCGTGGCCCGCCGTCGGGCGCCTGCTCGCCGCCCTCGTCGGGGTGTCCAAGGTGCTCCTCGGAGTCGGGCTCGACGGCTGCGGCGCCGCCGCGCCGACGCCTCGTCGACTGGCGGGGAACACCCGGCCTCGGCGGTGGCAGCGTCGCCACCGCCACCGCCGCCCCCACCCTCGCCGCCGCCGCCGACGTCGCCACAGCCCGTTTGGCGGTCAGCGGGCGACCGCGGCCGGCGGCGGTCGCCGCCAACCGGCGACCGCACACGCCAGCCGCCGTTCGCCTGTGGAATTGAGGACACGCGGAGGGTCGCCGCGACGAGCGCGCGGAGGGTGGCGGGCGGCGAGGCACCGCCGCAGCCACCTCGCGGCGCGCGGCGCGCCGCCCCTCCCGACGGCGGTGCGGGTGCGGGTGCGGGGCGCGCCGACGGAGGCGCCGTCGGACTCGGCAGCGGCGCGGCGCCGGCCGTGCCGCGCCGGACG
>ENA-ORXC01001641-ORXC01001641.1-marine-metagenome-genome-assembly--contig:-NODE-1641-length-12984-cov-3.367165_pt1 | contig 12984 bp, 14 predicted proteins | sample MGYA00237865_ERZ511478 | MGnify/ENA metagenome assembly ERZ511478 | reverse complement strand
TGTCGAATACGTGTCCCTGGATAATCGGGGTCTGTAAAAACAATAACGCCTCTTCTCTTCCAGGCTAATTCAATTCGTATGAGCGTTTCTTCACTAATTTCTGAACCGTTTGTTTCAAGCGTATCAGCATCTAAAGCACGCTTAACAGCCAGCGTATCGTTTTTACCCTCTACGATAATAACTTCTTTTACTTTCACTCTGTTTCCTCCATAATACGTAACCGATTCTATTTATAACGCGTGAATTCTTTTAGTTTTCCTCATTAAACTTTTCTTTATCATACAAAAAACACAGAGAGAGATTTGCCTCACTCTGTGTTAATAGCATATCATAGATCGATCACTAATCGAGAATCGTAATTTGTACGGTCTTATTTCCCCATGCATAGGCCTGTGACTTGGATGAGAAAAAGACGTCAATTTTATTCCCTTTGATGGCTCCCCCTGTATCAGCAGCAATCGCCGTTCCATACCCTTCAACAAATACTTTTGAACCAAGTGGAATAACACTCGGATCAACCGCAATCACTTTCGCATTAGGGTTAGATTTTAAGTTAAACCCAGTCGAAGTGATTCCTGAACATCCTGTACAGTTTGCTGTGTATGCTGTTGTTGATACGTTAAGTACTTTACCAGAAGGTTCACTTTTAGCTTTTGGTTCAGGCTTCTTCACATCAGCGGCAGGCTTGCTAGACGACTTCGTTGATTTAGTAGGCGTTGTTGAAGGCTCACTACTTGTTTTAACAGCTGTTTGCATAATCACCTGAGTTCCAACAGCAACGATTTTGTCACTGCTTTTCTTCACAACATTGGTTTTCTTAAGTTCACGTGAAACTTCTTTGCCATTTTCTAAAACAACTTCATAATGTTTCTCTTGCTTGCCTTCTTGTCCATCTTCTACTACTTTTTCAGTTCCTTTTTGCATCGAGCTATCGTTTTTCTTAATGGTATCATAATCGATTGGTTCTTCCACTACATCGGTGACCTTTTCTACTCGAATTACGTTGATTTTCGAGTTCGCTTTTACATTCTCGTCTTTTCCTGGTTCTACACGATCAAGTTCTCCAAGTTGAATGTTCTGCTGTTCTAAAAAGCCAGCGACCGTAGTCGAAGTTGTCCAAATATCATTCTGCTTTCCACCGTCATTTACAGCCACTTTAAACGCCTCATCAACGGCAATTGTCATATCTTCCTTCAATTCATCATCGAGGGAAACAGACATATCATCATGTTCTTTTAGCTTAATATTCTGATCTTCTAGAAAGCCTTTAACGGTCTTTTGCGTTGACCAGACCTGTTGATCCTTGCCATTTACCGACAGTGTTACTTGAAAAGCCGGCTTCCATTCAATCACGTCACCAGCATCCAGCTGTGCTGATAAATCGTGACTTAAATAATCATGAGCATCAGGACTCAAGTTTTCATCTTTTAATAACTCCGCAACTGTATCTGCATGTGTATCTACTAACTTCTCTTCCCCATCAAGGACAAGCGTGACCGAAGCTTTTGTAGTTTCAAACACGATAAAGCCGGAGACTAAACCCAGTACAATTACACTTAAGCAAATCATGAATACGTTCTTTCCGCCCTTAAGACGAGCAAAAAAGTTTTCCATGTTCGATTTCATTGTCATAGATCCCCCCTGAACCGACTGTGTTTCATAAAGAAAAGCTTCTGACTTATCCCCTCATTACGAGATTAATAGAAAAGGTTTTATCTTCACTCTAGATGGGGAAGTTTCTGCAAAAAGCATAAGATGATCTCTTTTTTTAACGACAACGGTTTTAATTAGCGATTAATCCCAAATAGGTTCATCGCATTTTCAGATGTTCTTCTTGCTAATTCTTCGTAGTCCATTTCTTTTAATTCCGCAATTTGCTCTGCTACAAGCTTTACATAAGCAGGCTCATTTCGTTTACCGCGGTTTGGGTGCGGTGCTAAAAATGGACAATCTGTTTCAATAAGCAAACGATCAACTGGTATTTCTTTTGCAACTTCCTTAGGTAGTTTAGCGTTTTTAAATGTCACTGGACCACCAAGAGAAATGTAGAAATTCATCTCAAGGCACTCATTCGCCTCTTCTACAGTTCCAGCGAAACAGTGCATAATGCCGCCTACCTCTGCTGCATTTTCTTCCTTCAATACATCAATGACATCTCTCGTCGCTTCACGATTATGTATGATGATCGGTAAATTCACTCTTTTCGCAAGCGCAATTTGCTTACGAAAAACGTCTTTTTGTATGTCATGAGGTGACTTGTCCCAATGGTAATCAAGGCCCATCTCGCCAATGGCAACGACTTTTGGATGACCGGCAAGTTCTTCAATCCACTCGAGGTCTTCCTCATTCATGTCAATTGCATCAACAGGGTGCCAACCCACTGCTGCGTAAAGAAAAGCATGCTTTTCTACAAGCGCCATAGCTTGTGTAATGGTTTCACGATCGAAACCAACTACAACCATCTTACTGACTCCTGCTGCTTGAGCCCGCTCAATCACTTCTTGTTGATCTTCGGAAAATTGTTCAACATTCAAATGTGTATGTGTGTCGAATAGCATGTCAAAACTCCTTCTCCACTCTAGTACGATGCTAGTGTACCAAATGTCCTAGTTTTTTTCTAAGTCTAAACAGTTTCATTTTAATTACAATTTGTTTACAACGAACAAAAAATAAGTTAGAATATTCTGTATATTAAAGCTTTCTATCATGGTTCGCTTTGCTTTTATGGTGCGCAAAAGAAGGGAATCCACTTATAAATCCTCTATTTATTTACAGGGATAAATTGTGAAATGAAAAGTAAAAAAGACCCGGTCTGATTAAGACCGAGTCTTGAGTGATTATTTAATTTGAGTTCCATTCGGCAAACTTTCAGCAATAGTCGACAATTTTAGTTCACCATCGTGTTCACCTGCTAGAATCATGCCTTCAGATAATTCTCCTCTTAGGGTTACTGGCTTAAGATTGGATACACAAACGACCTTCTTGCCGATGAGATCCTCTGCTTTATAATGTTTTGCAATTCCTGAAACAACCTGCCTTGTTTCATAACCGAGATCTAACTTCAATTTCAAAAGCTTATTTGCTTTTTTAACCGGCTCAACTTCCAGCACTTGAGCTACTCTTAAATCAACTTTTGTAAAGTCATCAATTGTAATTTCATCTAGATCTGGTTTTTCTACAGCAGGTGCTTCTTTCACAACATTGCCACCCATCTGTTCGACGATATAGGCAACCTCTTCTTCACGATCAAGACGTGGGAAAAGTGGTGCATCTTTTTGAACAGTCGTACCACCGTAGCCTTTTTTGAATCCTAATGAATCCCAGCTTGTTTTCTCACCTTCTGCTATTCCCAGCTGCGCCCAAATCTTTTTAGGCGTTTGCGTTAGGAAAGGCTGTAAAAGAATACCAACTTGTCTTAACGATTCAGCAAGATGAACCATTACGGCGCCAAGTTTCTCCTTATTAGCCTCATCTTTTGCAAGAATCCAAGGTTCCGTTTCATCAATGTACTTGTTCGTACGACTAATGAGCTGCCAAATGGATGCTAGCGCTACTGAAAACTCCATATTCTCAAGAGAGTTTTCTACTTTTGAAATGGTGGAATCGACCATCTCAACGAGAGTATCGTCAAAAGCGGTAACAGACCCTTGATAAACAGGTACTTCACCGTGAAAATATTTCGCAATCATGGCTACTGTTCGATTTAACAAGTTACCAAGATCGTTAGCTAAATCATGATTAATTCGTTCAACAAAGCTCTCTGGTGTAAAGACGCCATCTGAACCAAACGGTACTTCGCGTAATAGATAGTAACGCAACGCATCCAAACCATAACGGTCGATTAATGTTACGGGATCTACGACGTTACCTTTTGATTTCGACATTTTTCCATCTTTCATTAACAACCATCCATGAGCAAAAACTTTCTTAGGAAGAGGAAGATCAAGAGACATTAACATAATCGGCCAGTAAATCGTATGGAAACGAACGATTTCCTTACCAACAAGATGGACATCGGCTGGCCAAAACTTATTATAAAGCTCATCATTTTCAGTTCCATACCCCAGGGAGGTGATGTAATTGGACAACGCATCAATCCAAACGTAAATGACGTGTTTGGGATCGCCAGGAACTTTAACGCCCCAGTCGAAAGAAGTTCGCGATACGGCAAGATCTTCAAGACCAGGCTTGATGAAGTTGTTGATCATTTCATTCTTTCTAGATTCCGGCTGGATAAACTCAGGATTATCTTCGTAAAATTTCAGGAGACGGTCAGCATATTTACCCATTTTAAAGAAATAAGATTCTTCCTTCACTTTTTCTACTTCTCGTCCACAGTCGGGACACTTGCCATCAACTAACTGGCGTTCAGTAAAGAAAGACTCGCACTGAGTGCAATACCATCCTTCATACTGGTCAAGATAGATATCGCCTTTTTCATACATCTTTTGGAAAATTGTTTCGACAATCTCTTCGTGTCGCTTCTCTGTTGTGCGGATAAAATCGTCGTAACTAATGTCTAATTTATCCCAAAGGTCTTTAATGCCCGCAACGATGTCATCAACATATGATTGAGGCGTAACACCTTGTTCCTGAGCTTTCTTTTGGATTTTTTGTCCATGCTCATCGGTTCCAGTTAAGTATTGAACTTCAAAGCCTCTTAGTCGCTTGTAACGAGCCATTGCATCGCCAGCTACTGTTGTATAGGCATGGCCAATGTGTAGCTTACCGCTAGGATAATAGATCGGTGTCGTAATATAAAACGTCTTGTCACCCATGTTGCTTCCTCCTTGATTAAAACAGTTATAAGTGGAACGTCTCGATCATTCTTTTAGAAACAATGAATTCCCCACCTTAACGTCCAAATGAACTCACGTTTTGAGGTGGGGGCTACTAGATAAAAAGCTCCCGTCCCACCTTGGACGAGAACGTTAGCATCTTTTAACTACAGCCCGCATTTGCGTTCCGCTATGTACGTCACTTCTTCATCAAAATATAACTAATTTAAGGAATAATTGCAAGGAAGCGGAGCTTAAATCCTTTTTACCTACACAAATTTACAATTCATGTCGAAGGATTTACAAGAAAATTGTCGAATTATTATTATAGGCAAGTCAGGTTTTGGAAATTTCATAGTACTATAAATCCCTTAACGTACCTTTTTTAGGAAATATTTACCCATTCAAAAGGATTGACGCTAATGGGAAACACTGGTATTATATAGAACATAAATAGAGAAATTTGTCGAATCCTGACGTATTTAATAAAAAATTGGGAATAGGGGAGTATAAAACATGAAATCTACTGGTATTGTACGTAAAGTTGACGAGCTTGGCCGTGTTGTTATTCCGATCGAATTACGCCGTACACTTGGTATCGCAGAAAAGGACGCTCTTGAAATCTATGTTGACGACGAGCGCATCATTTTAAAGAAATATAAGCCTAACATGACTTGTCAGGTAACTGGCGAAGTATCCGATGACAACCTTGCAATCGGTAATGGCAAGCTTATTCTTAGCAAAGAAGGCGCAGAGCAAGTATTGGAAGAAATTCAAAAAGCTCTTGCAAAATAATAGTAGTTTACAAAAGCTCCTGCCCAAGGCAGGAGCTTTTTTTCAACATGATTATTCGACATGATAGACCTGATAGACCTCCCGTTTCGGAAGTTCTCTTTCAACAGATACCTGTTTGATCGCATCTTTACTTTTCATTCCCTCATTAATATAATGCTCAACGTGTTCTTGGACAGAAAGGGTTGCCCACCAATGTTCTTCATTTGACTCTTCTTCATTACCACCTTCAACAATGACGCAGAATTCACCACGAATCTCTGACTGTTCACACCATTCCAACACATCTTCTGCAGTTCCACGGATAAATTCTTCATACCGCTTCGTTAATTCTCTTGCTATTACAACTTCTCTATTGCCAAGTACTTCAATGATTGCTTTCATCATTTCCTTTAACCGATGGGGGGCTTCGTAGAACAAAATTGGCGACGGGATTCCTTTTAGATGAGAAAGTTCCTTTTTTCGCTCCTTTTTCTGGCGGGAGAGAAAACCGTAATAATAGAAATGTTGGGTCGGTAACCCTGATGCTATAAGTGCAGTAATCGCTGCATTTGCTCCTGGCAAAGGAATAACAGGAATATTTTCAGCAACGCAAGAAGATACAATTTCATAACCAGGATCTGAAATAGCAGGCATTCCAGCATCACTAATCAAGGCGATGGTTTGTCCTTCTCTTAAACGTTCCAATAATTTATGGCCACTCGACTCTTTGTTATGCTCATGATAACTAATTAACTTTGTTTCAATTTCGAAGTGGTTCGTCAATTTTTTGGATTGTCTCGTATCTTCTGCTGCAATAAGATCAGCGTCTTTTAAGGTCTGAATTGCACGAAAGGTCATATCGTTTAAATTGCCTATTGGGGTGGGGACGAGATAAAGCTTACCTGTTTCGGTCTCTTTGTAGCTCTGTTGACTCCACATGATTTTGCCTCTCTTCTTTTATAATCTTTTCTTTTTGAGCGCGCGATCGTTGTTTGATCTGATACTCTACTTGCATCGCTTCACGCTTTGTCTTGAACTCCGCTTGGTAGACGAGGGTTAACGGACCTCTTCCCCTTGTATATTTCGCACCTTTTCCACATTCATGCTGAGCCAACCGATGTGATAAATCGGTCGTATAGCCAGTATAATAGCTTCCGTCTCCACACTGCACTATATACACATAGTGATTAGAGCTCTGCATAAACATGTCTCATTTCATCAGTGTAGTGATTGTCGTCTCGATACACAATGAAGGGCGGCAGTACTTTTAAATCAGGTTTTCCATCTTTAATTCCTTCAATTAACAATGTATTTGCTTCTTTACCAGCTTTCGGATAGACGAGCTGCATCCTTTTTGGTTCGATTCGATACTTTCGCATTAATGTCATAATGTCCAGTAATCTTTCAGGACGATGCACAAGGGATACCTTACCGCCCTGCTTAACTAATTGGCTACAGGATTGAATGACATCTTCAAGAGTACACATCACTTCATGTCGAGCGATAGTAAGATGCTCGTTTAAATTATGCTGCTCGTTTCGCGTACTTTTAAAATATGGTGGATTACACGTAACAGCATCATATGATTCCCGTTTAATGGTTGAAGGTAATTCACGAATATCCGCATGATGGAGGGTTAATTGAGCGCTTAGTTTATTTAATTCAATACTCCTCTGCCCCATATTAAAGAGGCGATCTTGAATTTCCACCCCTTCAATCGTAACTTCACTTTTCCGCGATAATAACAGCGGGATAATACCGTTTCCTGTACAAAGATCGATTATCTTTCCACGCTTGATTGGAACCCAAGCAAACCTAGCTAGTAAGATTGCATCTAAGGAAAAAGAAAAAACTGTTGGACTTTGAATAATGCTTAGTTCGTTTTCAACGATGTAATCAATTCGTTCATCACCGTTTAATTGCATGATGCTGTTCTCCTATCTATATGAAATGTTTATCAAATCACTCGAAAGTGTAAAAAAGGTCTTTCCAGATACGGAAAGACCAGATCACTACTTTTTATTTAAGAATGACAGGCAGAAAAGGCAATCTCCTTCTGTCCGAATACTACCATAGTGGAGATTACATATATGAAAACCTTCCTGGTACAACCTGGCAAGATTATCATAGCCTTCTCCAACTTCTGGTTTACCACGCTTCTTCTTGCCAGATGAATGACTCTTCGGCTCTGAAGTTTGTTCTAACCGCTCTCGCAAGTGGTGATTCTCAATTTCGAGATGGTGATTTTCTTCCAGCAGTCCTGCAAGATGTTCTTTAAGTTCGCCTAATTGTTTGTATAAGTCACCAATCTGTTCTTCCATTGAGCTTACACGTGAAAAAACTTCTTTTTTCTCCACTTCCGTTCCACCTCAATCAATCTGTGGCTTGCGTAGATACTGCACCGTCTTGTATTAATTCATCAAGCGTATATTCTGTCACGCGGTTAAGTTCGAACAATTCGACCTGAACAAGACGTTCCAATATATTCAACCCAACAACTTTTCCTTTGCCCTGTCCGGTATGAATCGTCTTCCCAACGTCTGGAAGCTCTTTTTTACCAGACTCATAAGCATCGTTCTCATACTTCAAGCAACACATTAATCTGCCGCAAAGTCCTGATATTTTAGCAGGATTTAAGGATAAATTTTGATCTTTCGCCATCTTTATTGAAACAGGTTCAAAATCGCCAAGCCACGTTGAACAACAAAGCATTCTGCCACACGGTCCAATACCACCAAGCATCTTCGCTTCATCGCGTACCCCAATCTGACGAAGTTCAATTCTTGTTCGAAAAATGGATGCGAGCCCTTTCACAAGTTCGCGAAAATCAACTCTTCCATCTGCTGTGAAATAAAAAATAATTTTATTTCGATCAAATGTATATTCCACATCAACAAGCTTCATATCAAGCTTGTACTCTTCAATTTTAGAAACGCATACATCAAATGCTTCTTCAGCTGCATGTTTATTATCTTCGACCGCAAGACGATCTTTCTCATCGGCTATGCGAATTACTTTCTTAAGAGGAAGAACGATATCTTCTTCATCAACTTGCTTGTTAGCTAATACAACTTTCCCAAATTCAACCCCTCTGGCAGTCTCCACGATAACAAATTCTTTGTTGGACACCTGGAGGCTACTCGGATCAAAGTAATAGATCTTCCCCGCTTTTTTAAAGCGAACGCCAACTACTTCATACACAAACTTATCCCTCCCGTAACCTGAGCACTAGCTGTTCCATCACAAACTGTGGGTTTGTGTTTGCACTCAGACGTCTTTTGGCATCGAGTATCGCCATCATATGCTGACTTATCTTCTTTCTTCCGAATTGAAGGGCATAACGTTCGAGCTTATCCTTCTGATCTGCATAGACAATCCGATTATCCTGCAGTTGTATTTTCAATAAATCCTTATACCAAAAAAGCATAAGGTTAAGGCCCATATCCTGCTGCGTTTTATCCTTAAAATGTGCTAGCCATTTGTCATGGATCGTTAGGAAAACCTGATGAGGTCTTTCCTTCAACTCTTCAGTCAATTGTATCACTATCGCTCTTGCCTGTGCAAACCACTCATCAAGTGCAAGCTCCTTTGCTGCACGCTGATCATTCGTTAGCTGAGCAGCCGATTTAGCAAGGTATGAGGGCACTCCATCATTTATAATAGCTTCCTCCACTCCATTTGTTGAAAGTGGCTGAAAGGTAATGACCTGACACCTCGAATAAATCGTCGAAAGAATGTGCTGCTTTTGTTCAGTTAATAAAATCGCCATCGTCATTTGCCCCGGCTCTTCTAGGAATTTAAGTAAACTATTTGCAGCCTGCGTTGTCATTCGATCTGAATGATTCAAGATATAAACTTTTTTTCGAGACTCAACTCCAAGATAGGAGAATTCCTTTTGTAGCTTTCTTATTTGATCAATTTTAATTGATTGACCTTCAGGCTCTATGAGGTGAAGGTCCGGGTGATTCCCTGAATCAATTCGCTTGCAGTCTTTGCAGTGTTGACAAGGCTCAATTCCCGTACGTTCCTGACAAAAATAAGTTTTTGCCATATGAACAGCGACATCTTTTTTACCAGTTCCTGCTCCACCATCAAATAAGTACGCATGAGAAAGACGATCCTTTGTGAAGCTGTTGGTTACCATCCTAACAACCGTAGGCTGACGTTCTTTTAATTCATTCCAATCTACCATTTCTATCCCTCATCCTACCGTATTAAAAATGATGGAAAGCCTCTACTGGAAGAACAAACACCGTTGCTCCTCCTACCGACACCTCAACAGGATAAGGGACATAAGAGTCCGCATTTCCTCCCATTGGAGATACCGGTGCCACCATTTGCTCTCTGCTTTGGCAATTGTCTTTAATGATATCAAGAAGCTTTTGCACACGATGGTCTTCTGTACCAATAAGGAATGTTGTATTTCCTGCACGCAAAAATCCACCGGTGGTCGCAAGCTTTGTCGCCTGAAAATTATGGTCGACCAGGGCGTTGGATAAGCGATTGCTATCTTTATCCTGTACGACAGCCATGACTAACTTCATTTGTATCCCTCCCTGGGCGGCAAATCCCCACCCTTTTATTTGCTATTAGTAGAATAATTATCCCAAAGTGTTTTAAAATCCTTTATTATAGATGAAAAAATCTCATCAACATTTTGCTCACCATTAATTAAATGAATCCGATCTTTATTATCTTTATATAGTTCCAAAAAGGCTTCTCTTACTTTTTCATGATAAGCTGTTCCTTTTTGTTCAATGCGGTCTAGTTGATTTCTGGCAATCATTCTTTCTTTACCAACGGAAACTGGCAGATCAATCATATAGCTCCGATCCGGTGTAAGTCCACCGGTAGCAAATTCATTGATCACCTTCACACTATTCACATCTAATCCAAGCCCAACTGCCTGATAAGCAATTGATGCATCAACAAAGCGATCACATATCACTAGGTACCCTTCATTTAATGCCGGAATGATCTTCTCCCTTACGTGCTGTGCACGCGATGAAGCATAAAGAAGAACTTCTGTCTCATCCACCATCTCTTTATGTTCTGGGTTCAAAATCAACGAACGAATCTGATCACTGATTGCTGTACCCCCAGGCTCTCGTGTATGAATAAAACGAATCCCTTCTTCATTTAAATAATCAGCTAGTTTCTGAACCTGTGTGGATTTACCCGCACCATCTGGTCCTTCAAAAGTTATAAATAATCCTTTCAATGCCCTACTCCTCTTCTCTTGCAATCTCAATCATGTCATTATCTAATCCTTGTATGTGCCCACCAGAACGTAAAATCATATTTAAACGGTTCATTTTCTCTAATCCAATTCGTTCACCCGGTATGACAATAGGAACACCCGGTGGATAGGGAATGACAGCTTTTGCTGCAATCAATCCCTTCGCCTCAGTTATCTTAACCTTCTCTTTCATCATCGTCTCCAACTTCGCAAAGGAATAAGCAGGAAAAGTAATATCTTCATCAGCTATCTTAAATAATGACACGTTAAAATTAGCTTCATCTCTAAGAGAAGCAATTTTTTTAAATGCCTGTAATCCCCGGTCAAAAACCTCCTTATTAGAAGCAATAGGGCATACAAGTAAAACATTTAAAGGATCACTAAGCTCAACAAATACATTCTCATTCTCAAGTTTCTTTGCTAACTCATATCCTGACATACCAGATAACTGTACCGTAATTTTGAGAGGATCAAGCTGGTGATACGCTTGACCTACATCCCCTATGACGCTTATACCAGGAATCTCACTTAGTTGTTTCTTAAATTGATGAACCTCTTCTAAAATAAGACCAAGCTGATCATCTGTCAGCGAAAAAAGATAGTGTCTTGCTAAATCGAGCGAAGCCATAATTGGATAGGAAGGACTGCTTGATTGAAAGAGTTGTAAATAGTCATTGATTGCATCCCTATACGTTTCATTCCCTACATGTAAGTAAGAACCCATCGTCATAGCAGGTAGGGTTTTGTGGGCAGATTGAACAACCACATCTGCTCCTTGCTTTAAAGCACTCTCAGGGAAAAACTCCCCTTTTACAAAATGTGCACCGTGCGCCTCATCAACTAGAACCGGAATTCCATTTTGGTGAGCATAAGAGATAATCGGCTCTAGGTTAACAGTCATTCCATAATAATTGGGATTGGTTAGTACAATCACTTTGATATCCTTATATTGATTCAATGCACGACGTATGAGATCGAGTGTTACTCCTGTCGGCACCTGACTTGCTTGATCAATAGATGGGCTGAGAAAAATGGGTCTAGCTTTAGCTAAGCGCAGTCCATTCAATACGGATTTGTGACAGTTCTTCTGAACAAGAACACGATCTCCTTCAGAACATAACGCCATAATCATCGCCAGGTTCCCAGCTGTAGAACCACCCACCAAAAAGCGACTTTCAACACTTCCATAGAAATGAGCAGTAAGCTGCTCTGCTGTTTTAATTGGACCATCTGCATGATGAAGATCATCTAGTTCAGAAAGTTCGGTTGCATCTATTTTCAATAAGTCTTTATATAAATCATCCGCACGTTTATATGTAGAAAATCTCGTCCCATTCTTATGCCCAGGGACATGAAAGGAAAGAGGATTTTGATCTTTCCACGATAGTAGAGCTTCATATAATGGAGCTTGATCCATTTTGTTCATTTAATCAACTTCAATCTATTGAAGAGTCATTTCCTTATACTAGTATTCTATCATTATCTCGACTATCGGAGAAGTAAAGGGATAAGCAAATTCCTATGATTGTCCCTTCTTTAGGTTAAGTAAAAAACAGATAGCCTATGAAACAGCTATCTGCTTATGCTAATCGACTTAGTCGTAGTTTGCGTAGTTTTTCAAGGTAAAATTGATAGTTTTCATGACTGGTATCTGTTTGAATGACCTTTCGCTCACAGTCATGACAGATAAAACGATCACAAATATGGATGCCTTTGAAACTGTGCTCTTCACAAACAAGACAGCACTCACTATAGCTCTCCCTGATTGTCTTCTCCATCTTCCCACCTCCATGGTAAAAGCATTGCCCAATTATAGCGGATCTATACCGATTTTTTAATTTAAGCTGACTTTTCGCTTCTTTCTAAGGATATGTGCCTGTAACTTATCCCGTGTCTGTGATTTACGAAAAGAAAGAAAATTTCAAAGGTATAATATCCTTATCGCTCAAGGAGGTTTTGAAGTTAGCAAGTTTATACCGCGAATTTAAGATTAATTCCACGTACGTAATCATGAGGGATTTGAGCTAGTGAAAACTCATCTATAAAACCATACAAAAAAGCGAGAAACCATTCGGTCTCTCGCTTTCCTTCGTTGCCCAGCGACGTCCTACTCTTGCAGGGGGAGATCCCCCAACTACCATCGGCGCTGAAGAGCTTAACTTCCGTGTTCGGCATGGGAACGGGTGTGACCTC
>ENA-ORXC01001639-ORXC01001639.1-marine-metagenome-genome-assembly--contig:-NODE-1639-length-12989-cov-3.359123_pt1 | contig 12989 bp, 12 predicted proteins | sample MGYA00237865_ERZ511478 | MGnify/ENA metagenome assembly ERZ511478 | reverse complement strand
GCTCGTACCTTAATATCAATTTGCTCGCCATTGTCTGCGCCGTCAGCTCTTATCATCACACCCACCCAATCATAGCCTTGGGCACGCTTGGCATAACCGTCAGAGGCGTAATCGCCAACGACCGTCTGCACCGCTGGTGTGACAGCAGCGTTTGGTTGCTTAATCGTTTGGTTATTAACGCTTGGCGTTACGTTATTACAGCCACTTAAGGCCAATAAAGCGATAGAGGTCGTTAAAATACCTACAAAAAAGCGTGACTGACGGGCATGACGAGGTGGAGACTTGATCATTGCATTACCTTTAATAAAGGGGTTAGTAAACAGGAAATAAGTGAAAGCGGATGGGCTAAGTTTTATCAGTGCATTGACTGATATACAACAAGCTAAGGGATAATATCGACTCTATAGAGGCTCGTCTAGAGCCTAAGCAATACCGTAACTTACTCAAAAGTGTCTGCTTATCACAAAACTGCAAAAATACCGAGGAAAGACAAGCACTTTAGAATAACTAATAAAATTACTTATGCCAAGTTAATCACTCGATAAGCGTATTTGTCACTAAGCAATTGTCTCACAGGCTGTTAGCATATTGCTCATTATCCATAGAACCGAATTTCGAAATGCAAGGTTTTTATCCCTATTATTAGAGAACAACGTTCCTATCGAGAGCAAATATGCAGCCAAATAAAAAGAGCGGCCAAAAAACATCTCACAAGCATATCAATGCGCGTGCTTCTTTCGCCATTCAACCTAAAAGCATCGGCAAAGTGCTCACCAATCGCTTTAGTTTTACCGTCAATCTTACCAGCAGTTTTGGTCTTGGTAGTGTGCTTGCAGCGGCGGTACTGATCACAGGCTGCAACCCTACCGAAGCCAACCAAAACGACGCCGCAAACGAGGCAAAAAATATTGATTTATTAAATGTGTCTTATGATGTCTCACGCGACTTTTATAAAGACTACAACCCGTTGTTTAATGCAAATTATCAGCAAAAACACCCAAGTATCAAGGTGAATATCAACCAATCGCACGGCGGCTCGAGCAAACAAGCGCTGTCGGTTGCCAATGGCTTGCAGGCAGACGTCGTTACTTTAAACCAAGAAAGCGATATGAACTTGCTGGTTGAAAAAGGCTTGGTGGCTAGCGATTGGCAACAGGCATTGCCAAACAATGCCGTGCCTTATACCAGTACCATGGTGCTTCTGGTTCGTGCGGGCAACCCAAAAGGTATCAAAGACTGGTCAGATTTGGCGCGTAACGATATTGCCGTAGTATTGCCAAATCCCAAGACCAGTGGCACGGCGCGTTATGCCTTTTTGGGCGCTTATGGCTACGGCTTACATCATTTTAAAGAAAAGGTGCAAAGCCCTGCCAAAACCGATGCTTTTATCAAAAAACTACTGGCAAACGTCGTCACCTATGACAATGGCGCGCGCGCTGCCACCACGACCTTTACCCAGCGCGGTCTTGGTGATGTTTTAATCACCACCGAAAATGAAGCGCATCTGGCTGCTAAGCAGTTTGCCAAAGGACAGGTCGATATCGTGTATCCAAGTTACTCGATTGTGATTGCCAACCCTGTGGCTGTGGTGAAAACCGTAACCGATAAAAAAGGCACCACCGCCGCGGCAAATGACTATTTAACAGGCCTATGGTCGACGCCCGCACAAGAGCTGATGGCACAGATGTATATGCGCCCTAGTAATACCAAGGTGCTTGCCGCACACAGCAAGACCTTACCTGAAATTGCAACCTTTGAGCCTGTGGCGGTATTTGGTGATTGGGAAAGCATCATGGCGACGTTCTTTGTCGATGGCGGGCGTTTTGATCAGCTGGCGAGAGTGAAGTAGAGCTGGGTTTTGCATAGTTATAAGCAATATTCATTAGCGAATAATAAAAGTGTAAAGGCAATTTAAGAAATTTCTCGTTTAAGTGTTTGATAAGGCTATATTTTAATCATCATTACTTCATTATTCCATTTTGGCAATAACATACGCATATTCATCATTAAACATAATAAGATGGCGCTGTTAGCATACTTGCATCATTTAATAAATATCATCTAACAGACACCTTTGAGGGATTTATGAAAGACGCAGCAGGCTATCAACAAAGAAGTAAAACACTTAACGTCTTGAGCATTGCAGGCGTTGCATTGACCTTGGGTCTTGCGGGCTGTAGCAATAACGAAAAGACAGAAACGACTGCTAATGCAGAAGGCACGCCAGCTGCCGCAGAAGGACAAAACATCGAACTGCTAAACGTCTCTTATGATGTGGCACGTGATTTTTATAAAGACTACAACCCATTATTCGTTGAGCACTATAAAAGCGAGAATCCTAACAGCAATATCTTAATCAAGCAATCGCACGGCGGCTCAAGTAAGCAAGCTTTATCGGTTGCTAATGGTTTGCAAGCCGATGTGGCGACCATGAACCAAGGCTCTGATATCGAGCTACTTGAGAAAAAAGGCTTGGTTGAGGCTGATTGGGAAAGTAAATTCCCTGACAACGCCGTACCTTTTACCAGTACCATCGTATTTTTGGTGCGTAAAGACAATCCAAAAGGTATTAACGATTGGCAAGACTTGACCAAAGAAGGCGTTGAGATTGTTATGGCCAACCCAAAAGTCACGGGTAATGGTCGCTATGCGTTCTTAGGCGCTTATGGTTATGGTTTACATACCTTTAATAAAGATGAAACGCAAGCCAAGAACTACGTCAAAGACATGCTTAAAAATGTCAAAGTCTATGAGAATGGCGGACGTGCAGCGACGACGACGTTTGTTCAGCGCGGTATCGGTGATGTCTTGGTCACCTTTGAAAACGAAGCCAACTTGGCTGCCAAAGATTTTGGTGCAGGGCAAGTCGATATTGTTTATCCAAAATACTCTATCAAGTCTGAAAGCCCAGTCGCTGTCGTGAAGACCGTTACCGATAAAAAAGGTACGACCGATGCGGCAAAAGCCTATCTTGATTACTTATGGAGCGAGCCTGCTCAGCAATTGGCAGCTAACTTATATCTGCGCCCAAGTGTGAAGAGTGTGCTTGATAAGAACAGCGATAAATTGCCACCTATCGATACTTTCCGTCCAAATGATGCCTTTGGCACATGGGATGAAATCATGAGCACTTACTTTAGCGATGGCGGCGTGTTCGATCAGTTAGCCATTAATGCACCAAAGTAAGCCGCTAGTACGCTGACTGCGTAGCCCATTTATAAAGTTTTTATGAGCTTTTCATTAGATAACGTTTAAGCAGTCAGCTTTAGAGTAACGTCCGAGCACATAAAGGACATGGCTACCCACGCTGTGTCCTTTATCGCTTAAGCAGACCAATAATAAATACATCTGATATCACGTGGTGCTTACGAGCAGCAAATAAGCGCCAGCAGTTAGGCAATAGGACATCACTATGAGTGCAACAACTTCTCCTGCCAGCAAACCTGTCAATAAAAAAGGTTGGCTGACACGCTTGCGCCAGCGCAATGTGCTACCAGGGTTTGGACTAAGCATGGGCATCACTGTCTTTAGCTTATCATTACTGGTGGTGCTGCCGTTTGCCATGATGGCCTATACCACGACACAAATGGGCTGGACGGGTTTTTGGGAGACCATTACTCAGCCGCAAGTGACCGCTGCTATCAAACTCAGCTTATGGATGTCGTTTTTGGCGATGCTAACCAACATGGTGTTTGGTACGCTGGTCGCTTGGGTGCTGGTGCGCTATGAATTTTGGGGTAAGTCGCTGATTAATGCCTTGGTTGATTTGCCATTTGCACTACCGACAGCGGTTACCGGTATCTCGCTTGCGACTCTTTATGCACCCAATGGTTTAATCGGCCAGTGGTTTGCCAAATTTGACATCCAAGTCGCCTTTACACCACTCGGTATTTGGCTCGCTTTAGTGGTCGTCAGCTTTCCGTTTATCGTCCGTGCGGTGCAGCCAGTGCTTGCAGAATTGTCCGTTGAATTCGAAGAAGCGGCGGCGGTATTGGGTGCCAATCGATTTACGACCTTTCGTAAGGTAATTTTGCCAGAGCTATTGCCGGCTTTACTGATGGGCGCGGGTATGATGTTTGCCCGTGCCACTGGCGAGTATGGCTCGGTGATTTTTATTGCTGGTAATATTCCGATGCAGTCTGAGATTTTACCTTTAATCATTATTAGTAAGCTTGAGCAGTTTGATGTGCAAGGCGCATCCGCTGTCGCACTTTTTATGCTACTGATTTCGTTTGTAATTTTATTGACCATTAACATCGTACAGTGGAAGCTGTCGCGCCGCGTAGGAGCCCGCTAATGCAAATTTCTAATAGCTACGACTACCAAAGCAATCCAGCGACCAAAGACACGCCGTGGATACGCCGTACTTTTATCGCTATTGCTGTGTTGTTTATGGTGGCGATGTTGGTGGTGCCACTTTTAGCAGTGTTCTATGAAGCCTTTAAAAACGGTTGGCAGCTTTATATAGCTTCCCTGGTTGACCCTGAAGCTTTGCAGGCAATTAAGCTAACCTTAATTACTGCCGCTATCGTGTTGCCGATTAATATGGTGATGGGTATTGCAATAGCTTGGCTTGTGACCCGTTATCAATTTAAAGGTAAACAGCTGGTAACCACCTTGCTTGATTTACCATTTTCGGTATCTCCGGTGGTGGCAGGTTTGATGTTTGTGCTGCTATTTGGTCTAAACTCTAGCATCGGTGGCTGGCTTGAGAGCATGGGCTTTCAGGTGATTTACGCCGTACCAGGGATTATTTTAGCGACTTTATTTGTGACCTTTCCGTTTGTGGCGCGTGAGCTCATACCCTTGATGCAGACCCAAGGCGATAGTGAAGAGCAAGCGGCATTAACCTTGGGCGCTAGCGGTTGGCAGACCTTTTGGCATGTGACACTGCCTAATATCAAGTGGGCGCTACTGTATGGTTTGATTTTGACCAATGCGCGGGCGATGGGCGAGTTTGGCGCGGTAAGCGTGGTATCTGGCCATATCCGCGGCGAAACCAACACCATGCCACTATTGGTTGAGATTGCTTATAACGATTATAACTTTACCGCCGCCTTTGCCTTATCGAGCTTACTGGCTGCCTTGGCGCTGGTAACGCTATTGATACAACAAGTGATGACCAAGCTGCAAGAGCGCAAATTCGCCAAGTCTGAGCGTCTAGCAAGTGCGCCTGAATTGCCAGTGAGTGCCAACGCTCACAATGCTAACAACGCTGGCAATGCTAGCAATACGTCAAACACTAAAGGTGCTAAGAAAGCGTCAGATACGGATGCCACTTTAGCGAAAAGCACAGGCAATTTATAAGCGCTATTTTACAAATCTATCAGCAAGAAAGGCATCTGCTAAGCCAAAAATATAATAAGAGAACCCATTATGAGTATCGAGATTCGCAACGTTAATAAAAAATTCGGTAACTTTACCGCCTTAGATGATATCAATATCACTGTACCAACGGGCAAGTTGACGACGTTGCTTGGTCCGTCAGGCTGCGGTAAAACCACTTTGCTGCGTATCATTGCAGGTTTAGAATACGCGGACTCTGGGCAGATATTATTTGATGAGCTCGATGTCACCAATACACCAGTGCAAAAGCGCCATATTGGTTTTATGTTTCAGCACTATGCGTTATTTCGCCACAAAAACATCGCCGATAATGTCGGCTTTGGCTTAACCTTGCTACCGAAGAATGAGCGCCCAAGTAAAGCGGATATCAATAAGCGCGTTGCTGAATTGCTAGACCTAGTACAGTTGCCGCAAGTTGCCAATGCTTATCCGCATCAATTATCAGGTGGTCAGCGTCAGCGTATCGCGCTGGCACGAGCCTTGGCAGTAAAGCCAAAACTATTATTACTCGATGAGCCGTTTGGCGCGCTAGATGCCAAAGTCCGTAAAGAGCTGCGCACTTGGCTAAAAAATATCCACCACGAGCTGGGTATTACGAGCATTATGGTAACCCACGACCAAGAAGAGGCGCGGGCGGTATCGGATGAGATTGTGGTGATGAATCAGGGCCGCGTCGAGCAGGTAGGGACGTCAGAGGAGCTGATTCACCAGCCAACAAACGCCTTTGTCAGTGATTTTTTAGACCTAGTCTAATTTAGGCTTAAAGGCGTATTTATATTAAGGGCGTATTTTAAAACAACGCTTAAAAACAAAAAAGACCTATCAATGATAGGTCTTTTTTATGTGCTCAATTATTTGTCATTAGACTTTCTCAATCTGCTTTTTTTGACATTAAGCAGGCTTTGGCATATTGATGTCTTTAGTTGATATTTGCTTATAGGTGATTTCTAAAATATCTTGGCACCATTTTGGCAAATCATCAGACACCTCGTACCACATCCACGTCCCATCACGAACACAGCTTAAAATGCCCAGTTTTTTCAAATGATTTAAGTGACGCGAGATGGTCGGCTGCGGCTGATCGAGTATTTCTACCAATTCACCAACACAGCGCGACTCTTTATTAAATAAGATTTGAAAAATTTTTAAGCGCGTTGGGTCAGACAAGACTTTAAATAACTCAAGCGGCTGTATCGTAGAATTATTATTAGACATAGAACAATTCCAATATAGATTTAGTTAATAGGGGGTCAATATAACAGCAGTTAACGGTAAAAACGATTAAAAAATGAGCAGATTTACAGTTCGTCGCCATTTTACTACCTTTGGTACTTTGTGGTTACACCTAAGACTGTATTCAGTTACATGGATAAAGTTAGGGTAATATATCTTTTAGCTGTACCTAATATGACGGATAAATATACTAAATACTATTGTAAATGGTAATAATTATCGTTATTATAAAGCATAATTAGCTAGATATTCATAGTAGGAGCCGCACATGTACGTATGTATCTGTAACGACGTCAAAGACAAACAAATCAAAGCTGCCATTGCTTCAGGCATTGACACATTAGAGGGGTTAAAAGACACCCTTGATGTAGCGACGTGCTGTGGCTGCTGCGAACCTATGGTCAACGACTTTCTTGACGAACATCATGCCAAGCTTGATGCGTTGGCCTACGCAGTTTAAGAAACAGTTTAAGCATTTGCTTGTATCCACTTCTATTGCCAATCCGTTCAAATCCCGTTTCTGCTTTCCCTCTATCTGTAGTGTTTTAGCCGCCAATTCGCCTTTATCCGCGTTCAAATCATCTTTTTATGGTTATTTATGGTTAAAAGCCATCACCATGAAAGACGATAAGTAACTCAAAAGGCGAGTGCGGCTATCCTTTATCTCTGTTTGCCTTCATAAATCACCTATTAAGATTACTCGCTAAACACTATCGGTGTAAGCGAGTTAATTATAATTCTCAATTAGCATCTTATTCTTAGTTCATATCGTTACAAGCGCTACGGCGTGCCTATGCTACTATATCTATCTAACTTTGTAAGACGTTTGATGGGTTTTAATCTTTACTGATTAGTTTACGAATGGTACTTTAACTATATTTATTATTGTGAATGTATTAGTAGCCAAATAAAAACATAGGAGTATGAGTCATGATAGGCAGCCAAAAGGTCATTGATTATTTAAATTTTTTATTAGGTGGCGAGCTTGCGGCTCGTGATCAGTACTTCATTCATTCTGAGATGTATGCAGAATGGCATTACGGTAAATTATACGACCGTATCCACCATGAGATGCAAGATGAAACGCAGCACGCGCAGGCGATTATCCGCCGTATCTTGATGTTAAGCGGTACGCCGAAGATGCGCGTCAATGAGATTAATATTGGCGCAACGGTACCTGAAATGCTGCAATTGGACCTGGACTTAGAATATCAAGTACAGCAGCATCTAAAAGACGGTATTGCGCTTTGTGAAGCAGAGCACGATTATGTGACGCGTGAGATGTTGGTTGAGCAGCTCAAAGACACCGAAGAAGATCATGCCCATTGGTTAGAGCAGCAGCTGCGCCTGATTGATATGGTTGGTCTGCCCAATTATTTACAAAGCCAGATGGCGGAAGTGTCTCCTGATATTGTTTAGTATTTTATATATTAAGCAGTTTTCACGAATATTAAATTGATAAACGAATAAGCAGGACAGGGAGAACAGCATGAAAGGGGATAAAGAAGTTATTCGCGCACTCAATCAAGTGCTCGGTCAGTCATTAATCGCCATCAATCAGTATTTTTTGCACGCCCGTATTGCCCGTCATTGGGGTTTAGAGGCATTAAACGAAAATTTCTATAAGCAATCTATTGCAGAGATGAAATGGTCGGATGACCTTATTGCGCGTATTTTATTGTTAGGCGGTCTGCCAAACCTGCAAGATTACGGCAAAATGTTCATCGCAGAAGATGTGCCTGAAATGATTGACTGCAACTTGCGCTTAGAAAAGCAGAAGCTCTCTATCATAACTGATGCAATTACCTTGTGCGAGAGCAAGCATGACTATGTCTCGCGTCATTTATTGGTTATCCTAAAAGATGGCAATGAAGAGTATCAAGACTGGCTTGAAACCCAAGAGGACTTGATTAAAGACGTTGGCATTGAAAATTATATTCAGTCACAAATGGATGATGACCACACGCCTTAAAGTTATAAGAATTGCCGTTACTTGCCAGCGTATCCTAAGATAAGTTTTAGATTAACTGATTTTAGGTTACGCTGGCGTTTTTATATTTAATGCTTTTTTAATGTTTGTTACTTTTAGAGATAAGTATCTTTCAATACCAATAACTTAATATAAGCCACGACCGTCTTCAGGTTTGAGGCGTAAAAAGTATAAACCTGAAAGGATGGTTAAAATACCCAGTATCCAATAGGTGGTCTGAAAGGCGACCAAGGTATCAAGCTCGAAGCGTTCCCGCAGTAGATTCAAGACCGCCGCCCCAAAAGCGATGCCAAAGCTAATCGCCAATTGCTGATTGACCGCCATTAAGCTGTTACCGCTACTGGTCTGCGCGCCCTCTAAATCACCGATAGTAATGGTATTCATGGCACTAAACTGCATGGAATTACAGGCACCCATGACGGTCAAAATAGGGATAAACCAAATCCAATTTGCCGCATCATTAAACTGCGCTAAGACAATAATAAGCAGGCCTATCAAAAAGGTATTGGCCACCAACACCTTGCGGTAGCTAAAACGCTGAATAATTTTACTGACCCAAGGCTTGATACCGATTGCACCAACGGCAATAGGTGCAAGCAGCCAACCCGCTTGCGACGGTGAGTATTCAAACACCACCTGTAGTAATAGCGGCAATAAAAAAGGCACGGCGCTGATGCCTAAACGGGTGAATAAGTTGCCAGTAATACCGATACGAAAAGTGCGAATATTAAATAAACTTAGTGGAAATAATGGCGCTGCACGGCGTTTGGCATGCCACACATACGCGCCTATCAAGATACTAGCGCCGAGTGCGAGTAGCAAACCGTAAAACCCACGCCCAGTCTGTGAGCCAAACTCGACCGCCAAAGTAAATCCGCAAGCGGCGGCAGCAAATAAAGCAAAACCCGTCCAGTCTAAACGCTTGGTGTCCTCAAACAAAGCAGGTACCAGCTTTTTACCCATGATAAAACCAAATATACCCATCGGGATATTGATGAGAAATATCCAATGCCAGCTGGTATATTGCACGATATAACCGCCCAATACTGGTCCAACTAGGGGCGCGATTAACGCGGGTATCACCGCAAAGTTCATCACGGTTAATAGCTTATTACGCGGATAAGATTTGACCAATATGAGACGCGCCACAGGGGTCATCATCGCGCCGCCAATACCTTGGATGACGCGCGAACCAATCAATAAATTCAACGTTGGGGAGGCGGCACACAATAGTGAGCCGATACAAAAGATGATTACAGCATATAAAAACACCCGCCGCGTGCCATATTTATCAGCCAAAAAGCCGCTTATAGGAATAAAAATCGCCAAGGTTAGCGCATAGCTAATAACCGCCCACTGCATTTTTAATGGTGACTCGCCAAGGGCTTGCGCCATTTGCGGCAAAGAGGTGTTTAAGATGGTAGCATCTAAAATCTGCATAAATAGCGCCACCGCCAAGACATAGGGTAGGTATTTATCTTGCGTTGGGGTTAGGGTTACCATATTGTCATCACCATGTCTTTTGACCTCATCTTTTGACTTCTGTTGTTAAGCCTATCTCTAAAAAGCTGTTAAGTTGGGTTAGTATAAAAATAACCGCCTATGAGTTAAAGAGTAGCAAAGTAACGGTGTAAGCTCATTCATAAGAAGTGTGTTCTCAAACGCTTTGATACTCGTGCTCGTTACTTTTAAAAATGGGTTACAAGACAGGGCTTTAACTAAAGATTTGCTATAGTAGAATTATCATATAGGACGACGTGAGACTAATATAAATCTTTTGCCGCCTCAGTCTCGCTTTGGCTCTGTTTTATACAACAAAAAAAATAGGAATTATTATGAGTAGTGACAATCATCAATCAAACAATGACGAAAATAATGACACTCAAAACAACCATACCAAAGCCTATACGCCGCCTAAAGTATGGAAAAACGACAGCGAAAATGGTGGTAAGTTCGCCAGTATCAATCGCCCAACAGCTGGCGCGCGCCATGAGCAAAAATTACCGGTCGGCGATGCACCTTTACAGCTGTATTCACTAAATACCCCGAATGGCGTCAAGGTAAATATCTTGTTAGAGGAGCTTGCCGAGCTGAATGTTAAAGGCGCTGAGTACGACGCCTACAAAATAGATATCTCTGCGGGCGATCAATTTGGCTCAGGGTTTGTCGCTATCAACCCCAATTCTAAAATCCCGGCGCTGGTTGATTATACTGATGCTTTAAATGATAAAAATGCTGGCGAGCCTATTGCGCTTTTTGAGTCGGGGGCTATTTTATTATATTTAGCGGAAAAGTTTGGCAAATTTATCCCGATGCAGCAAGGTAAAGCGCGCGCAGATTGTCTGTCTTGGCTGATGTGGCAGATGGGTAGTGCGCCGTTTTTAGGTGGCGGTTTTGGGCATTTCTACGCCTATGCGCCCGAACCGCTAGAGTATCCTATCAATCGCTATACGATGGAGACCAAACGCCAGCTTGATGTGCTAGATAAGCACCTCAAAGACCACGAGTATATGTGCGGTAATGATGAGGCGGACTATAATATCGCTGATATGATTATCTGGGCGTGGTACGGTCAGCTGGTGCTTGGCAAGCTTTATGATGCGGCAGAATTTTTACAAGTAGATGATTACAAAAACATCAAACGTTGGGCACAAAAAATCGCCGACCGTCCAGCGGTAAAACGCGCCGTAGATTTAGAATTAAAGCCTATTGTTTAAAGATTTAACTTTATCAGTTTATATTTAAATAGTCGTAGCAAAACATAAGTTTTCATAAAAAGGTTAATAAGCCATTGCTTGTTAACCTTTTGCTTTTTTAATATCCGTTATTCCAAATATATTTATCGGTATATCGCTCTTTGACTATACTTTCGTCTTTACATAATGGTACATTAGCATAACAGATAGAAACATTAGTACGTTAAGATAGCAGCCACCGCCTTCTTGGGCAGGTGTTGATACTTCTTCTATTAATGAGTAATGACTATGAAGAATAATAAAACTCAGCCTATACTACTACCTCTATTCAACGAGATGGTTTTTCTACCTTTACCATTCACTCGTCAATCGCCAAGCGCATGCAGTCTGCTAACAGACAATGCTCCTAGCAAAAACAACCCGCATAGAAAAAATATTTTGATAAAAATAAAAAAGTTGCCTTTATTCATGACAAAAAAAATGATATTACCGTTATTTGCTGCCCTTAGCGCCGCTTTATTGAGTTCCGTGACGCAGGCTGCCACGCCTGTAAGCTTTAGTAATCAAGATTGGGAAGTCGCTTGCGACAATACGCGTACTTGCCGGCTGGCAGGTTACCAAGCGGAGAATAATAGCGATTTACCTGTGTCTTTACTATTGGTACGCCGCGCAGGAGCAAACGCTACCGTCGATGGCAAAGTAAAGCTTGGCGGCGCTAAAGAAAGCTCTGCTAAAGCGCTGATGCAGCTTGGTAATCGCCATCGTATCTCACTGTTTATTAATGATAGAGATTATGGAGAAACCAAGCCTTACTCAGTAGCCGCAGGTCATGCCGAGCTAACCTCAGCGCAGGTGAGCGCGCTGCTTGATGCCTTGACCAAATCAAGCAAAATTGAGCTAGTGATTCGCAATACGCGCTGGCAGTTATCGGATAAAGGGGCCAGTGCAGTGATGCTCAAAGCCGACGAGGCTCAAGGCCGGGTAGGGACCTCAAGCGCTTTTATTAGCAATAACACCAGTAAATCTAATAGTGGCATCTTATCGCCGCAAGCCGCTCCTTCACTACGACTGGTCACTCCTAATCCTAACGCCCTCTCTAGTAGTAAGAAAAAATTTGCCATGCGCTCATCGCAGTTGGCAGAGATGATGAAAACCACTATGAAAGATGTCAACACTGAATGTCCAAACTTAGCGGATAAGACAGCGTGGCGCGTCAGCCGTTTAAACAGTAAGCAGCTGCTCGCCCAGCATGATTGTTGGACGGGCGCTTATAACACGGGTACGGGTGTTTGGGTATTCAATGACACTAAGCCTTATAAGCCGAGCTTGGTGACGACAAGCGCGACCGATTATGGCGATGGTAAAATAACCTCGGTGCAAAAAGGCCGCGGGCTTGGCGACTGTTTAGCCAAAAGTGAATGGGTATGGACAGGCAGAGCGTTTGAGAAAAGTCATGAAAGCACCACAGGTATGTGCCGGCTGATAGAGGCGGGCGGCGCTTGGCAATTGCCAACCTATGTGACGGAAGTGAAAATGTCGCGTTAATAGCGCGTATGTTAGAAATTATTACATTAAAGATAAAAGCGTTCAAGCGGCTGTATTAAAGACTGGCGCAGCGGTTTTTAAGCCTAAATTGTTTGAGATCTGACCTATTTTTATCATAAACAGAAAAATAGGTACTGTTTGCGCTTATGTTGTGCTATACTGCGTCGCCACGTTAGCAT
>ENA-ORXC01001637-ORXC01001637.1-marine-metagenome-genome-assembly--contig:-NODE-1637-length-12997-cov-5.200697_pt1 | contig 12997 bp, 15 predicted proteins | sample MGYA00237865_ERZ511478 | MGnify/ENA metagenome assembly ERZ511478 | reverse complement strand
GGATGCGCGGTCGGCGCGCCCACCTCGACCATCCCGAGTCGGCGGCGGAAGTCCGCCAAGGCCGGTCCCGCCAACGCCTTGGTGAGACCGTCAAAAACCATTTCGGAACCGGCGCGGTAGGCGAATTTGACCTTTCCGAGTGCAGTCCGCTCGCGGACAAAGTGGTGCGCCGTATCGATGTGCTTGGCCCGTCCAGAACCTTCTGGGTTGGCGATGAGTGCCAAGCACGCCATGTTGTCCTCGGCCATGGGGACCGGCCGGTCCTCCTCCCCAAGGTCCATCATCAGCTTCTTCAACCACAGCGCCTGACGGGTTGCCGCGGCCTCGGCGATGTATTTGGCCTCGGCAATGAAGCATGAGACCGTCGGCTGTCGCTTTCTGGACCAGGAGATCGCCCCGCCACGGTAGGTAAAGACCCAGCCCGTCCTCGAGCGGCGTGTATCCGGGCATCCATCATAGTCAGCATCAACGGCTCCCTCCAGCTCCCCCGGTCCGCCATACGGGAGCCCGAGGGACACCGTGCCGGCCAAGTGGCGGACAACCCCCTTGGTGGCGTGCCAGTGCGGCGCCGTCGGCCGGCTTATAAACCTGGCCAGGGTGTTGGCCGCGAAAGCGATGTCCGGGCACACCGTGACCGCCAGGTGGAGGAGAGTGCCCACGAGCTCTTGATAGCGGCCGTTGTTGTCCATCGGTAGGTCGTCGGCTTTGGCCAACGTCGTGCCGGCCGGCAGTGGCAGCTTGGCCGAGTACGCCTCGGTCATGCCCAGGTTGGTGATGAGGTCCTCAATCAACCCGGGGCAGCTGATGGTGAGGGTCCGCGTGCCCCGGTCGCGCATAATACGCATGCCCAGGAATGTTGTTGCTGGTCCTAGGTCTCGCCGCTTGTACCGAGTGAGGATGACCTTCTTCGCCGCGTCCACGGCTGCGCGCGTCTTGCCCAAGACCGCGAGGTCCTCCACGTTCACGAGAAGAAGAACTCGTCCCAGGCCTGGCAGCGGCCATAGGTACAGCGTCGGATCCGCTGCTAATCGCTCCGCGTCCGCAGTCGTAAACGTGGCATACAAATGCTCTCCCCGCAGCCTCCCGGCCTGCCGCGTCCGGTCGAGCGCCTACAGGAGCTTGGCCACCATATCCGGTCCGCCGCCAGAGTACCCGTCCGGCAGGTTTACGTATGCATCAACGTCCATGGGGGCATTAAGGTATGCCGTCTTGATATCAATAGTGTCCAGCTCGAGGTCATGAGCGGCCGCGTACGCGAGTACGGCGCGGACGGTGGCCAGTGCATGGCATGGGGCCCAGACCTCGTGGTAGTCGACCCCTGCGCGCTGCGAGTACCCGCAGCCGACACAACGTGCCTTGCAGCGGTTGACCTTCCCGTCGGCGTCTCGGTTGTAGTCGTAGACCCACCGTCCCTTCATCTTTCGTGCCCCTTGTGGGAGCGTGACGACCAACCAGGTATTGTTCTCGACGAGTGAATGGTACTCGTCGTCCATCGCCGTTCGCCACAGGTACGCATAAAGGCGGGCTAAGGCCTCTCCGCGCGTCTTAGAAGGCTGGGTGCACCAGTCGGGGCGCCCGATGGCTTGGTCGACCGTCATGGGTGTAAACGTGGGTGCTCCAACCACAGTACTTGCGGCCGCGGCGAGTGCGGAGGGCGTCCCCGGGACCGTTCTTGTTCGCAGGCTGTACCCGTGGGTAGTCTCGGGCGCTACAGGGTGCGCGAGCCCTGGGGCAGACAAGGCCTGTGGTTCTGGCATCGTGTTGGCCGGAGGTGGGGGGGTCTCGGCGGGCAGCAGCGCAACGGCGTCGAGCATTTTGTCGACTACGGGGACGTCTGCTCTGGCTGTGGCCGCCGTGTCATCGTTCTCCATGTCCGGTGCCGCGATGTCGGCCTCAGAACAATTGTCGGGGAGGAACAGGCAGACCGGCATTGCATCCATGTTGGTCGCCCTCACCGGTGCAGTCTCGTGGAACTCGACATCGCGCCGTGTCACGATCGTTCCCGTAGTGGCCGACCGAATGCGCCACGCATGTCCGCCCGACGCGTAGCCAACCATGTTCCCTACGACCGCCGGTGACTCTAGTTTGCCGGCGCGCTTCGGTGGTGGCTTCGCATACGCCGTACAGCCTCAAACACGGAGCACGGAGACGTCCGGCCGCCGTCCGTAGAAGCGTTCATACGGCGTCGTCTTGCCGTCCCCGGTCGGTGAGCGGTTCATGAGGAAAAAGGCTCTAACTATGGCCTCCGCCAAGTTTCTCAGCGGGAGGTCGGCACCGAGGATCATGGCGCGTGTACGCTCGAGGAGGACCTGGTTGTGCCGCTCCGTGTTTCCGTTCTGCTTCGGGGAGCACGGCGCGGACGGCTCCGCCTTGACGCCCTTATCCTTCATGTACTGAATCATGACGTCGTTGTTGATAAGCTCGTTGGCGCCGTCCGTACGTATGGCCTTGACCTTGTCGCTTGTCTGGTTCTCTAGGAATGCGATCCAATTCCGCAGCGCCGCGCCCGCCTCCGCCTTGGTCTTGAGTGGAGTCACGAACGACATACTTTTACAGTCATCGACGAGTATCAGGGCGTGGACCGCTCCGCCACCTGACCGGGGGGTGATCGGTCCGACGAGGTCGACACAGAGGCGCTGCAGTCGATGCTCGGCTCACTCACCGCGCCCATGGGGGTGTACGTGCATACGGGCTTTCACGTAGGGTTCAAAGGTGACCCCAACGTCGGTCTTGGTGTAGAAGTTCGTGATGCGCATGCCGACGACGATATTGGCGACCCGATCCACGTTTTGGTACTCAAGGTGGCCAAAACGTCGGTGCCACAAGTCGCCCATGTGGCTTGCCTTGCCGTACGCGACGTTGGCCGCCTGGGTCGCTGGTCCTTCGTGCTCCTTGGTCAACCTCGATTGCGCAAGCTCGTACTGGTCGTCCCGATTGACGTTACCCTTGGCCACGAGCACTCCGTCTTTCACGACGGTCACAGCACCCCCAAAGAAACGGATGTCCCCGCCCGCCCGATCCGCTGCGCGGACGGAGAACAGGTTCGTGGAGAGTGCAGGGACCAACAATGTGTTGGTGAGCGTCAACTGCCCGCCGAGGGACGTCGGCAACACGAGTGAGCCGCAACCGGGAGAGTCGAGCTCGATCCAGTGGGCGACCGCGACCGTGCTGGGCGACTCGGTAAAGGACGTTTAGCCGCTTGGGCCGGGTCGCATGTTGTCGGATGCCCCTGAGGCGATCAGTCACGTCTGGTCGCTCGGCGAGCCGCCCGGCACCTTCTTGATCTCGTCGGGGGCCCCGTCCATGTTGAAACGCACCCGTGGCCGACTGCCCGTGGCCATGAAGGAGGCAAACCGTCCACCGCCGCTGCCCTGCGGGCGGTCGGTGGTCGTCGGTAGCTCATGGGCATAATGACCACGGGTGCGGCAGCTCCAACAGACAACCCGTCGCCTGCGCTCTGCCCGAGGCATAGGCTTGCCCCTTGGCCACGCCGGGGGTGTGTCCCGGACCGTACCGGTCGCGAAGGCCGCTGCCGCTGGCCCCTCGGACGTCGTCGCGGCCTCGGCGGCTGCCTCCTCCACGGGGTAGAGCGTCCGCAGTGTCGTGTTCCACCTTACCTCTGCGTTCGAGTTAGTAAGGATTTTCTTCTCCATCTCGTACTTCGACCCGATCCCCATGAGGAAGTGCAGTAGGGCCGTGTTCGTGTCGATGGGGTGGCCCGCGGCGTTCATGGCGGCTTGCAACTTCTTGGTCCGGCCCGAGTACGCCATCAGGCCCTCGGCCGTATTGATGTTGAGCCACGCCAATTCCTTGCCCAGCTGCAGCCGCCGCGCGTTATATTGTGCGGTGAGCAGCTCCTTCAGAGCGTCCCAGGCCTCTCTGGCGCTGCTGCAGCCCTGCACGGTCGGGAGGTGGTGAAGGTCCGCACTCATCATCAGGCGAGCATACGCGCGTTGGTCCTTGACGACCCATTCTGCATATGCCGCCGCGTCGCTCGCCGCATTGGGGGGCGGGTCGCCGATGGCCTCCCACAACAGCTCTCTCGCAGCGAAGCCCTGAACACGGCCGCCCGCGTCTTGTAGTCCTTGTCTTGTTTGTCGATCCGGAACTCGGAAGCTCCGGTTGGCTCCGTCACGTCGGCCGGGGTGGTCAGGGTCGGTGTGGGCGCGCGCAGGGTTGGGGCGGTCGGGGACACACGGTCGTGTATCGTACGCAGGGGACGGTGTGGCGTTGTCCTTCTCACTGCCGTCCACTGGGCCCACAACCTGTCGATTGAACGCGTCAAAGTTCTTACTCAGCGGAGGCCGGGATGCCCCCGGCCTCCCATAACTCCCCACACAGGCGGCCTAGCGGTCCACCCAGAGGCTCTCTTTGATGTCGATCTCTTCTGACACTCGCCCAACATATCGGTCCACTTGGCGCAAGCCCACGGCCTGTGCCCCGGTCCCCGATCTGCTGGGGTCCCGCAACGTTCATCGGCAAATCTCGCTTGATACGGTGCCCGGAAGACCTGGCGTGCTCGCCTTCACGTCCTGACTGCATCCAGTTCATACCGACATGCAGGAGCCATCTGCCCAGACGGCGTGGGCGCAGCCGCCAAACGAGGACTTCCAGAAGTCGGTCGAGGCGCTGCCCGTCCAGCAGCAGGTGTAGAGGTCGCCGTCGGAGGAGCAGATAGAGTGTACGGCGTTCGTGAAGCTGTGAGTGAAGAGAAAGCCGGTTGAGGGGGAGCATGTGCAGCAAAAGCATCTGCCGGTGTGGCCGCTGCTGATGGAGATGCCGCTAGCTGTGAGGAAGTAAATGCACTACCAGCAGCGGCCGGGGTGGTCGTTGTTTGTGGAGAATGCGCTTGTTGAGAGAGCGCACGCGCTCTAGTGAGAACAGCGACAGGTGTGGCCGTAGCCGCTTAAAAAAAGTTGGCTGTTGGCAACTTGATGCAGCAACAGCAGCGGACGGTGTGGTCCTAGCTTGCGGAGGAACCGGCGGTTGTACCGACGCATTTAACGCCGCGGCCGGTGTGGCCATCGTGGGTGAAGCGGCAGCAGCCCTTGACAGAGGACCAGTGCTTGATCGCGTGCGGCTAACAGGCATTGGCGAAGCGGCGGCCCGTCCTCTGGCCCCGCCAGGCTGTGAGGTCCTTTCAGCGACACGTTAGAGTGCACAGGAATCAATCACGCGCTGAGCAGCCCACAAGGCTGCTTTCACGCTCTCCGCGTCGAACTCTTTCGCGCTGTTGGCTGCACTCGCGGCCGGCGCTGGAGGACCGCCAGAGCCGGCACCGCCACACGAGCCACCCGGCGGAAGACAATTGGGGCCGACAGGACGCGGCGGGATGCGGAAAGGGTGATGCGGGGGAGGGTCAGGGCCGTTGGAAACACATTTGTTAAGGCGGAGCGGAGTGGCAGAGAAGGGCGTGTTCGGCCGACGAGGATCCGCCAGCCGTCTCGCCAGCTCTCCCGGTGTAGGCGCCCTTCTCGCAATAGCTCTAAGACCAGCCATGGAAGAGAGACTTGCCAACCGCGAAGCTGATCGTGCGACCTCATGCAAAGGCTAGATTGTGCGAATGTAGCTTTTGAGCGCATCCATTGCCGCTGGTTTCATGTCGGCCAGGAGAAGCACGTTGGCCACGCGCTGTACCGGCGGGTCAAGTCACTCGGTTAGCCACCGCTTGAGAGTGTCTGTAACTCTCCTGTCCGAAACCTCGTACTTGGGGATGATTTTGGTCAACACGCAGTTGCGGACGACGAAAACCATCGGCCAGACGTCGTCGGTCGACCTCCGCGGCCTCCAGGGCAGCATCAGCAACAAGGACTGCACCGTGCGGCTACCAGCTCGCTGCAGAGCCGCGGACAAAAGGGAGACCACCGCGCGAACGTGCTCCTTGGGACGGGTTTTTTCGACCAGCTCTAGGACCTTCTGCATGACAGAGTCCAAAAAGAACACCGGGGCCGGTTGGCAACCAGTCACAGGTACGTTCAACACCCTCTCCCGGCGTCAACGATGAAGAGAGCGACTCTGGAGGAGAAAGTCGCCGCCGTCCTCATCCTCGTTCATGCTATCACTCCCTGCATCGCTTGCGTGCGAGTCTTCGTGTGCACTGCTCTGGTCAGTACCGTCACCGGCAAGAACAGCGGCCAGCTCTTGCTCAGCGGTTGGTTCTTGCGGGGTGTCCCGTCCCGCTAAGTCGCGGCCCGCAAAAGCGTTCACACCCACGCCGCGCCAACCAGACGCGACTTCACCAGACCGGCTGTCAGGAGGACCCGTTGAAGTCGACAACGCCAGCGCCACTAACATCAGGGGCCCTGTAGACGCAACTGGAGCAGTAGAGATCTGGGACCGCGGGTTGAGCGTGGAGAAAAACGCACTTGGACGAGATAGCGAGGCCGCGAGCGTGGTATGGGCGGCACTGCCGGCAGTGGCGCCAGCAGACACGGCTGCACCAGCAGGTGTGGAATCACCTGCTTGTGCGGCACCATCATAGAGCGTCACAGGACCAGCTCGCCGCCGCTGGCCCAACATCTCATCGCCCGCCGGTGCCCTGTCGTTCAAAAGCGGGTTAATTGCGTTTGATCCATGCTGCATAGCGTCGCCGCTCTTGGAGACGCGGTACACCCTTGCCATCACCTTACCCGCCGCGCTGTCGAACAGCTGCTGGTCTTCGTGTGTGGGCAACCAAAACGTGTTGCCATGTTGGTCGTAGTCAATGAGGTGCAAGTGGACGTTGACACGCGGGTTCTGAGCCGCGTAGTCCGAGATAGCCGCCAGCATTCCCACCAACCGCCGAGAAGACGAGCCCGCGACGACTGCCCCACCTAAGAGGTTCTTCAGCCGCGAGCGCACGTCCGCCGCGACAGTTCGGACGTCAGAAAGAGGCGTCGTGGTCGCGGTAGTAACCGCCCTCGCCCTCGCCCCCGCCTCGCGCACCCCCGCCCCCACGCGTGCTCATTTGGTACCTCACTCCCAGCAGCGCGACGATGGCGGAACGCCAAAAACGTACCGTGACGTGCAAGAAAGCGCGTATGCTACCTAACCAAACAGCACTTCCCGCCTCTCTAACGCGCGCGCGCCGCACAACCCAAGCCCACGCAACACCAGACAGTTCGGCGCTTGTTGAAACCGCGCGAGGGCGCTCGACCGGGTTCCGCTACACAGCTACGGCGGAAAGGCACAAGGCCAGAGAACACGAGGCAGAAAGCACACGGCGAGAGCAGCGCGATACGGATGCGGATGTGGGCACCCTCAACCGCGCAACGGGCCCACGTCACGCCCGCCCGCTGCTCTGGGGGCACTCAGCGCAACAGGAGGCCCCAGGAACCCGTGCGGAGTCTGTGTTCAGAGCCTGGGGCGACCTGGCTCCAAAACTGCTGGCACCATGTTCGCTGGCGCCATGGTCGCGTTGTGGTGCCAACAACCCTCCGGCTGCACCAGAGGCTGGACCTTCCCTGGACCTCCCCTGGGCCCCCATGTTCCTCTCCTAGACCTCCCACACACGAAGCCATCGGGGTGCCCGTGAACATCGTCCCTAAAGTTTTATTGTCCATCGGCTTCCTATCGGGCTTGGATTGTGAAGCGGGAGGTAGTTGGGTGGATGCGTTGCTTTTCTCGGGACCGGTCCCAGGCGCTAGGCCAGCGGCCTCTTAACCCCCGTAGGACCCTCTCTCAGCGTCCTTCAGGCACACCCCCGCCCACGCAGTGACGGAGCCCACGACGCACCTCCCGAGGCAGAGCTCCCTCGCCCGGAGGGCACATGCTCTCACCACCCCACAAAGCTCGACAGAGCACCTCGCCGATCTCCCGGAGACATACCCCTAATGGGTCCTCCAAAAACAATTACATCAAAGTACATGCAACTACAAAACACACAAAATCGCACTGTAGTGCATCGATCACCATGTCCATCGGAACAAGTCCAATCTTGGGTGGGGAGTTACGGGAAGTACACCCGGACTTGTCCCGCCAAGTAGACTTCACCATGTGGAGTTGCTGAGCATCGCTCAACATGGATGATAGAAAACACTCCATCAAACCCCGTTTTCAACAGGGGTTCTGTCACGTATCCAATTCCATGTCAGAATAGGTTCTTGATGAGGTTTACACACCCATTTGCCACAACGCTCCGATGGAAAAACGGGAGCAGTGGTCTTTAACAAGTTTCTGAGCACCTTGGCACGCACGGGTGAGCTGGTTTGATTGGGCCAGGTCCAAGAGGGCCCCTCACGAGACCGACTTTTGTGATGTGGATCGTCCAACGGTCTTGACTTGGATAGACACAGCTTCGGTTATGTTTAGTCTGCTGCCTCGCTCATCCGCGCCAGCGCCAGCCTCCCAACCGTGCCTGTTCTTGAACACTCGGCGCTTCGTTTTATGCGCTACTTTGGCATCGCTTGCCCCGCACAACGGCCATGTGAGGTACTTCGCGGCCTACGCCCCCGCCGACAGCTGCGGTCCGTCCTGCCGCCTTCCAGGTGGTACAAACCCCGACACGTACCGAATCATGTGCTACGTGCTGCCGCGTGCTGCCGCGGGTCTTTGTTTTCATGCCTTGTTGTGGAGGGTTTTTGTAGCCACAGTGCCACCATGTGTGATTGTTTCTCGTGGACGGCGCTGAGCACGGCTGCAATTGTCATGTTTTTCAGGAGAGAACGTAGCCAATGTATACATTGTCGTCATCAACTCTGTGTGGGCTTTCTGCTCGTTTGTACCGCATGCTTAATTGATGTGCTGCCATGGAGCGACGGGCGCCAGAAGAGAACATCGCCCTACGGCAGGTTTCGTCAAGCTTCAACCCCAGCGATAGCATCAACTCCATGGACGGATCAATTGCTCGTGATGCACCAGAGTAGCTCAGCTATTGGGCGCTGTTTGCTGTCAGGAAGGCGACTGCCGTGCGCGTGAGCTTCTTTCCTGTGCCCGTTTCAGCTATCTGCCGAGGAGGGAGACGGATATTGGAATACAGTGTATCGCAGGAATTCATCATTGTCCATCGAAGCCCCTCCCTGATACGGGCATCAAGGTCTTTCGGTATTCGGCTTTCGATGAGGATTGCAGCTGCAGCGACGATGGCTTTGACCATTCATGAACGAGCGCCATTCAATCAGATCTGTTTGTGCCGACAGGGCCAAAAGAGGTCCGATCGCGGTGATACCAAAACGCGTGCGACTGGCCAACAGTGGTCGTTGGTACCACTCCGCGAGTGAGCTGATGGCACCTGGCTCCCCGACGCCCATGTCCTGCCCGGTTGGCACTTGACAGGCCAGCGGCTATGGCACAACACGCACATCGAGTGCTTGGGTCGGACGTCCCAGAGCATGTTAGGGTGCCCACGCTCAGGGCCACGGGTAAGACCAGCTGTCAATCATATCCGTTGACCACCGCCCAAGGAGATTTTGAGATTCTGCCAGAAGGCTCGTATACAACATGCAAGCGCTAGAACATGTCTGAATCTGTGACCCTACACAGCTTGTAGTATTACAAGTGACCAGGAAAACGAGCGACGGGACGCGCTCCTGTAGTATTCCTGCAGCACAAAGAGGCGCCCATCGGCGCCGAGAGTCGCCCCATGATGCCGCTTCGGGGGCGTCAGCAGGCATGTGAGTCCGTCTAGCATACAAATGAGCTCACCTAGCGGCACCAGAAGCGCCTGTAAGCGGCCATTGCAGCCCAAGGCGCTCTTTCGGGTATCCCACGAGGCCTCCAACAGCAGTGACAGCCTACAGATTCGTCTGCACCTCAGCCCCCACCAGCGTTCAATGGCTTTCAATACACACTATGAGCCATTCAAACAGTTCTCCCGGCTCCTTGAACTGTTGTCCGCTTGGAAGCGCCAGTCCGAGGCATCCAGAGCAGAAAAGGAGCTGCCTCTGCACCCCCACCGGAGACACACACGCAGACCGCCAACCACCGCCAGCCCCCCCTCCGGCAGTGACGGAACGTATCGACGGGTCCTTACCAACTACAAAAGGGGCAGCAGACCAGCAGACCAAGGCGAGGGTGGGCGGTGGGGGCGAGCGGCCACCTGCCGCGTCGGGGGCGCGCGGCCAGCTACGGCGGGCTGCCCATGCGGCGGGGAAGGGTGCGTGGGAGGAGCCAAAGTGGGCTCTGAGACGGCTCAAGGCGGAAAGTTGATTGGCCAGAACTCTGGCACGATCGAGTGGCACGTCAGGCAAGCGTGCCAACAAGCCTGTAGGGCCTGAATTGGCGTCCAATGCTGCCCGTGGAGGCCGGTTAGACCATCGTGCCAAGAGATTTGAGGTTTTCCTATGCCGTGCCTGAGCCACGACCAATGAGAGAGCGACAATCCACAATTCCGAGACCCGTGGGCGGGGCATCACGGGCTACGAAGTCTCTTTTCACCGGCCGCTGTTTTTAAAAATTGGCCCCTTGCGGTGCATTTTGGGGCTTGCAGCAGCGGCCTCTACGGCAATCTGACGAAGGGTGCTTCATGGTGACGGCCGATAAACTATTGGACAATCTTTCGCTGTCAACTCATGCCGCATCGATGAGACTCATTCAAGAGATTTGACAGGGGACAGAATACCGGCCCGGCCCACATTTGAAAGGACCCCGCGTCCGTCCGCAATTAGACCGGTTTCCACACGCCACAGCGCGCGCGCGCGCGCTCGCTGCCTCCTCGTCCACGCCACCGTGACGCCTGCGCCCACCCGACCGCGGAGCGGCGTTTGCTTGCGCGGAACGGTGTCCGCTTCCCCACTCCCGACCCACTCTCGCGGCACCAACGCCAACGACCACCCGTACCGGGCATTATTGACACGTACCACGCCCCTTGAGAGCATTGACGTGTCGAGCCCACCCCGCCGCGGCATCCCACCACACTGCTTTGCCTCCCGCCTGAACCCCCACCGCTTCCCCATCGTCTCTCCGTTGTCTCCCCAACTTCTTCTCCCGCTCTTCCTGTATGCGCGTGTTCCTGAAGGGACAGCCATGGAGAAGGTTGCCAAGGGCCAACCGCTCCGGCGCCCGCTGATGTGCGGCGTTCCACAAAGCTTACCAGCCGCTGAGGACAACGCCGAGGACGGGTACTTTCCACTGGGAGCCTCTTGGCATGCCTTGCTCGCCCAGGCCATGAGCGCCCACGACAACTACAATGCAAACCACGACGCGGGGGACTTCTCAATTGAGGCCAGCCCCTGGGCGACGCAGGACGACGGTTGCGACGCCGGCGGCGGCGTGTGGGCCAATAGCGCACAAGGTACCAGCCACACTGCGCTGCAAAGTGCGCGCGCCAACGGACCGGGAGCGGCACCGACGCCGTCTGCGCTCTCCAAACCGCCGCCAACAAGTAGCCGCCGCCAACCCAAGGCGGCAGCGAAAAGTGCCGCGGAGGCAACCCGCCCAAGAAATCCTACATGAGCCCACCAAGATGGGGCGACCTTACTCCATGGAGGAGCTCGTCATGATATTCATGTCCGAGCTCCGCGAGGCCGTCGACCTCGATACGCGTATGGGCACGGACGCCGTGCTGGAGGTTGGTTGCGTCCACGGCGCGAACGTCATTTGCTTTGTCGAGGCTTTCGACCCAATCTGCCTCTGGAGGGCGCTGCTCAAGGGCAACGGCGCCGCCTTCTGCTCCAGCGGCGGCGTCATGGGCAGCGGCTCGGCGGCCACGGGGGAGCACGCGCTCGAGCACGTTGAGATACAGTGTAAGCGCAAGAAGAGCTCGACGTGCCGTCACGCGGCGGCGCTGCTGGCGGCCTACCGCTTGATGGCGGCTGAGTTGGGCATGCACACACCTGAGGGGTTAATAAGCGTGATGCCGGCCTTGCGCGGCCCGATCGTCCCAGCAGACGACAAGCCCGACGAGACGGTCGTCCACTTGGTGAGAGAAGTGGGCAGGCGGATGGGCATCCCGTTTTACGCTATCTCCTACGACACTATCTGGTCGCCGGCCATCATCTCGCCGGGTAGGAGCCTGTACAAGCTGGCGACGTGTTGCCTCCTTTCTTGTCAAAATCAGACTTGGGGGCGCCCGCATGCCAAGACCTTAAACGCGTTTAACCTTGTCGAGGCGTCGGCGGCGTTGGAGGCGGCGGCGGCTGCGCAAGAGGCTGTACGATTCGGATCTAATGGTGCGCTTAACGAAATGGGCGACCCGCCGCCCGCCGAGCCCGTGGCCACCGCTCCCGCCGGCCCAGCAGGGCCGCCACCGCCTTCTCGCCCCCGTCGCGCACGGATTATGTTCCCGTGCACGGAGGAGGTGGCTCTGTGCAACGTCTACTGCTAGTTTGTGGACGCCGCACGGGCGACCAACAACATGTACCGCCACAATTCAAGGCTTCGCGTCAAGGAGCAGTGAATTGTGTGTCAGGAGCCTCTGGGCGGCTTGCTGTCGTCCGAAAACATTGCCTTTCTCTTCAACGTGAGGGGGCGCATGCAGATCTTGGTCGGCCAGTGGGTGTGCGCAAATGGCCAGGACGTATTGTACGACGACGCGGGTGACGGGCTGTTTGCCGCGACGAAGGAGTCGGTCTACGCGAGCATCTTCTTGGATCCTGTGCTAAAGCTGTGTGTTACTGCGCGGTCAACTTTGGCGGCGGCGTGCCAGTACTCGACGGGGCCGCTGAGGAACACAGCCGCCCACGGAGAGGGAGAGCCCGGTCCAGCGCGGCATCTTCTCTCCGACGCGACCAGCGAGTTTTCGGAGACGTTGGTCGTGGCAGCCGCAGCTTTCACTTGCCACCACTGTGGCCGAGAGGAGGCGGCCGGCGGCCCCTTAAAGAGCATTGTATGTGACGGAAAAATGCTGTCTGTGCTCCAAGCGCACGTGAAGGACATGACTCGGCCGAGCGGCAGCGCGCGGCGGGTCGACTTCTCCATCCTTTTTGCGTGCGCGATCCGGACGTCATCGGTGAGGGGGCTCGTGCGTCGCCGCGTCCGGGAAACGCCGGACGACGCGGTCGAGCTGACCATTGCCGAGTCGCGAGCGTGGCCTCAATTTGTAGCTGCCGCAGACCAGTAACCTTTCCCAGCCCCCCCTTTG
>ENA-ORXC01001636-ORXC01001636.1-marine-metagenome-genome-assembly--contig:-NODE-1636-length-12997-cov-5.806502_pt1 | contig 12997 bp, 10 predicted proteins | sample MGYA00237865_ERZ511478 | MGnify/ENA metagenome assembly ERZ511478 | reverse complement strand
AGCTGGAGTTCCTCCATAGAGTTGCAAAGCATCATTAAAGAGTTGTTCGTCATTTTTGAATGTAGCATAGGCAAAAACAGCATTCGGTTTTGCCTTGTTCTGGAGGCTTGTCTCTATAGCCCGTTTATTATCTTTTAATATCCCATAATTGAGAGCTTCTGTCGAGTCACCTCCATTTTTAAGTGCGAGGTCTAGTATGTTCATATTCTTGTTATCAATTGCTGTATGAGCAGCGGTGTTGTTTTCAAGTTGTGCACTTTTTTCAATAAAGTATGAAAATAACTGAGTGTTATCTTTTAGCGCAACTACTTCTAAAGTAGCATTAGATGGGTTTGTAACACTAATTATTGCGGCCTCTAGTTCAGGATTTTCTTGCTCTAATGTAATTCTAAGAATATTTGCGTCTGCCGTAGCATCTAAAGCAATAAATTTCTTAGCTAAGTCTGAGTCATTATTTGTAGCAGCTAGTAATAAATCACTTTCACTGGCTTTAAAAATCTCATAATCAGAGCTCATAAGGGCTTTTATAGTGGGGTAATGTTTATTTCTAATAGCAAAAGCTAGATCATTATTCTGTGAAGTAGCTCCCTCGCGAAATAAAGCATATATCACAGGGGCACTTTGAAAAGCGACGGCTTTATAGATCATGTTGTTTTTTGGTTGTGCCCCTCTTTCTAGTAGTATCAATGCCTTATTTTCATCAAAATTCTCTTTCTCAAAGAGAATATCTAAGTCGGCAGTGGTAGGCAAAGCTCCTTTATCTAAAACATAATTGAGTAAACTATCAGAGTGCTCATTGATTATTATAGATTCTATAAGACCTTCTGCTCGCGGATTTCCATTATTAATAAATAAACTATCTAATCTTTGTAGATTATCATTGGTAACCGCAGCGAGTACTTCCGAATCTAGAACGTAGTTATAATTTGCTGCAAAGTTTCTTATAATTTCACGTGGTTTAACGAGAGATAGTTGATACTCTAACTCATATATGTCTCCATCTATGGTTTCAATAGTAACTTGTTTTGTAATTACATTGCGCAATGCATCTCGATAGGTTGTATGCGCTTCAGTAGGTCCAGACACGCGGAGTCTTGTCCTCCCATTACCTTTGGCGAGCTTCTTTGTGTCATCCCATACGCTCACGTATCCGTTCTCTATATCTTCAGGTTTGATTGTGATGAGCACCCTTCTATCCAAAGCGACTTTTTCGTCTGTGATCAATGTCTCTAGACGTAAGCCTCCACTTTCTATGAGCGGGATTGTTTTGAGTATAGCTTCGTCTTTTGAAAATCCTCCAAAGAATATATCTCCAGTATACGCTCTTTTATCTTCATCCTCTCGCCCCATACTTTTCTTAACAATACTCGTAATCTCTTGATTAAATTGTAAAGAGTATTTTGTATAATAAAGGCTTTTTTGAGTTTGTTTGATACGATTCTGAGTTTCAGAAAGGGAACGGTCTATAAACGTGTCGAGAGTTCTTAATTTACTTTGTTTATTATCGATGTCAGTAATAGTTACAGATCTCAATAAATCAGTGATTTTCAATAAATCAACTTCTATAGTTTTTTCATTATTAGATACTGTAGATGACCAATCGTTAGGTGATTTTGCATTGGTATTACCTCCCACTATAAATGAAACTCCCTTACTGCTCTTAATAAAGGGTGTCGTATTTTCTAAGTTATTTTGTTGTGCTCTTACTTCCTCAATTACTTTTTCTTGAAATTCTTTTTTGTCATAAGGAGAATAGATGTAATCATCTACCGGGATTGAGTGCCGTTGTAAGAATAACCCACCCTCGATTGCGCTCTGGGCGTAATGTGTACCATACCTATTAATGAAGCCAGCTGTCGTAATATCTCTACCTAATCTTCTAAAATCTTCTAAAAAGGCACTGTCTAAAACTATCTGTTGTTTACGCAAGGTTGTTTTATGAGTGGGGACTTTTTTTGAGGTATAAACAAACAGTAGTTTATCATTACCATCCTCCTTTAAGGAAGCATAATGAGCACCTGTATTGATAGCTAAGAAAGGACGACGCGCACTGTCTGTATGTAACAACTCCTTCTCAAACTCATAAGGCGTCGTTACAAAGTGATAGCTTATCACTGGTCTTTCTGTAATGGGTGTACTAGATACGTCTCCGCGCAAGAGGAGATTACCCTTAGAAGATTTACCCCAGTTGAGAGCATCTACATAGCGTATATCAAAACCGTGCCCTGCAATGTCTTGAGCAACAGTTTGATCCTTTTGAGCACTAAGGTGGAAACTGCTCAAAATCAAAAAAACGGGTATGTAGGATAAAGCTTTAGCGTATAGGTATGTCGTGTTCAAGGTTCAAGATTATTTAATATATAAAATGGTTAATAGGTTACCAAAGTACCTAATAAACACCGAACAAAAAATTCAATTAGATCAAGGTGTAAATAACTAGAATAAAGCGAGTTTAAGACAAATCACTTGTAAGACTATTCTGATTAAAAAGGGGCAATAGACGCTTTCGCGAAAGCGTATAAAACACTAAGACAATTCTTATTTCTGATCAACGAGAAATAAAGACGGTCAACACTATTTTTTAACCGCTTCTATTATCATTACTTTTGTCGTTCAAAATTAAAGGATGAGCCAAGAAATTTCTAAACGATACGCGCAACGCGGCGTCTCTGCCGGTAAAGAGGATGTGCACAATGCGATTAAAAATGTAGATAAGGGATTATTTCCTAAAGCATTTTGTAAGATTGTCCCAGATGCACTTACAGGGGATGATGATTATTGTCTTGTGATGCACGCAGATGGTGCAGGCACAAAATCTTCTCTAGCATATATGTACTGGAAGGAAACAGGTGATATTTCTGTATGGAAGGGTATTGCTCAAGATGCGCTTATTATGAATATAGATGATTTACTATGTGTAGGTGCCACAGATCATATTATGTTATCATCTACTATAGGACGTAACAAGAATGTAATTCCTGGTGAAGTTATTTCGGCTATTATTAATGGATCTGAAGAACTTTTGGCGGAGTTAAAATCTTACGGTGTCACCATCCACTCTACAGGAGGAGAAACGGCAGATGTGGGAGATCTTGTACGCACTATTATAGTAGACTCTACGGTTACAGCACGCATGAAGCGCAGTGATGTTATAGATAATGCAAATATACGTCCAGGTGATGTAATTGTGGGGCTTAGCTCTTATGGGCAAGCAACCTATGAGAAGGAATACAATGGAGGTATGGGAAGTAATGGTCTCACCTCTGCTCGACATGATGTTTTTGATACATATCTAGCCAAAAAATATCCAGAGAGTTTTGACGCAGCAGTACCGGAAGGCCTTGTGTATAGCGGTTCAAAGAAACTTACAGATCAAGTTGTAGGAAGCCCTATAAATGCTGGTAAACTAGTACTCTCTCCTACAAGGACGTATGCTCCTATAATCAAAGACATTTTATCTAAATATAACTCAGAGCACATACATGGAATGGTGCATTGCAGTGGTGGAGCACAAACTAAAATCTTACATTTTATAGAAGATTTACACATTATTAAGGATCATCTCTTTGAAATCCCACCACTGTTTAAACTTATACAAGAGGAAAGCGGTACAGACTGGAAAGAGATGTATCAAGTGTTTAATATGGGGCACCGTATGGAGATTTACTGCTCGCAAGAGATTGCCCAAGAGCTTATAAAAATCTCTACTAGCTATAATGTAAATGCACAGATAGTAGGTCGTGTAGCAGCATCTCAAACTGGAAAAAGGTTAACTATTACTAGTGAAAAAGGCACCTTTCTTTATTAAATAAATCTTATTCTATACAATCATAATCGAAAGTATCCTCTATAAGAGCAAAAAAGTCTGTAAGTAATTACAGACTTTTTTGCTTTTTATTAACATGTAAAGTGCTGTAAAATACTGCTTCATCTTTTTGTTAAGGTTTTTTTAGGAAAATAGGAAACCATAGCTTGTTCTTTTTACGTACTTTCTAATTCCCGAATCAATTGATTACATAATAACCCAAACTAGTCAAACCTTTTTCCAAATGGAGATGATTACATCAAGATTTAAAACTAAGAAATTACTATTACTTACTTCATTTGTAGTTATTATCAACCTCGTAGCTGTAGGTACAGCAGATCTAGCAATTATCAGGCTCACGCGCTTAGCATCTATGGCTATATTTATAGCTTACTATCTCTTATGTTCACCACAAAGAAGTCCTATTGTTCTTTTAATACTAACTAGTTTACTAGCTAGAGATATTGCAGTTATTTTTTATGAAACAACTATGGGTAATAAATTATATCTCATCTTAGGAGCAGTGGTTTATGCAGCGCTATGTTTAGAACGTAGTAATGTACTTAAAATGATCAGTAAGGATAAAAGTGCACTGTCTTTTACGCTTATCTTTATAATACTCAACACGCTTGCACTCACTGAAATTACTCGATTAGTAGATCTTGGTTTTCATGGTCCTTTTGAGCCTTATTTATTTTATGTTTACGGGGTCTTTATGATCATCTTTGGATCTACTGCAATCATGTATAACCAAGTCTATAACAGCAATAGATCATTTGCATATATTCTATTTATGATATGTTTTCTTATAAGTGATGTTACATCGTTATTTGCATACTACTTTGGATATGACATGTTATTTTACATAGATAGAGCTCTCTACGCTGTAGGATTAGGTCTTTTTACTTATACTATTACAGAAACTAGAAGCCAGCTCGAAGAAACAGAGCAATACGAGATGCTGTCTTAAAATATGTATTATTAATTTTTAAGAGTGAGCCATTGTGATGTGTCAGATTTTTATATAAGCTTATATAAAACAGCAGGAAGTGTAACCTTTCTTATGGTCGCATCTTATTTGAGTAATAATGATATTTATTACAATAGTAGGGTGTAACTAGTTATCATGTAGAATTTTATATCATATTTTAAATGTTAAAATTATAGTAGCAAGGCTAGAATACTTTTTCTTTTGTTTAATTTAGGCAACGATAAGTAGGTTTTAAGTATCCCCAAACTAATAACTGAATAATGCGTTTTTTTTTAAGTAAAGTATGCAAATATTTACCAGTTTTGACTCTAGGTCTGGTAGTTTTGAATGCGCTGTCTGTTTTTATGGGAGATCGCATATTTATACTAAGATATGTACCATTATTTACAGTACTATTTTTTCTAGTGTATTACATCATAAAAGCGCATAGCATCAAATATATTGTTATCGCTATATTAGTCATGTTGATTTTGCGCGAGATATCAGTATTTTATTATCATCAAAATTTTGGACAGATAACATATATTCTTTTAGGCTGTATTGCCTATGCGCTTATTCTTGTAGAGCGGTTAGATATTGTAGGTATTTTATTAAAAGATAAAACGACTATTATGTGTACCCTTATTTTTGTAGGGCTTAACATTTTTATTCTCAATGAATTAATTAGTCTCGTAAAAGAAAGTTACCAAGGGTCTTTTCAATACGGACTTGTTTTTATTTTTGGAATTATTATAAGTTTACTTGGTGCCATAGCAGTACTTTACAATCAAGTGATCAACAGTGATCGATCACTTGCATTTCTGTTTTCTGTTTTTTGTTTTATCTTTTCAGAGGTGGCTTCTCTTCTAGGATACTATTTTGGTATTTATTATTTCTTTTACATTGATTTTATAAGTGCAACTGTAGGTCTAGCATTTTTTATGTATTCATTACTAGATGTTTGTAGTTTAGAGCAAGAGAAGGATCAACTTGAAAATCTTTTGTAGGGTAGTGTCATTCTTTTAGCTTTCGCGAAAGCGTATAGAGACCTTCATTAACCTTTCATTGCTTGTTTAAATTATCGTAAATTCGCTACTTATTATAGAAAGTAGATGTTAGAAAAATTACAAATTGTAAAGCAACGTTTTGATGAGATAAGTGATCTCATTATACAACCCGATATTATAACAGATCAAAAGCGCTATGTGCTACTCAATAAGGAATATAGCGACCTTAAAGCACTTATGGAAGTGCGAGAGGTTTATATAGAATTAAGCGATAACCTTAAAGAAGCAGAAGAAATTATCTCTGACGGAAGTGATGCAGAAATAGTAGAAATGGCCAAGATGCAATATGACGAGGCAAAAACTGGAATTCCAGAACTAGAGGAAAAAATCAGGATGATGCTTATACCAAAGGATCCAGAAGATGCTAAAAATGTCGTTGTTGAGATAAGAGCTGGAACAGGAGGTGATGAGGCAAGTATTTTTGCTGGAGACTTATACAGAATGTACACAAAGTATGTAGACTCTGTACCAGGATGGAAACACAGTACAGTAGATTACTCCGAAGGTACTTCTGGAGGATTTAAAGAGATCCAGTTTGAAATTACTGGGCAAGATGTTTATGGTACCATGAAGTTTGAAGCTGGGGTGCACCGTGTGCAACGAGTACCTCAAACAGAAACGCAAGGTCGTGTGCATACAAGTGCGGCAACAGTTATGGTATTGCCAGAGGCAGAGGAATTTGATGTTCAAATAGAACCTAAGGATGTACGTGTAGATTTTTTCTGTTCTTCTGGACCAGGAGGACAATCTGTAAATACCACCTACTCTGCAGTACGATTAACACACCTTCCTACAGGTCTTGTAGCACAGTGTCAAGATCAAAAATCGCAACATAAAAACAAGGAGAAGGCTTTTAAAGTATTACGCTCACGTTTATATGACATGGAACTTGCCAAAAAACAAGAAGAAGATGCTGCAAAACGTAACTCACAAGTAAGTAGTGGTGACCGTAGTGCAAAAATACGCACCTATAATTATCCCCAAGGACGTGTAACAGATCACAGAATAGGATTAACATTATACGATTTACAAAACATCGTAAATGGTGATATTCAAAAAATTCTTGAAGAGTTGAGACTTGTTGAGAATACAGAGAAATTGAAATTTACAGAAGGAGAATTATAAATGAATTCATTTACACTTGGGATGGTAGGACCTTGGCAAATGATAGGTTTACTCCTTATTGCATTGGTCATTCCCTTTATTGCGATTATTGATATTCTTAGACACCGTTTTGAGGGAAATGAGAAGCTTATTTGGGTACTTGTTGTGCTCTTTATGCCACTTATGGGAACGCTATTATATCTAGTTTTTGGTAGAAAAAATATAATTAAATAGAATATTGTGAAAACATCATTCCTCATAGATCAAATTAAAAAAAAGCAATCTTTTTTAATAGTGGGTCTAGATACAGATCTTGATAAAATTCCCGTTCATTTATTAAAGGAGGAGGATCCTATTTTTGCTTTCAATAAGGCAATAATTGATGCCACACATGATCTATGTGTAGGCTATAAGCCCAATACTGCATTTTATGAAGCTTATGGTATCAAGGGATGGCAAGCACTAGAAAAAACAATTAATTACATAAACGAGAAATACCCAGAGCAATTTACTATTGCAGATGCAAAGCGAGGAGATATAGGAAATACCTCTAGTAGATATGCTAAGGCATTTTTTGAAGACTTAAACTTTGACGCTGTTACAGTTGCACCATACATGGGTAAAGACTCTGTGGAGCCATTTCTTGAGTTTAAAGATAAGCACACCATATTACTAGCACTTACCTCAAATAAAGGAGCCTTTGATTTCCAAACTAAGGAGATTGAGGGTAAAGAAGTGTATAAACACGTACTAGAGACATCAAAGTCATACACAAATAGTGAGCAACTTATGTATGTAGTAGGTGCAACAAAAGCTCAGTTTCTTACAGATATACGTACCATCATTCCAGAAGCATTCTTGCTTGTTCCAGGAGTAGGAGCACAAGGAGGTAGTTTACGTGAGGTTTGTAACTATGGAATGACTAAGGATATAGGACTTCTTGTTAACTCTTCACGAGGGATTATTTATAATTCTCAAGGAGAAGATTATGCCATTGCTGCGCGCAATGTTGCACAGCAGATGCAAGAAGAAATGAGAGCACTGATTTTAGAACATATTTAGCATGCAAATTACAGATCAAATAGGCACTCGTCTAGAGTTTGATCATACACCATTGCGCATTGTTTCTTTAGTGCCTAGCCAGACAGAACTTCTCGTACATTTAGGATTAGAAGCGCATATCGTGGGTGTGACAAAATTTTGTGTACATCCTTCTCATCTTCGCGGGGATAAAGTAATTATAGGAGGTACTAAGCAAGTAAGCTTTGATAAAATAAAAGAGCTACAGCCAGATATTATTCTTTGTAACAAGGAAGAAAATACTAAGGAGACTGTTGAGAATTTACAAGCTATTGCCCCTGTACACACATCAAATATTATAAGCGTTCAAGAATCTTTTGATCTCATATTTCAATACGGAGTAATTTTTAAAAAGGAAAAAGAAGCACTGCAACTTGTTACAGCTATAACAAATGAGCGTACTCAATTTTTAAAGGAAATAAGGACATCGATTGTGGGTAGTGTAGGGTATTTTATCTGGAAAGAACCAATGATGGTTGCTGGTAAAGATACTTTTATAAACACGCTATTAGAAGAGGCAGGTTTCAAAAATTCCTTTACATCGTTAGATAGTAGATATCCAGAAGTACAATGGGAAGAGCTAGTAGGTCTTGATTATATATTCTTATCTTCAGAGCCTTTTCCTTTTAAGGAGGAACACGTAACATTATTTAAAAAAAATACCACTGCAAGAGTGGTATTAGTAGATGGTGAGTATTTTTCTTGGTATGGTAGTAGACTTTTAAACGCGTACGCCTACTTCAAGAGTTTACGTGCTCAACTAGAATTGTAAAAATTTTAATTTAGAATCTAGTTGAAGTGCTTCAAAGCTAAGTACATCACTTTGCTCGTGATCTGTATACTTTAGGTTATAGGCTTCTTCTACGAGTTTACTATACTTGCGCTCCATAAAAGTCTTAATACGCTCATGTTTATACTGGGAATTCATAATTCGATTGTGTTAATTAGGGGTTATTGATATTAAAAATGTCAATATATAAAAAAATTAACATCCATAAACATTTATGTTATAGAAACAGAAAATTAATCTTGAAGTGCAAATACGCGTTGTAAAAGATCTGTAGTCCTACTTTGTGTGTTTGTGCGTATTTCCTTTTCTTCTACTGCAATCATTTTATATACTCCCTGCAATGCCTGCTGCGTTACATAATCTGTGAGGTCAGGATTTACATCATTAGTGAGCGGTAACTCATTATACTTTGTGATGAGGTTACTCCATATTTGATCTGCGCCTACCTTTGCAAAAGAGTTTTTGATCACTGGGTTAAATTTTCCATAGAGTGCCGTTTGTGTTTTTCCTTCTAGGTATGAAGTTGCTGCATTATCAGATCCTAATAAAATCCTGCGCACGTCATTAAATGTGATTTCCTTCACAGCAGTTATAAATATTGGGGTTGCTTCACTCACAGCGTCTTCGGCAGCGCGGTTTAATGCTTTGATGCCCTCATCTGCAAGACTTCCTAGACCTATAGCTCTTAGTGTGTTGTCTACTTTTTGTAACTCAGGTGGAAGTAAGATCTTTACAAGATCATTACCATAAAAACCATCTTTTGAAGTTAGTTTTGTTACTTGTTTGTCAATTCCAAAGTCTAGCGCTTGTTTGAGACCATTACCTATCATCTGGTTATTTACCCCTGGCAATCCAGATTCTGTAGGTAAACTGTCTATAACGCCTTGTAATTCGGCACAAGAAATTAGAGAAAACAAAACAAATACTGCTATTATTTTTTTCATGAAGTAAGATTTTAAGGTACTGGTAAATATAGGGGAATTTTATGCTTTCGCGAAAGCGGACTCAAAACACTGCCCTGTTTTATGTAAAGATTACGGTCTTATTTCCATAAACTACACATTTATGCTGGGCATGTAACTTTATAGCTCTTGAGAGCACGATTTTCTCAAGATCTCGACCTTTTGCAATAAGATCTGGGATGGTGTGGCTATGGGTAACACGTATGGTGTCTTGTTCTATAATGGGACCAGCATCTAGTTGTTCTGTAACATAGTGACTGGTAGTTCCTATAATTTTTACCCCACGGGCAAAAGCCGCATGATAAGGTTTTGCACCTACAAAAGCAGGTAAAAAAGAATGATGTATGTTTATAATACGGTACTTATATTCATTAATGATGGTAGGCGTTACTATCTGCATATAACGTGCAAGTACAATAAAGTCTATATTATATTCTTGTAGTAAGTCTAGTTGTTTCTGCTCTGCAGCGGCTTTAGTCTCTTTTGTAACCGGGATATGATAAAACGGGATGTCAAAGTTTGCCGCTATGTGCGCAAGGTCTTTATGGTTACTCACAATAAACGGGATGTGTACGTGTAGCTCACCAGAGTTGTAGCGACCTAGGATGTCATAAAGGCAGTGGTCATATTTAGATACAAAAATCGCCATTTGTAGTTTTTGAGTGGCGGGATATAACTGCCATTGCATCTCAAAGGGATCACCTATATTTTTAGAAAAACTATCTTTAAAGTGTTGTACATTGAAATCTTGTGGTTCAAAAAAACACTCTAATCTCATAAAAAAGATATTCTCTTGAGCATCTACATGTTGATCTATGTAGGTCGTATTACCAGCATTTTTGAGAATAAAGTTAGTCACAGAAGCGATGATTCCCTTTTGATCCTTGCAGTGTATTATTAAAGTAAGATGTGCCATAAAGAAGATTTTTATCTCACGTAAATTGCAACTTTTATCACGCAATTCCCGTAACTACAATTCTTTTTGTGTTATTCATATTCAAGTGTCGTTTTTATTGATTATTACGTAAATTTACATCAATAAATACACCAATAATTACAGATGGAACAAGCTACTCCTTACACACCAACATATAAAGTTAGAATAGTTACTGCTGCCTCACTCTTTGATGGGCATGATGCTGCTATAAATATAATGCGCCGTATTATCCAGAGTACAGGAGTGGAGGTGATACATCTAGGTCATGATCGCTCTGTAGAAGAGGTGGTAAATACCGCTATTCAAGAAGACGCAAATGCGATTGCAATGACCTCTTATCAAGGTGGACATAATGAGTATTTTAAATATATGTATGACCTTCTTAAAGAGAAGGGAGCGTCACACATTAAAATCTTTGGAGGTGGAGGTGGTGTGATCTTACCAGAAGAGATTAAAGAGCTTATGGATTATGGTATTACCCGTATCTACGCTCCAGATGATGGCCGTGCTATGGGATTACAAGGGATGATTAATGACCTAGTACAGCAATCTGACTATGCCATAGGAGATAAGCTTAACGTAACAATGGATAGCTTATGCGAAAAAGTGCCTACGGCAATCGCAAGAGTAATATCTGCTGCCGAAAACTTTCCAGAGGTTGCAAAGAAAACACTAGATGCAATTCATAAAAAGAATGAAAACTCGCTTACACCCGTACTAGGTATCACAGGAACAGGAGGCGCAGGAAAGTCATCTCTTGTAGATGAGCTTGTGCGCAGGTTTTTAATAGACTTCCCAGAGAAGCAAATAGGACTAATCTCTGTAGATCCTTCTAAACGTAAAACTGGAGGAGCTTTACTAGGTGACCGTATCCGTATGAATGCGATTAATAGTGATCGCGTCTACATGCGCTCACTAGCAACTCGGCAGAGTAATCTTGCACTTTCTAAGTATGTAGGAGAAGCGATCGAGGTATTAAAAGCAGCCGAGTATGACCTAATCATTCTTGAAACTTCAGGAATAGGGCAGTCTGATACAGAGATTATAGAACACAGTGATGTTTCTTTATATGTGATGACACCAGAATTTGGTGCAGCAACACAGTTAGAGAAAATAGATATGCTAGACTTTGCAGATCTTGTTGCTATCAACAAGTTTGATAAACGTGGCTCACTAGATGCACTACGAGATGTAAAGAAGCAGTACATGCGTAACAACAATCTCTGGGATATTCCACAAGATGAGTTACCAGTTTTTGGTACCATTGCAAGTCAATTCAATGATCCAGGAATGAACACGCTCTACAAGCGTATCATGGAAAAAGTAAATGCAGTAAACGAGTCCGACCTTACAAGTACTTTTGAGATAAGCCAAGAGATGAGTGAGAAAATCTTTGTGATTCCTCCATCTCGCACGCGTTACCTAAGTGAGATCGCAGAGAGCAACCGTGCTTATGACGCTTTCGCGAAAGCGCAACAAGAAACAGCACAACGTCTCTACGGAATTTACAAAACCATAGAAACTATCGCAAGTGTAGCCCCAGCACTAGACAAAGCAGGATTACAACTAGCCGATTTTACTACCGAAAATACGGAAGAAGATAAAGACCTTATAAAATTACTCCTCGCGCAGTTTGACCGAGTAAAAATGGATCTCGATCCGTATAACTGGGAGATTATCACTGGTTGGGACGAGAAAGTAAATAGATATAAAGCACCGGTGTATACCTTTAAGGTAAGAGATAAGGAGATTAAAATCCCTACGCACAGCCCATCATTATCGCATACTGAAATACCTAAGGTAGCATTGCCTAAGTATCAAGCTTGGGGCGATATCTTAATCTGGTGTTTACAAGAAAATGTACCGGGAGAGTTCCCATACACAGCAGGACTCTACCCTTTTAAACGTACGGGAGAAGATCCTACACGTATGTTTGCAGGAGAAGGAGGACCAGAGCGTACTAACAGACGTTTTCACTATGTGAGTGCTGGATTACCGGCTAAACGTTTGAGTACCGCCTTTGACTCTGTGACTTTATATGGTAATGATCCAGGAATGCGTCCAGACATCTATGGAAAAATAGGAAATGCAGGAGTAAGTATTTGCTGTCTTGATGATGCAAAGAAGCTCTATTCTGGTTTTGACTTAAGTCACGCAATGACATCCGTGAGTATGACCATAAACGGGCCAGCACCTATGTTGCTTGGTTTCTTTATGAATGCCGCTATAGATCAAAACTGTGAGAAGTACATTAAAGAAAACGGACTAGAAGCAGAGGTAGA
>ENA-ORXC01001635-ORXC01001635.1-marine-metagenome-genome-assembly--contig:-NODE-1635-length-12998-cov-3.587648_pt1 | contig 12998 bp, 10 predicted proteins | sample MGYA00237865_ERZ511478 | MGnify/ENA metagenome assembly ERZ511478 | reverse complement strand
CGCCTATCGATGTCCATTCGGAATGAAGGATGAAGAGGGACACAGGGTTTCAAGTACTTATATCGAAAATCTACTCGATGATCCAGAAAGTGGCATTCTTCCTCCGGCTGCTATGATTCTTGAAGTCGTACAGGGAGAAGGAGGTTCAGTTCCAGCTCCAATTGAATGGCTTCAAGAAATGAGAAGAATCACGAGTGAGAGAGGCATCCCTCTCATTATTGATGAAATTCAAACAGGCATCGGTCGAACGGGTACAATGTTCGCATTTGAACATGCAGGGATTGTACCGGACGTTATTGTGCTTTCAAAAGCAATCGGAGGAAGTTTACCGCTTTCCGTTGTGATATATGATCAAGATCTTGATAAGTGGAATCCGGGTGCCCACATTGGTACTTTTCGAGGAAATCAAATGGCAATGGCTGCTGGGACTGCTTCGTTGAAATTTATTAAAGAGCATAAGCTTCACAATCATGCCGCTGCAATGGGTGAAAGAATGATTGCTGCACTAAAAGATATGCAACACCAATTCCGTGAAATTGGTGACGTTAGAGGGAGAGGGTTAATGATTGGGGTAGAAATTGTAGACCCTACAAAGCGCCAATCTTCGTCAGGAAGTTATCCATCTCATCCTGCATTAGCAAGTCGTATTCAGAGAGAATGTTTTAATCGAGGTTTGATTTTAGAAGTTGGAGGGAGAAACGGCAGTGTCGTAAGACTTTTACCTCCGCTGATTATAACGGATGAGCAAGTGTCAGATGTCCTCACAATCATTGAAGAAGCAGTAAAAGTTGCTGTGGAGTCAATCGAATGACAATAACGAACAAAGAAATTAAAGCAGAAGTAATTGAAGAACTCTTTCTTCATAGTGGAGAAAGTGGTCAAGCTTCTTTTCAAAAGGAAATGACTGAAATGATCGCCATCATCAGTCGAACCTTACAGGATGCAACCGCTCCATACATTGGGAAGAAACCCAAGATGGTTCAAGATGAAATCGCATCACTGTTTAAGTTTCCTAATGAAACTCAAAATTTCACCGAACTATTGCAAGAAATAGCGGAACCGATACTAAAAAATAGTCTTCAAGTTTCTCATGAAAAAAGCATCGCTCATTTGCACTGTCCTCCGCTCATACCAGCTATTGCGGCGGAGCTTGTGATTAGTTCTTTCAATCAGTCTCTTGATTCATGGGATCAAAGCACCGCTGCCACGTATTTAGAACAGGAAATGATCAAGTGGCTGACAAAGAAATTTGGCTATACAGCCAATTCTGATGGCACATTTACAAGTGGTGGAACGCAATCGAATTATACAGGACTTTTGTTAGCAAGGGATGAATTTTGTTATCGCAAGTGGGGACGTGATGTCAAGCGTGATGGGTTACCCTCTCAATTTCACAAATTAAGAATTCTTTGCTCTGAGGATGCACACTTCACCGTACAAAAAACAGCTGCTCAGCTAGGGCTAGGAGAGAACGCTGTAATAAAGGTGAAAGTCGATGAGTACCACCGGATGTCGCTGATGCACTTAAAAAAACAATTGATAGATTTAAAAGAAAAAGATCTTTTACCTTTTGCACTTGTCGGAACGTGTGGAACGACTGATTTCGGGAGCATCGATCCTTTAGTTGAATTAGCCACGACCGCAAAGCAGGAAGAATTATGGTTCCATGTCGATGCGGCATATGGTGGAGCACTTATACTCTCTGAATCTCACAATTGGAAGCTAGAAGGAATTAAAGCGGCGGACTCCATTACAGTTGATTTTCATAAGCTTTTCTACCAACCAATCTCATGTGGCGCTTTCCTTGTGAAAAACAGTCAGTCCTTTCGTTTTCTGAATCATCACGCTGATTACTTGAATCCAATTGAGGATGAAGGGGAAGGAATTCCAAACCTAGTCAACAAATCAATTGTTACCTCCAGAAGATTTGATGCTTTCAAACTTTTCCTCTCGTTGAAAACCGTTGGAATCAGTCTTTTTTCTGAAATGATTGACACTACTTTTTATCTGGCCCAAGAAACAGCGAATTACTTATCTCATCAACCTAATATAAAAATTGAAAACAAAAACCCAGAACTCAACACGGTGATTTTTCGATTTGAACCACAGACTTCAACCGGAGATGTGTGCAAGTTAAATCGAAAAATACAGCAAGAAATGCTCTACGAAAGCAAAGCAGCCATTGCTAAAACATCGGTGAATGGCCGAACCTATTTAAAATTCACCATGCTTAATCCTAGAACAAAAATGGAGCATATTTATGAGATTGTAGAAGAAATTCAAACACTAGGATCAAAATGGAGGGAACATACGTGAAGTTTGCCAAAGACTATGCAGAACAAGCTACGATGCAGAGCTTCCTAAATTGTTATTTACGCGAAACGAGCCATTTTACTGAAATAGAAAAACCTGAAGCTTTACGAGATTTACCAGCTCAGAAATTTATTTCCTGTTTACTAGCAAACCAGGGAATTGAGCTGATTCTACCCGTCTCTTATTGGTCTCTAACTGGACGACATATCTTTCAATTCCCATTGGTTTATCGCATAGGAAATGGCGCATTTAACTCGCTTGATTATCTTACATTAACCACGTTAATAGTAAAAGAACTCTTGATCGATCAGAATCGATTAGATGCAGAAGATGAATTGATCATGCGAATCATACTAAGCTGTCAAAACATGAAATCGTATATTGAAGAAAGATACAAGGACAAAAAGCGCTTATCGGATGAAACATTTGATTACATTGAAGCAGAACAGTCTCTCTTACTTGGGCACCTGCTACACCCAACACCCAAAAGCAAACAAGGTTTATCAATAGAAGAAGATCGTCTGTACTCACCTGAATTGAATGGTGAATTTCAACTTCACTATTTTAGTGTTCATCCTTCAATCATTTTAGAAGATTCAAGTTTATCACTATCTGCAAGTGAACTGATGAGAGAAGAATTACAAGCGGATGAATCCGTTAATCAAGAATGGCTTCATCAATTTGAGAAGGGCGTTCTTATTCCTGTGCACCCACTTCAAGTCAATGTTCTCTTAAAAAACAAACATGTGGTTCACTATATTCAAAAAGGCAAACTTGATTATCTCGGGCCAGTGGGGAAGATGTATACGGCTACTTCTTCATTTAGAACGCTTTACAGTCATCGGTCTAAATATATGTTGAAATTTTCGGTTCCCGTTAAAATAACAAACTCACTTCGAGTCAATCAGCAAAAAGAGCTTGATCGAGGAGTTGAAGTTTCTAGATTACTGAAAACAACGTTAGGAAAAGAGCTAAAGAAATGTCACCCAAAGTTCGATATCATTCGTGATCCCGCCTATTTGAATGTCGCCATTCCGGATCTTGAACATGGTTTTGCAGTTGTCATAAGAGAGAATCCTTTCTATGAAAATAGCGAAAACACGAGCTTAGTCGCTGCTCTTTGCCAGGATCATGCGTATGGCGGGAAGGCTCGTTTACACTCTATTATCACTTCAATTGCGAGAAGAGAAGGACGTGCAATTGAAAAAGTAAGTTTAGAATGGTTTGATCGCTATTTGTCTCTCTCTCTTGAGCCGATGCTATGGCTTTATCGCAACTACGGTATTGCTCTTGAAGCCCATCAGCAGAATTCCGTCATAAAATTATCGGAAGGTTATCCATCAAGCTTCTATTACCGAGACAATCAGGGTTATTACTTCAGCGAATCTATGGCTGATAAGCTCTCAAAACTTCTTCCAGATTTAAATGAGAAAAGCGATACCATTTGTACTGATGAAGTAGCAAATGAACGTTTTCGCTATTATTTCTTTTTTAATCATTTATTCGGCTTGATCAATGCATTTGGAGTGAACGGATTGATTAGCGAACAACACCTAATAGATCTCTTAAGAGAACGTCTTCTACGGTATGAGGCGTCATCACCTCTTGTGAAAAGTTTACTAGAAGAGCCAGTTTTGCCGTGCAAAGCGAATTTATTAACTCGCTTCTATGACATGGATGAGCTCGTGGGCTCACTGGAGACACAATCGGTTTATACAATGGTGACTAATCCAATTGCTCAGGAGGTTGCAGTAGAAAATGGCTCATAAGCACGTTGAAGTAGATCAAGAATATAAAACCATTTCCTTTTCTGAAGTGAGCTTTGAACGCGATGTACATATGATTCATCGTTGGATGAACGAAGCACATGTTTCCCCTTTCTGGCAATTAAATATACCGATAGAAGCCTATAAACGTCATTTGCAAAAGGCATTAAAAGACAAGCATCAGAACCTTTACCTCGGTCTTATAAACAACGAACCGATCAGCTACTGGGAAGTCTACTGGGTAGAAGGAGATATCATGGAAGGTATGTATGAAAATAAACCTTATGACCAAGGAATTCATCTCTTAATTGGAGAAACAGACTTCCTTGGTAAAGGATACGCCCTTCCGCTTCTTCGAGAAATGGTGTCTTTACAACTGAAGGAAAAGCGGACAAAAAGAGTGATTGCTGAACCAGACATTCGAAATAAGAAAATGATTCATGTGTTTGAAAAATGTGGCTTTCGACCGCAAAAGCCGATTAAGCTTCCTGACAAAACAGGGTTATTAATGGTTTGTGAACGTGATCAATTTGAAAGGAAGTGGGGGAATGAGTGAACACGTATATGATGCAATCGGGATAGGGATTGGACCATTTAATCTAGGTTTTGCTGCCTTAACAGATGAGCTTGATGAGGTAGATGTCCTTCTGTTTGATCGGAAAGAAGAGTTTGATTGGCATCCTGGAATGCTGATTGATGGAACCACTTTACAAGTGCCATTTTTCGCTGATCTGGTCAGCATGGCGGACGTAAAAAACAAATTTAGCTTTCTAAACTACTTACAAATTCATCATCGCATGTATCATTTTTATTTTTTGGAAAAATTTCATATCCCTAGAAAAGAATACAATCACTACTGTCAATGGGTATCTAAGCAACTTGATTCATGCCGATTTGGTTATGAGGTGGTGGATGTTTCATTACATCAATCAGGAAAAGGAGCATCCGTTTATCTTGTGCAAGTTCAGCATGTTAGAACACTAGAAATTGACACGTTCCTTACAAAACATCTCGTGATGGGGATAGGCTCAGTACCTTCCGTTCCTAAACCATTCAAGTCTATGCTCAGTGAAACGATTTTTCATTCATCAGATTATATGAAGAAGAAAGAGCGAGCTGTACAAGGAAAATCTATTGCTGTGATCGGCTCAGGTCAGAGTGCAGCTGAGATCTTTTTAGACTTAGCTAAAGAGCAAGATAAGCACAATTATGAATTAAGCTGGTATACAAGATCAAACGGGTTTTTCCCAATGGAATACTCAAAACTTGGTCTAGAATATTTTTCGCCAGATTACACGGACTTCTTTTACAGACTTACACCAGAAAAGAAAGATGAGCTACTGAAAGATCAAGCATTGCTTTATAAAGGAATTAGCGCGGAAACGATTTCTGAAATCTATGATGTTTTATATGAGCAATCGATCGGAAATCAACAGCCTGCTCATCTACAAGCAATGAGCCGAATAAACCATTTGGAGATGAATGGAGACGTATGCTTCGTGCAAGGAAGTCATACCGTGACAAAAGAATCGTTTGATTTTGAATCTGAAGTCATCATTCTTGGTACTGGTTACACCCAGAACATGCCAAGCTTTTTGCCGGAATCCCTATTAAATAAAGACCCCAAAAATCGTCTTGAAATTACAGAAGATTATCGTTTGGGCACGAAACATAACAGTGGAAATGAGATTTTTGTACAAAACGGTGAACTTCACACTCATGGGGTGGGGGCACCTGACCTTGGTCTTGGCGCTCATCGAAACGCCGTGATTATTAATCAAATCGCTAAAAAAGAAGTGTATCCCGTTCAGCCAAAAAATGTCTTCCAATCTTTTGGAGTGGTCAAAAAACCTGCATTAATAACTAATTAGAAAGTGGTGAACGTATGTACTTTGATAAAGACTTAGATCATATTTTAACAAATGAAAGCTGGGAACTAGTGAATCATAATCTTCTCGGAAAAATGCTTTCAGAATTTATGTACGAGGACATGATTACACCTGAAATCATTAAAGAACAAGAAAACCATAGCCTTTTTGAGCTACGTGTTTCTGCCAAGAAAACATATCAGTTCCGTGCAGCAACTCGTCTATTTGATAGCTTTGACGTTGATTGGAAATCGATTCGTCTCTTTTCTGACGGAAAAGAAGAGAAGGTAGGAGCCATCGCTTTTCTTCTTGATATTCAACCACTGATCGGCATGTCGACCGAAACGACAGCTCACTTAATAAAAGAAATCAATCAAACCCTAATTGCAGATGCTCATCTGTTATCAAATCGCGTGTCCTCGGATGATTTAGTTGAGGAAGACTATGCTAGATTAGAAGGCTATATGACCGGTCACCCTTGGATTACCTATAACAAAGGGCGAATTGGATTTGGCTACGATGATTACTTGGACTTTGCCCCTGAACATCAGAATGAAGTAAAGCTTTCCTGGATCGGGGTTAGTCGTGAAATAAGCTCTTTTCAATCCGTCAAAGATCTAACTTTTGATGAGCTTATAAACGCTGAGTTAAGTGATGATGACCTTCAAAAATTCAAGGAGCCTTTACTAGCAAAAAAGCTAGATCCTACCAACTTTCTCTTCATGCCAGTTCATGAGTGGCAGTGGAAAAACGTTTTGATTCAGAATTTTGCAGAAGAAATTGCGAATCAAACGATTGTACCGCTCGGGGAATCTAGTGACTTTTACCTTCCTCAGCAATCCATTCGGACGTTGGTTAACCAATCTCATCGAGACAAGCATCATGTTAAGTTGCCAATGAGCATTTTAAATACTCTCGTCTATCGGGGCTTACCTACAGAACGAACGCTCATTGCCCCGCAAATCACCGAATTTATAAAAGGAATCTATGAAAACGACTCCTTCTTAAAAGAGGAATGTAACGTTATCTTACCAGGTGAAATTGCGAGCATTAACGTTGACCATCCTTTTTATCAAAGACTTGAACATGCACCGTATCAATACAAAGAAATGCTTGGGGTTATTTTTCGTGAAAGCATCTACACATACCTTGAAGAAGGAGAACAAGCCATTACATTAGCCGCATTGCTATATGAAGACCATGACGGTAAAGCCTATATTCAAAGTATGATTGAAAAGTCAGGGATTTCGACGCAAGAATGGATAACTCAATTTTTTGATGTCACGATGAAACCGCTGCTGCATTATTTGTACCAGTACGGCACGGTCTTCTCGCCGCATGGACAAAACACTATTCTCGTATTAAAAGAGTACAAACCGTGCCGACTTGCTGTAAAAGATTTCGTAGATGACGTTAATATTAGTGATCAACCTTTCGAGGAGTTAAGTAAACTGTCCCACGAGTTAAAAATGGTTCTTCGCAGTGAACCACCAGAGGGTCTTACGCAGTTTATTTTCACAGGATTGTTTATTTGTCATCTCCGCTATTTAACAAATATTTTAGAGCATAACGAAATGATGCGTGAAGATGAATTTTGGAAGATTCTCGCGGAAACGATTCATGCCTATCAAGCTAGGTTTTCTCACTTAGAAGAGCGGTTTAAGCTGTTTGATTTCTTCCAACCAGCATTTACGAAGCTATGTCTCAATCGAAATCGCATGGTCCAAGAAGGTTATTCGTCTGGAGATGATCGGCCCCACGCATCAGAATTCGGTAAAGTAAACAATGCACTTTCTTATTATAAAGGAGTAACAAAATAACAGAGTGACGGGTTTAATCCCCGTCCTTTTAAGGAGATAAGTAGAATGGCTTTCGAATGCTCGATCACCGAAGAATCCGGTCCAACCATTTCTTTTCGACCGGTGAATGAAGAAGATGTTCCTATTTTACACGAATGGATGCATCAGAAACACATTTACCCATTTTGGAAGTTGAATTTATCACTTGAAGAAATTAAAGTCTGGGTTAAAAACTCGATTTCGTCACGACATAAGCGCGTTTTTATGGGCTATCTAAATGATGAACCTGTTTGTTACGTCATTGGATACGATGTGAGGCAGGACCCAATAAGACATTTTTATTCGATTGAACCAAGAGATATGGGAATGCATTTGCTTATAGGACCTAGACGACTATTAAACAAGGAAGATGGTGAAACTATCATAAGAGCCATGACATTGTTTTTGTTTGAAAAGTTTGGTGCAAATAGAATGATAGGAGAGCCAGATTACCGAAATAGGATCGTCATTCCAATACTTAAAAAACTCGGTGCAAATGTGATAAAAGAGATTCAAATTAATGAAAAAAGAGCAAAACTCGTGATTGCGAATCGAAATGATTTTTATCAAAACATAGGTGACTCCAACATCACTTCTTCATTTCATCTATTAAATTCCCCAGATCATGAGTGGAAAGTATTTAATGAGGTGATTAAACATGGATCATCGAAAACTTGATCTACAATCAGAAAAACTACTTAATCGAATCGCTGCAAGAATGAATGAACTGCAACATCCTCCTCTTGATTTTCTAACACCAGAAATGTCACGTTATTACTATAACGAAGCTCGGGCATACTTTACACCTATTCCTTCAACTCAAATATGCTCAGTTGAAAGAAGAATCGGCAGTCATCAAATTCCTATCCGTATTTATCAACCAGAAGGTTTCCATAACCTTCCAGTACTCATTTACATGCATGGTGGCGGGTGGGTTTTTGGATGCCTTGATAGCTGTGAATCATTTTGTCAATACATAGCAGAGAAGTGCAGATGTATCGTAGTATCTGTAGGATATCGACTTGCGCCTGAACACAAATATCCCGCTGCACTGATGGATACAATTGATGCCGTACTTTGGACAGTTGAGCACATTTCATCGTTTGGGGGAGACATCAACAGACTATCGATCGGAGGTGAATCTTCAGGTGGGAATTTAGCCGCTGCAGCTTGTATTGCCCTACATCAAAAAGTAGCGATTCATCATCAATTTTTAATTAATCCAGTCACAAATTATGCATTTGATTCTCCTTCTTATCTTGAAGATTACCAATTTAATTTAACAGCTGAGAAAATGAAATGGTTTTGGCATCATTATCTTAAAACCTCTAATGATGGGAAAAACCCTTTTGCTTCTCCTTTACAAGTTGCAGATCAGATAGTTGCAAACCTTCCTAAAGCTTTAATCGTCACTGTTGAATATGATCCGTTAAGAAGTGAGGGAGAAGCTTATGCGAATAAACTAAAAAGAAATGGTGTAAACGTTACCCACCTTCAGTATGAAAAACTGGTTCATAGTTTCATCAATATGATTGGAGAAGTTAACGTAGCTAAAAAGGCTGTCGATGAGATGCTTTTTCATATGAAACAACATCTAGACACAGAAAAAGTTGAAGTGATAACTCCCTAAATGAAATCGGTTTAATCCTCTAACTAAAGGGAAACTACCATGTAATGTCAAGTTTTGTTATTGGAGGGAAATCATGAAGTATCGACAGTTAGGACAAACCGACTTAAAGGTAAGTGAAGTTAGTTTTGGAACATGGGCCATCGGCGGAGCGTGGGGGAAAACAAATGACGCCCAAGCTCTCGAATCACTTCAATACGCGATCGATGCCGGCGTTAACTTCTTTGATACGGCAGATGTATACGGAGATGGTCATAGTGAAGAGCTTCTTGCTAAAGCAACAAAGGGGCAGGAAGATAAGATCCATATTGCAACTAAATTTTGTCGGGCAGGAGATATCCATGATCCCGCTACTTACTCTGAAGAAAGTGTGCGTTCATACTGTGAAGCAAGCTTAAAACGATTGGAACGCGATCAGATTGATCTGTTTCAAATCCACTGTCCGCCAATTGAAATATTAAAGGACGGAGCTGTATTTCAAGTATTAGATAAGTTAAAAGCAGAAGGAAAAATCCGTTATTACGGGGTAAGTGTCGAAACCGTAGAAGAAGGATCATTATGTCTTGAATATCCAGGCGTAAGCACTTTGCAAGTTATTTTCAACCTCTTTAGACAAAAACCTCTAGAAGAGCTGTTTCCTAAAGCGCATGAACAAGGGGTTGGAATCCTTACTCGGGTGCCGCTTGCAAGTGGTTTATTAACTGGGAAATTCAAAAAAAACTCATCCTTCGAAGAAGACGACCATCGTCACTTTAATCGAAACGGAGAAGCCTTTAATGTTGGGGAAACGTTTGCAGGGATTGAATTTGAAAAGGGTGTTGAATTAAGTAGTGAAATCGATTGGATTGCTCGAGATCGTGAGAGTATGACAACTGCAGCCTTAAAATGGATCCTTGAACATAAAGAAGTCTCCTGTGTTATTCCTGGCTTTAAAAATAGTGACCAGGTGAAACAGAACCTTAAAGCGGTAGAAGTTCCTGATTTTACGAAAGAAGAGATGGAGAAGCTTAAAGCGTTCTATGAGCAAGAAGTTCATGGGCTAATTAGAGGAGCTTATTAAATAGAGGAAAGGAGTTTTAAAGATGGGAAAGCCAATTGAAATTGCGAATATTCGAATTGAGCAGGATAAAGATAAAAGCCGGCGAGCTTACATCGCTGATTTCAAAGAACCTATACACTATGGGGTACATGGTGGTGTTAAAGACTTTTACCAAGCCACACCAGAGGTAGAACAACCCTCGACCCTCGATCATATTGTTGCAGCAGCTGGCGGCTGACTAACCGGTACATTATCCGGTGCGCTGGAGGCGCGCCATATACCAACTTATCCAAATAAGGTATCAGGAAAGTTTGAAGGAATCATTGAAGCACCAGATGGGGTTCTTAAAATTACAAAAATCCGTTGTCATTATAAGTTAATTATTCCTTCTGAGAAGCGGAATGCAGCTGAAAGAGCGCTTAATGTGTTTGAACGAGGATGTCCTGTAGCACAAACGTTAAAAGGCTCCGTCGCTTTTGAACATGATTGGGAGATTATAGAAGAATAAACGAAAGGCTGATGAATAAAACCATTCATCAGCCTTTCTTATTGAAGTTATTGTATTTTCCAGAAAAATTTATTTAAATGATCAGGCTGAATTCGCCTAATCTCTTAACGAATAAGTATTGGACAAGCTACTAATCCATAGCCCGTCACTCAACAAGTTACTAATGGAATAATCCGTGTATTATTTCAGCTCAACAACCGGTTCAACTAGATTAATAAACTCTTTCACAGCAAAAGGCAAATATTTGTTTCGTTTCCAAATCAATCCGAGTTCTAAGTTTAAATTAGAACGTCTAAGCTTTAACGTTTTAATCCTCTCATTATGAATTGAATTGGCAATTTTACTCGGTAGAAGTGCAATACCCAGTTTCGCTTCTACCATTTCAATCATAAAATCCTTTTGCGAGCTCTGACATACGATGTTAGGATAAAATTCATTCTTCGAGCATTCTTCTAGAATTCGATCATATAAAGTAAAATCATCTCGATACAAAATAAAGGGCTCATATTCGAGATCAGCAAGGTGGATTTCAGAGTAGACTGCTAACGGATGCTCATCATGAACGATTAACATGAGTGGATCTTTGATAACCTGTACTGCTTCAAAACTACTATTTTTTAAAGGTGTGTTACAGATCAATCCAATATCAAGAGAACCGTCATCAACGCCTTGTTTTATCATTTTGGACCCTACTTCAGTAAGTAGGATTTCTACTGTAGGATAGAGTGCCTTAAATTGGCTGATTATTTTTGAAAAAAAAGCTGCACCAATGATAGGAGGGATTCCGATTTTGATTTCCCCCTTTTTTAATTCTGTAATATCTGAGAGCTCTGCTGTTAGGTTTTGAAAAGCATGAAGAACATGCTGGGCATTGACCAAAACAGCCTTACCAGCATCAGTCAATTCTAATTGCTTAGAACGATAGAAAAGGGGGATGCCAAGCTCTGTTTCTAGATTCTTGATGGCTTTACTAATTGATGGTTGTGACACATGAAGTGTCGATGCTGCTTTTGTAAAACTTAGCTGTCTCGCCACTTCTGAAAAATACTCAAGATGACGAATCTCCAAACTTAATCACTCCTACTGCTACAATATTTTATGCAAAATTCTGAATTATAACCTTAGGGCATACTCAATATGCCAAATATGTATTATATTAATAACTATTTTTATTATAAGATAATACATAACAAAAGGACAGTACCACCGCGAGGTCCTGTTATCTTTACAAGGAGGAAATACAATGGAAAAGTATACGAAGATCGGCTCTTTACAAGTAGCCACTGAACTCTATAACTTTATTAATTCCGATGTTATTCCAGGTACAGACGTTTCAAGTGATCAATTCTGGAATGGATTCGGTGAAATTGTGAAAGATCTCTCTCCTAAAAATAAAAGACTACTTTCTATTCGTGAAGAACTTCAACAAGAAATCAACGAGTGGCATCAAGCAAATCCTAAGTACAGTTTCGAGGAGTACAAAACGTTTTTAACAAAATTAAATTATATTGAGAAGCAAACGGATGAATTTACGATAACCACTACAAATGTGGACGATGAAATAGCTGTTCAGGCTGGACCACAACTAGTTGTGCCAGTAAACAATGGACGATACGCAATTAACGCAGCGAACGCAAGATGGGGAAGCCTTTACGACGCATTATATGGAACAGACGCGATTAGCGACGAAAACGGAGCAGACAAAGCTGGCAACTATAATCCAGTTCGTGGACAAAAAGTAATTGCTTATGCAAAACGTTTTCTTGATTCAGCAGTCCCCTTAAAAGAACGAAGCTACTCCGATATAAAGCGTTTTTCGATAGAGCAAGGAATGCTCAAAGTTTATTTTTCAGACAATAATGAAAGCGTTTTATTAAATCAGGATCAATTCGTCGGGTATCAAGGTAATGAAAATAATCCCGATGCCATTCTATTGAAAAACAATGATATTCACCTAGAAATTCAAATTGACCCATCCAATCCAATCGGCAAAACGGATCCTGCAGGTATTAAAGATGTATATGTAGAGTCTGCCATTA
>ENA-ORXC01001634-ORXC01001634.1-marine-metagenome-genome-assembly--contig:-NODE-1634-length-13004-cov-5.439236_pt1 | contig 13004 bp, 16 predicted proteins | sample MGYA00237865_ERZ511478 | MGnify/ENA metagenome assembly ERZ511478 | reverse complement strand
GCGAGGGCGGTGTTTTGGTGCGGTCGGGGGGGGTGTGTGCGGGGGGTGCGGCGGGCGGCGACCGCGGGGGATTGACCTTCCCCATCCCCCGCTGTGGTGTCACTTAGTTGTAGCTTTTCATTGCTTGGTGTGGTCGATGAGTGCACCAGTTTTATTCTAAGGGACGTACAAGTTGTATCGGCGCACGGCTGCTTGGACAAAGCCCCGGCACATATGGCCAGTAATGTGGTCTAGCATAGAGTTGATCGTCAGCATGGGCCATGCGTTGAACTGTGCCGGGCTGGACCACCGCCGAAGCCAGCTGCTGCCCACAGAGAAGACGTCCTCAATGGGATTGAAGTCCGGCGAGTACGGTGGGAGCAGTAACACAACGACACCCGCGGCCCGCACGGCCGTCAAAGCCACCTCGTCGTGAATGTGTGCATTGTCCAAGACGAGCACGCACCGCTCGGGCTGCTGGCTCCACTCTCTCCCCTCCACCACTGGTCGCATATAAGGCAATACAAAGCTAGTCATGAACAGTATGAAGTCAACCGCTGTCTGCCCGGGAGGTGGCCGCGTGATGAGCCAGTCCAACAGACGGTCATGAGCCATGGCCACAAAGAATCTCGTGCGCGCCCCCGCCGACGACGCAACGTAACATTCCGCTCGAGCCCCCCTCAGAGACCACGCCCATCGCCGCTCGGCCGCACGCCCCACCCGATGGGCCTCGTCGACATACACGCGGCAGCGTAGCGGGACCTGCCACTGCGCCGCCACCCACGCGGCGCGGTTCGCCTCGTTGCGCGTGACAAACGCGCGTTCAATCACCTTGCGCGTGAATCCGTTGTGAGCTAGCACTCGAGCCACCGTCGACAACGACACGATCACCGAACCGTCAACTCGGGCGGCGATCTCGTTGACAGCGTCGGTAAGCTCATCGAGGAAGAGCTCGGGCTGGTCCTCGACAGTTGCCAGGACGGCCTCGCGAAGTTGTGGGTCGTCGACCAAGTTGTCGGAGTGTCGATTCCACTGCGCCGGGTTGTGGTGGAACTCACCGCCAGTGTCCCGAAAATACGCCAGGAAGCGCGTCGCCGACCGCACGGACATGTTGAGGTCACGCGCGGCGGAGGCGACGCTGCCACCTTCGACGCGCACCATCCGCACGAGGTGCTCCCGAGTCTCGGCACTCTTCATGATGGCCCAAAAGAGAGGACAGCGAAGAAGGGGGCGCGCGGGAAGGGGGGGGAGGGGGAGAGATAGGGCGGCGGGAATGGTGGGGTCGGCGAGGGGGGGGCACACCGAGGAGGCAGGAGCGATGTTCAGATGCCAGCACATGCATGTGACGCAGTGCGACTGTCAGAGCCAAGGCCGTCGGGATGTGTCCGTCTGCCCGGCTTTCCTCTCGTTTGCGGCCAGTTTCCTCGGGCCTCAGCCCGACTCCGCTCAAGGCGCCATCAATTTCCGGCAGACGGGCTCGTGATCGCCTCGGTTTTCCACGGATGCCCTGAGACTGGTGTCGAGGCTCCCAGACGCGCACGACAGAAGCGTCTGAGACCAGACCAATCGCAAATTAGGCAGCGCAGGCGAGTACTGCATTCCCACGCACGGGGCGATAAGCAGGACAGCTGTTGGAATGACATGCCGAGACGACAACAGATGCTTCAAAACTTTGAGCGTATTCAAGGTTCATAACATGAGGCCGATTCTGGAATCCCAAAAGGACCTCTCCCAGGCCGTTCAGAGGCCACGCGAAGCAAATTTCAATATTTTTTGAATTGTATAGTTGACTCATGCACTGGTGTTCCTGTTCGGATCGGCCAAAATTGAGCGTTCTGCAATACATGTCCGATGCACTCGCACCAAAACACTCTCGCATGCGTGATATGTCATCGGACGGAGTGTCAAAACCCTTTTGTTCACGCTGTTGACGGAATAGGCAGACATTTTGTTCACGAAAGAGGCAGTCAGTCTATCAGTTGCACAAGTCCTCACATTTTTTTTGAAGGACAGACCCCAAGATGATCTGTGGATCAGGATGACACTGCTTCTGGAACGATCCCAGAATCAGTCCCGAAGATGATCCGTAGAACCAGTCCAGAAACTGTACTGATGAACTGCCCAATCACAGAGGTATCTCGAGAATCAGGCAATCTGAAGGGTAGGATATTCGCCGATCCACGAAACTGTTATGCACATGATCCTCTGAATCATGCTGAGGCCATCTCACAGGAGCTTTGCATGGCTATCTCAAGACATTTTTTCGCGTCTACTCGTTATAGATTTACAAGCCGGCAAATCTAGAACTATCCCGGCGATGAAATACCGACCCACAGTGAAGTCGACATGGCGACAATCGTGCAGTCAGCAATTCGTGGGAACGTGAAGCCAAGGGGATGTGTGTGCTCGCGGGCCGATACATTCCGAAAAGCACAAGGGTCGTAATCGTAGGGTTACCAACAGTAGCCTCCATTCTGCAAGGCTGATTGTGGTATGGTGCGTGTCCCAAAAATGAGACATCGCGGCTTTTTTTTTTTCTCGGCCCACCAGCCTTCTGGAGCGGTCCACAGTTGTAATGTGACCCACTAGGTCCCACTGTGTTCCCAACACTGCCCTTGACAGTGCCAGCAGAGGCGGCACCTCCTGTCGTGTCATGGGGCGAAGTGTCATTGATTGCACCCTCGACAGGTGACGATCACGCCCCCCAATCAGATGCATAGATACTAGAGCAGTCTGGTGCTGACAAAATGTGGAGGAACCAAAGGACACCACCTTGCCAATTAAAACGTGAGAAAGACCGCCATGTAGCCCCCTGTGAAGAAAAAACCATTTGGGACACCCCTCATCGAAGCCTCAGTTAGCACATGAGCTTAGGCGTTGCCTACCTGTCACCCCAAAAACGTGAAAAAGATGGGCTCCAAGATCGGGAGTAACTGGGAGGTCCACACGACAGGGCGCACAGGCATGTATTAACGTGTTGTCAGCCAAGAACCACCGGGAAGAGGCTCTTTCCATGGAGGCCAGTGCAGATTCTTCTCGTACCCCACCCCGCCTGCCCCCGTGCAGTGATGTGTCAGTCCTCCAGAAAACGCGCATGTCTCATTTTTGGGACACGCGCCATATGGCGCGTGTCCCAAAAATGAGACATGCATGTTTTCTGGAAGACAGACACATCACTGCACGGCAGGGATGAGCGTTTTAGGAGAGACCATCCATGGTAAGCATGAATGCAGTGTATGATCGATATTTCTTGTTGATAATTATCGAATCCATCATACGTCACGTGCCGCCACATATAGGTGATCCGTTGGTACGCGCTGCAGGTCAGACGTCAATCAGGCACTGCCAATGTCATAACCCGACCCGACCGCGACCTCTCCGTGAAACGTAGACCACCAACGGGGAGGCTGTCGTCTTGCACACGGTCGAGATTGATGGGGCGGTGGAGGATGCTCACGACGACGAGGACCTGATGGACATGCGTCAGCTTTCGCTGGAACCCGCACCGGCGGGGGTTTCCGGGCCCGCCGGCTCCCTCTGAATTGGGCGTCCGGTTGGAACAGATGGGGCGCTCGATGGGGGTTTTGCCCGGTCGAGTGGGGTCGCATCGGGCGTGATCGGTGCCAGTCTCGAGAGGGATGTTGCTGACAGCCTTTTGAGGTCCAATCAGAGGCTGAAGATATCGGATGGGTTGCAGAAGCCATGTGACAAGGGAATGGGTCACGCAAACTGCAACTGAGTTGTCCTGGGGATTCGCCGGCAGGCGCGGATATCAGTACAAGCAAGCATGAGTACAAAAAACACGAACGAGGCGGCTGGTTGTCGTCTTCTCTTATTCTCTTTGCACGAGGTGCCCCTCCGCATAGGGTACCTATGTTGCCGAGCGTGCGCTGTAGAGACGGAAAAAGTTATGAGGATCACGATGCATGCGCGAGTCGGGACAATGCGTGAGCTGTGATTAGCACGGGTGGCGCCTCCCATGGCCACCCTTGTCACCGGCAATCGCGTGTGTACGGCGATAGATGCGCAAAAGGAGCACAAAAACAGCAAAACTAAGGGCACAGAACTACAAGGGACCGACTCTATCACTGCACTCAGCAGTGCGCGCGGTGCACAGACTCTCGAGCGGATAGCCGGAAACCCAGCGACCACTTCCACTCACACTCAAACCACAGGCACCTAGGGCGCCCTTTTCTTCCTCCTCATCCTCATCATCGCCATCGTCATCTCCCTCCTTATCTCTACCCTTGCCGTCGTCGTCGTCGTCGTCGTCGTCGTCGTCGTCGTCGTCGTCGTCATCATCGTCGCCTGACTCGTCGCTGTCGTCGGCGTCCGGATCTTGCTGGGCTGCCCCAGCGCTCGACCCCGCCGCAACCCCCAGACTGACGGCGACGCCCCCGGAGGCGGCGCGGATCTCCTCCTCGTCGAGTTCCTCCTCCTCGAGCTCCTCCTCCTCGTTCGATGCACTGCCGCCAGTCGTTCCGCTCGTCGCCGCCCTGGCCTTGGCGGCCACGTTGTCCTCCGTGTTTAGTAGACGCGCCTTGGCCACGGCATCAGCGCGGTCCGCTGAAAACTTGCAACGGTCCTTGTTCGCTCCATCAACTAGCAGCAGGCCGCATGAGCCAGCCTGCTGCATCTTGCCGTCGGTGGGCAGCCACGTGTGCACGCGCTTGAGCTTCATCCAAAACTGCTCATACATGCCGTCAGCGACGCCGTACCGGCGCCGCGAGCGAGTGCCAGCCTCCTTCCCTAAGAAGTCCCGAATGATGGCGGCGGGGAGCGCGACGTGCCCCATCGTGCAAAGGTTGCACTTGGTCTCCCCGACCGCCTTGGGGCGGACTACGCGCTGCGGCACGCCGAGAAAGATGAGCTCCGCCTCAACGGCAGCCAAGAGGCCATTGAAGCCCTCCGAAGTTTTGGAGTACGCCTCGTCTTTGAGCCACTTCTTTGCCATCTGGGTGCGCTCCGCCTTGTCGGTGGCGATGGCCTCCGACGCCTTGTTCTCCGCCTCCGACTGCTTCTTGGACTTCTTCTTGAGGACGGCACGCGTCTGGCCACCGGCGCTGGCCGCATTATGTGCGTATTTGCTGCCTTTGCCGGCCTGCACCGAACCCTTGGGCTTGCGAGCGCGCTTGGCGGGCACCTTGACCCCCGTGACCAGGCACCAGGCCGACAACATCATAGCCTTCAGCTCCTGGCTGAAGTGTGACTTGGATGAAACGATGAGCGCTGAGACACGGGCCTCCTTGATGCTGTTCTTGTCCCTCTTGGGGAACTTGCGCACGCTGAGCGCGTACTCATTGGCTTCGCGGTCGTTCATGCCCAGCACCTCCTTCACGGCCCGCACACTGTCATTGTAGCTGGCGGCCCCGCTGGGGTAGACGCGCGTGCTCACGTCCGTCAGGCCCATGTTGTCTTTCATGTTGTCCGCGAACACGGACTGGGCCGCATTCATGTTCTTGTAGTTCCTCGCGGCCTTCTAGAGCTTCTGCCTCATCGCGGCGTGCTCCGGCTCTTCTTTGGACGCCGTCTTGTACGAGGGACTGCCGTTCTTCACGTCCGCCGCGCCCTCCTCCATCTTGGATTGCACGTTGGTCAACCCGCCCACCATGCGGTCGATCGCCTGGCCTTGCGAGTCAACCGTGCGACGCACCTCATGCATGGAGGAGAGCATCTCCTTGACGTCTTTGCGTGTCAAGGAGATTTCCTTGCGCATGGGAGCAGCGGCAGCCGCGACGACATCGGCCAACTGATCCTCGCTGGCAACCAGCAATCGGCCTTGAGTGTGCCGGCGCGGCGGTAGGTCCACGTCAATGGGTGTGCTACCGACGGCCAGGCCAGCCGACGACCTCGCGCCGGCCGTGGCGATACCGCCAGTGCCCTTTCTGGTCTTTCCAGTCCCCTCTGCAGGGCCAGCGACGGCGCCCGATTCACGCTTCACGCCTACTCTCACGGTGGCGCTCCCAGCGCGCGCGACGCCAGCCGTCGTCGCGGCAGGGCTGCTGAGCGCCAGGCGACGCGTAGCAGCAGACGGAGGGGCAGAGGGCGTGCGTGGTGCACGAAAAGGCTGCGGCGTGGTTGGCGGCAGCATCGGTTGCTGCGGCGGAAGCAGGGCCGGTGGCGGCGGCATGGCGACAGCCAGCGACTGGCTGCGTCCCGCAGGCAGACCACTGGACTTGTGGGTGGAGTGCGCGGCACGGGTGGTGGCTCGTACCGTATGTGAACCTGAAGTGGTCTGATCAAGCACAATGACGGACGGCGACGACGGCTGCCCGTGAGGAGGCATGAGCTGCTGCTGCGACGGTGCCTGCGAGGGGGGCGGCACTAACTGCTGCTGCGCCGGCGCCTGCGAGGGGGGCGGCACAAAATGCTGCTGCGACGGCGCCTGCGAGAATGAAGGCAGCGAGCCAACAGCCGCTGCTGCCGCAGCGGCGGGCGCGACCGACCCCGACCCACCAGCTGGCATCACCCGGCCCGTACGGTTGTCCACGGCGTCTCCAAAATCCCCTTGGTTGACAAGGTCGGCCGGGGCAGGTGGGGGGCTCTTGGGGGACACAAGCTACGCGGACATATTAGAAAAGCCGCCTGAAGGCACTTCCACCGAGGGCCTTGCCGAGGCGTGGTGTCCGCTGTACCCCATGGCCGGCACCGTCGAGTAGTTGCTCCCGCAAAACCGTGCGGCGACGTAGGGAACGCGGCTCTTCGCCTCAGCAGACCCGGGCACCGACGGCGGCGGAGCACTTGGGAAATGGTAGCCGCCTGTAAAGTAGGCTGGGGGGCCAGAACGTTAGGCAGGGCGTCCGTAGTAGTGCTGGTCGCCTTTTCGCGGCCCGTCGCTTGGGCCGCCACTGGAGCCACGGGACCCGCCCACGTCCGAGGGATGGGCGCCCGACGCCGATGCGGCTGCGTCAACATGCGTCGTGTTGCCACCGATCGCGATATCTTGATCGCCGTCAAAGCCAGGCGCCGCTGCCCTCGCGTAGCGTCGGATCTCGAGGGAGTGCTCGCAGTTCGGACCCATTTGCGGGGACACGGACTGCATGGGGGGCACCTGCATGCGCGCCGCCTCGGAAGTTCCAGGTACCGGGATCCGGCCGCCCCCAGCCATGGGAAATAGGGCGGGGCCGCCGTCGAAGTGGAAGAGGAAGGGCCGAGAGGACCGCGCAGCGAAAAGCCACAACAGCGTCCTAGGGGCAGGAGGGGTGCGGTCAAGCGGTCTTAGTAATGGGGGGAGGTGAGGGAACATTGGGAGGGTCGCCATCTCGGCCGAGCCCTCTTATGTGCTCGGCGAGCCGCAAGGCCCCGACGTGTCCGCTCGTGGCACGGCGCGGGGCGCACAAGACGGACCCCCCCGCCCAGCGCTCACCCGCAGAGCGCTCAGCCGCCAGTGCGCGCCCGCCTAGCGCTCGTCCGCCCAGCGCTCGCCCACCCAGCGCTCTCCCACCACGCGTATGCCCGCCCAGCGGGCGCCCTCCGAACGCGCGCCCGCTCAGCGCTCGCCCTCCCAGCGCGCGCCCGCCCAACGCGCGCCCGCCCAACGTGAGCCCCCCCCGCACGAGCCCCTCTCGCACGCTCCCGTCCCGCACGCGCCCGTCCTTCCCGCCTGCGCTTTTCCTGCCGGCGCCTGTCCCGCCCCCGCCTTGGCCGCTCCCGCCGCTGGCGCCCGAGGCCCGCGAACGGCGGTCCAGCGCGTGCTTGATGACCGCGCGCCTAGGCGCTACAGCCCAACGGATGCACTGAACAGCCAAAACGCATGGTGAGAGAGGTCGGACGGATCCGAAAAATGCGCGGGATGAGAGCGAGCAGAAACGACGCCGACCGAGGAACCAAGCCCCAGGCAGGTGCGGCGCAGTAGCGGGCTAGAACGAGCAGCGTTGGAAAGCCTTTGCAGATCGCCCCTTGCCCCGCGTCGCCTACCAAAAACTACCGCTGTGCTCTCGGTTGACAACTCGCCAAGGCATGCACCCTTACACGGGGTCGTTTCTGCTGTGTGTTTTCCTACACACATGTAGGAAAACACACAGCAGAGACGTACCAGACGTCTTGTCAACATAGACGATGAAGCTCCCGTTTGGGTCCCCATCGCCTACATCCCAGTCCTTCCCACATTGCAGCAGACGGCTGGTGAGGCGCGGGCGCGGCAGCGCCGCACCAACATCTTTCAGCGCTTCCTGTACGCCGCACTGCAGTCCGCCATTGTCGCAAGCCACAGTGGCGTGGCCATCTACGATCCGGTGAAGACGCGCACGCTAACTGCATCTCCGCGCGTTCTGGAATACCTTTGCGGCCAACCCGAGGAGCAAGCGGTGGTTTGTCTCAAGCAAGGCCAATGCGCCCGCCCGTGCACCTGCTGCCTGGTCGACCTTGACGACTCGGGGTCTTCGGCAGCCGTTAATGCCGAGGAGCGTGACGCTCTTCGAGCGCTGCAGAGCCAGTGGCAGGCCATCAGACACCGGCTGCGCAACCGTGAGCCTGCCCGCTTGCTCGAGTTGAAGGCCAAAAACAGCTTGAATGCGAGCACGCTGGAGTTTTCTTGCTTTGCGGGGCTCTCGACTGCCCCGTTCTTGATGTACAAGATGATTGGCTTCGACGCGCTCCACGTGCGTTTTTATGCTCCCCTCGCGGTCGCTCTTCATTTGTTTTTATCTTCTTGATATGGTTTGGCTGGCGCCCATCTTGATCTTGAAGCTGACGACGCTCCTCCGTATGCCCATGGATGCCTATATGGAACGTCGCTCTGGACCACACAGGTTCTTGACCAGGGTGTGACGCGCATCCTGGTCCACCTACTGATGGCCGTGTTTCCGCACGTAAAACACGAGTGTGAGGTGCCGCTTAAGTCGCGGAAAGCCACCGCGATCGAGGCTAACGACCGTGGGAAGGAGTTGCATCGCCGCAGCCGAGTGAGCAAGGCACCTCCGGGGTACGTCTTGCAACTCTGGCACGGGTATCACGCGTGAATGTGGTTTCTATACGTGCCGGTACTGTTGCTGCTTCTGCTATCCGTCGTCGGCGTAGATGGCCCCTTTGTGTGGCGTGGTATTTACTGGAAGTGTAAGACGTGGCACCACGCCCTTGACAAAACGCACGCCGATGTCGTTTTTTAATTTTGAGCACAGCTACTTTGTCACCGCCAAGCAGAAGCAGGCAACGTTTACGGGAAATCAGCAGAGGGGCGTGGTCTGCGCCCTGACTTTCATGTCGGCTGCCCTCTTTGGAGACACGTGCGGCGCGGCGCCCTCTCCGGTCACGACAAAGACCGAGAACACACCTGACGGAGCCCGTGTAGGGGAGGGCGTCGCCGCAGCTGGAGCAGTTGGAGGGCCTGATGATCCCGCACAGGCTGTTCCTGTCGGCTGCGCGAGCCCAAGCGCCATCGGGACCGGCGAGAGCTCCGGCGTGGTCGACGATGGATACTATGCTGATGACGACCATGTGGTGGCGGAGGTGAGAAAGGGCTTCAAGTACGACTGGAACGCGTATTGCGCGGCGTTCGGATATATGCCCGTGCACCGGGCGGTGACGACCATGTTTGCAGAGTACGCGGTTTTGTACCCTCGCATTGCTGGCCAGGCCACCTCGGCGCTCCCTCCGACCATGACAGTGAACGAGGGTGCTGATATCGGCGCGCAGGCGACCCTCTTCATCAACGAGCTGGTCACCCCTCTTCTGGGCCAAATCAGCAGCACAAAGGTTCATCGGCTGCTCAGCCACGTGTGCGAGTGTGTGAAGCTACACGGCAACCTGAAGAACGGCAACACCGGCATGAACGAGACGCTGCACAAGGCGGACAAGGTCTACTTTTTGAGGACCAACAAGGACCCAAAGAAGTTCACGTTCCAGTTAGTGCGTCAGGCGCAGGGTGCGCGCGCTGTGCTGGCGAAGCTGGACGCGGCGGACAAGGACAGGGCGGACATGTTGTGCGAACACGATGGCAGTGAACGCGCTGGTGGTCGCCCAATTTGCAGCCTCCCCCGCGCGCACAGACGGCGGCGTTCGGCCCGGGCGGTGAGGCAGCTGAAAAAGAAGCCGTATCATCTCAAGTACGTACCTGTTGGAGCAATTGCGCAGCGGCCGGGTCTCACGCGTTTACCCGAGCTCGTGGGGCAGCATGCCAACGACAAAGTGCGGTCGGTGAGCCGCGTCATTTACGGGGTGTTTGAGTGCGGCGGACAGGCCAAGCAGCTGTTGCGCTGCGCCGAGGAGTTTAAGGGCTCCTCCTGGTACGAATCCGTCGTGTACAAGCCTATTGGGAACTCTGGCCAACGGTGCGTGGGGGAGGTGCGGGCCCTAATTCGGCAGGAGACGGGTTACTCGTCGGTCATCATGGAGATGGCGCCAGTTGGCGCTGAGGACGACTGCCCGCTTGCTGCGCGCGGGTGCCAGCGTGTGCGCTGGAAGATGTGGGCCGCGGACGCCGATTGTGCGATACGAGTCGCGCCGCTGGAGCAAGTCGTCCGAGTAGTCCATTTCGTGCCCGATGTTGCCGACCTCGCCGCCCGGCGCGGGTTTGGCGTGGCGCCTGCCCCCCGCGACGCCCCGCTGCAGGACAGTCTGGACATGCGGTACTGGTTGAATGCATTTTATCCGTGGGACATGTAGGCCATAGTTGTTGCACTTTTTACCGCCCTCGTTGCCTTTGCGAGCCCCACCGTCGCCGCCTGCTCGGATGTACCCCTCCCCCCTTCCCTACAGGCGCGTGGCGGCCGACGACCAAATAGACGTCTCTGGATGGCGAAGCCACCATCAGCGCCGCCATGGACACAAACCGCGTCGCCACCGGCGCGGCGATGGCGGCATCCCCCCGCCCCCCCCTCCACCCAAATGCTGCTCAGGCGCCCGTGCGTGGCCGCCAAGGTAGTTCTCGGAGCGGCGGCCTCCGCGCTCCCTCCAGCACCACCGCCCCTATCATCGCCAGGCACCTCCGCCTCCTCGTCGCCAGCTTCGTCACCTGCCGCGTGGTGCCGGGCGGCAGGTCCCCGCACACCATGGCTCCTCGCCGTTTTGACCCCACGGTCAATGGCCGTCCGGACACGTCTTGCGCCACCACAGCTGCCGTCCCTCGGACCTCAGATGCCGTCACGGAGGAGCCGCCCCCTCTGGCACGCCGACGAGACCGCGTCGCAGCCTTCGACTCCGCGCCGCCGCCGCGCTACGCCGGTCGCCGCTGCCACGCCCACGCCACCGCCGCACTGTCCGCGTCTCCATTGCCATGCAGCTGCCTCCGCTAGCCCATCTTCGCCGCCTGGCCGCCATCGATGCGATGCCGCCGTTGCGGCCGCGGCCGCGCCGGTGCCGGCGCGGTCGCGCAGGTGCTGCCGCGCTGCTGCCGCAGCAGTAGCGCTGCCATAGCTGTCTAGGTAGCGCCACCGCTGTGGTCGTGCGGCCATCGCCAGGGTTTTCCTGGCGCGAGCAACAACAGAAGAGGTCGTCCATGCCAGAGTCGCATCGCCAAATGGCAATTAGCAGGCAACTCCAGCACGTTTCGTCCCAACTCTCCGGCCATGTGGTCATTACCTTCACACGTGGTGCGCCTTACAGCAAGCGCCTTGCATAATGAGTTTCGAAGGAGACTCTCAGCGAGGTAGGGTCTCGTGAGCAGCTGCATCGGATCCGCTGTTTGATGGGCTTTCGGTGGGCTTCCCATGCGCCCCATCTGGATACATAGGGGCCCACCGAATCGCACATCCGATGAACTTGGGTGCCTGGTGGGCTCCGATGGTGCCAATTGGGCGATTCCAGCGAAAGCTGACGATGCAGGAGGCCGCCAACCGTGCCGTCGATGCCGTTGATGAGGACGACTGTGAGTCGAGTGAGGGCGACGATGAGAACGAAGTGGATGGGGACGGGGCGGGGGGGGTGGGAGGCATGCCGCAGTCGACCACCTGATGGATCGACCAGCCACGTGGGTGTAAGGAAGCCACGTAGCGATGATATCATCCCATAGACCTGATGAATAGGATGATTCTTGCATGTTTGTCGTCGAAACCATGACATGATAATTATTCCCTCTCATCCCTGCTGCACGGTGGCAGGCGGGGTGGGGTACGAGAAAATTCTCGACTGGCCTCCATGGAAAAGCCTCTTCAGAGGTGTTCTTGGCTGACAACTCCTTGGTACCTGCCTGTGGGCCCTGTTCTGTGGACCTCTCAGATAGCCCCGATCTTGGAGCCAGTCTTTTTCAAGTTCTTGGGGTTACAGGTTTGCAACGCCTAAGCTTATGTACTGACTGGAGCTTCGTTGAACGGTGTCCCAAATTGTGTTTTCTCCACAGGGGGCTATATGGGGTCCTTTTCACGTTTTCATTGGTGTGGTGCGTGTCCCAAAACTGAGACAGCGCGGCTTTTTGTTTTTTTGTCGGCCCACTGGCCTTCTGCGGCTGTCCGATGATGTCATGTGACCCACTCGGTCCCACTGTGCTTCCAGAACGGCCCCTGACAGAGTTAGAAGAGGAGGCACCTCCTGACGTGTAATGGGGGGATGTCACGCATTGCAGCTTCGACAGGTGACGATCACACCCCCAAATCAAAGGCACGCATACTAGAGCAGTCATATGCTGAAAATTTGTGCACGAAGAAAAGGGCACCACCTTACCAATGAAACCGTGAAAAGGACCACCATGTAGCCCTCTGCGAAGAAGACACGATTTGGGACACCCCTCATCGAAGCCCCAGTCAGCACATGAGGTTTGGCGTTGCAAACTTGTAAACCCAAGAACCTCAAAAGGACTGGCTCCAAGATCGGGGCTATTTGAGAGGTCCGCAGAACAGTGCCCACAGGCGGGTACTAAGGAGTTCTCAGCCGAGAACCCTTCGGGAGAGGCTCTTTCCATGGAGGCCAGTCGAGAAGTTTTTCGTACCCCACCCCAGCTGCCCCCGTGCAGTGATGTGTCAGTCCTTCAGAAAACGCGCATGTCTCATTTTTGGGACACGCACCATAAGGTGGTGCCCTTTTCTTCGTGCAGAAATTGTCCGCACATTCCTGCCCTAGTATCCGTGCATTTGGTCGGGGGGCGTGATCGTCAC
>ENA-ORXC01001631-ORXC01001631.1-marine-metagenome-genome-assembly--contig:-NODE-1631-length-13018-cov-5.358164_pt1 | contig 13018 bp, 15 predicted proteins | sample MGYA00237865_ERZ511478 | MGnify/ENA metagenome assembly ERZ511478 | reverse complement strand
TTTTTTTCAAGCAGAAGACGGCATACGAGATATTGGCGTGACTGGAGTTCAGACGTGTGCTCTTCCGATCTGCGACCCACTGCGGGACGTGTGGTGGTGGATGCGATCGGGGGATGCGATCGGGTGCAGGGCGGCATCCCGGCACGCGACGCACCCGCCGGCGCCCGATGACGCCGCCCGCCCGCACGCAACCGCGTCCGACGCGCAAGAGGGCGAATTGCGTCTTTCTCTTGTCGCACCGCCCCTTTGTCGCGGATCAGGCACCGTCCTCAGGGCATGGTGCTTGATCCGCGGCAAGGAGATGGCGCCACGATGGCGGCCACGCGCGCCGCAGGCCTGCGGCCGCCACGCGCGCCATCATGGCGCCGAGATGGCGCCACGATGATCGTGGCGCCATCTCGGCGCACATGGTCGCCACGGACTGGCTTGCTGACGCGCTTGCCTTGTGTAGCCCGCGCGTTTTCGTGGCGTCCGTCGTGGCGCCGTACGTGGACAGGCGGACGCGCCAGGGCGTCAACTGTCCAGCTGTTCGGGCGTCGGGGGGGGTGGGGTTGCGCGCGTCTCGCCCAACAGCACCAGATCGTGCAAGTCGATATCAACGCGTACCCACCGGGTGACAGCAGCGGCGCTGCTCAGCGGGGCGACGGTGGATGGTTGCGCGCCGACTGCGTGGCCACAGGGGGCGCGGGGTCGGGCGGGCTATGCCGCGGTGGCTTCACCCGCTTGGCATGTAGGGCGCTCGTGAGGTGGTGGGGCACCCAGTGTAGGGTGCAATTGCGGCACCAAGTAGTCGTGGACACCCAGGGGGTGAACACCGCGGCGCAGGTGGAGGCCGTTGAGGCGGCGGTGGCAACGACTCCGAAGGCCTATGGATAGGGCCGCCGTGGCGGTGTCATCCACAGCTGCAGCGGCACGCGCATTCGTCGACTGCGACATCGGGGGGCGCCCCCTCGACCGCATGTCGGAGGCAGCCGGGGTGGGGCAGCGCGGCGACCATGTCGGCGTGTCATCGATAGCGGGGTCATTCCGTACACAATGTGCCAACGCTTCTGCAGCCGTTGGCGCGCGGTGTGCGGTAGGCGCGGTCAATGCTGAGGGCGTGCGGCAGCCACTGATACGGGAGCACCCCCCCCATCGGGTTAACAGTGACGAGAAGAGGGGCCAGATGCGCGTTTGCTCGTCTCCGTCGCTTGTGCCTGTCGAACAGTGGGCGCCAACACGAAGTCGTGAATCGTGAATCAGTCACACGAAGGGCACGCAGGATCCAAGACGGATTTTCTCCAGTGAAGCAACTGCCAATCACATGTCCGATTCAGGCGAAGCCCCGGTTGGGCCAGCCACCCAGGCGGCGGAAGGAGCGTGCCTGCTTGCCGTACGGCCACCAAACAATGCGCACCAACAAGACATCGCAAACGTATTCCCCCAGAAAAGGAGGAACTGCTGGCCCTCACGGTCACACGTTGGAACCTGTGTTCTGACCAAGGACAGCGCACGGAGAGAGCCCGTGTACAAAAGGATCGTGAGGGCACTCTCTCCGGGGCACCTGTCATCACTGGTCCACACATGTGACGGAGCGAGCGGTCTTTTATCACGAGAAACTGTCCTTGACACGATCGAGACCATCCTTGCACTGTCGGCCCGATGACCAAGTGGTGGATCCAGCCTGGCGGCCTCGTGCCGGCTCCTGCGGCGACCCAGCCTCTGGAAAAATCTGACCTGTTTGGCGGGGCAGGAGAGGGACAGGCCACACCCTTACGCTTGTGTCGCCACACGCGAGTTGAGAGAACCGTGCCGCGGGCCGCGCCGACGTCGTCGGCTCGCCGTTTGGTCCTGACGACGGGTGTGGCGCTCAGTCGTGCTGACGTTCTCGCCTGACTCACCGTGCTGGTGCCGCTTGTGCGGGCCTTCTTTCCCTCAGCACTCCTCGTCGGCGCCCTTCCACGCACGCCTCTGCCTCTTTCGCAGACGTACTGGGCCACACCTGCGGGCCGTACGCCATGGCCGCGCCGTCTGTGACAGGCGCGACATGGCGGCGGCCGGCGTGGCGGTGGTTGGTGTTGGTCGTAGCGGCTGTCGTCGTCGCCGCCGCCGTTGCAATGGCGACGCCTGCCGCGGCTGACATACCCGAGATCAGCCCGATTCGGTGCGACGCGACTGTTGAGGTTCAATTTTTCTATACCAACCTCCGCATTTTCATTGTACGTTGCTCCTGCTGTAGCGTGTTGGAGACACTGGCGTGCCTTGGTATAGTTCTCGTTTTGGTCCGTAGGAGGCTGGAAGGGGACGCCATGGCCCCCTTTTCTCTGTTGGCCTGCCCCAAGATGCGGGACGATATCTAACGCTGCACGTGGTACTGCTCTCGTCCTCGTTATTCGATGGTCGTGTCCTCCCCCCTCATTGCCAACTCCCGGCCTTGCCCCTTGGCGCCTTTCTGCTCCCTTTTGCGCTGGTCCTTTGGCACCCATATCGTCTTCTTGTATCTGCAGGACACTACTCTCGCGTGGCAAAAGCCGAGCAACATAGACGGCCCCAATTTTCAGCGGCCGATGGTCATCCCTTTGGGCAGCCGCCTCGGCTTCACCGGCAACCGGGATGTGAACCCCGACAAGCACGCCGCGGCGGTTCGCGTCAGGTGGACCAACCCGAGCCCTAACTCGCCGTCGATCCTCTCCGACTTGTCCTGGGAAGCTGCCCGCGTCACGCAAACGTTTGCCGAGAGCTTCCAGGACGAAGACTTTCCGTCGCCCCTGTGGGAGCCCGTCGAGAACGTGACGGACCAAGTGCAGTCAGACTTTCGCGGCACCTCCCCTCCTGGCGCCACGCACATTGCCGCCGCTGAGAGCGAAGGGGACCTGGTGCAGTTTGTCGTCGCCATTCGGTCGCCGCCAATGCCACAGGGCGCCTGCCTCGTCGCCGCTGTCGGCGGTGGGGGCGGCACGGGCGGCGCGGCCGCTCGTGGTCACGCCGGCGGTAGTATACCGGCTGCCGGGGCCCATCATAGGCACCGCCGCTGGCTCCACCCAAGTCCTCCACATCGTTCGATTGGCCGTTTGTGTGTTATAGCCTCACTTAGAGGTCCCTCCGGGCAATAAGCAGGCTACAGCGGCATCACATCTGATGGGAAACCGAAGATGATCAGCAAAAGGCGATAAAAGTACCCTCATCGCAATGGCGACAGGTGGAGGACTTGGATCTAAATCTTTTGCAACTCTACTTCCTCTCAGACGTTGTAAATAGCCTCCACGAACAAATCTAGAGGTTTAAGCTCTGAAAATCGTGTTGAGGCGGTTCTGGTTGACGTCCTACACGGAGAACACAACACACAGCACAGGAAGTCATATCTTGAAGGATCAAACCTCATGCTTTTCGGGCAACTATATCGTGAGCCGGGTGAGAGATATTTCGTGGTCAGATCGGCACCACATTGTCTGTGCCCAACGTCGTGCAGGCATAGCTCGGTCTCGGCAGCAAACCACTTAGGATCCCACAGGCACGGCACGCGCCACAGAGCTTTATGAGAGAGACAGGATCAGCCAAAGCTGGTGCTTTTCTTGGAAGGGGAGTGTGCTAGGTTTACGAGATGGGGGCTATATCAACGGCTGTTGATTTAGAGCTGACGCCCGACGGCGGACCCTCCTCTCAGAACCTTTGGGACGAGGTGTCCCTGTCAGTCGCTGTCAGTTCAGCTAGGAGGCGCATCCCCCGCGCCCCAACGCCCACCATTCTTTCCGCGTGCATACAGATGAGGTACGCAATTCCTACTCGTTTCCTGTTGCGTGTGCCTGCTACGTGGCACTGTCTCGGCGAGATGTCCCAAGGCCTGTCGAATGGGCCCCCGCCCGAGGATCGCGTCGAGGTATGTCGCCCAATCGTCTCCCTTTCTGTGTGTTCTGGTTTCAATGGTCACCCATCGCTCGCCGCGTTGATTCCACAGCTGTGCTTCAGCGTGCCAATGCGGTGGAAGCGGAACGTGCCCGACTTCGTTGATGCTAACAGCTGTCACAGTTCCTTATCATTTGATGAGCTCGGGACGCTTTTTCAAATGAAGGTCTGACCGCTGTGTGCGCGGTGTCTCAAATGTCTTGTTTGCCTCGGTCTCAGCAGATTCTTGAGTGGCGCATTTCCATGCTACAGATGCCGGGACGGACGCGCACACAGCTGCTACAACACAGGGTGGCGGCCCTGTCAATACTGCCAAGCATGGAGTGTTGGGGTACACAATCTTCTGGAGTTCGCCTCCGGCTCTGCGGCCCGTGCGGCGAGAAGCGACTACAAAAGCGTGCGCTTGATGAGCACGAGGCCGAAGCTGGCGCACAAGCAATCTGCAAGGCAGTGGAAATGCCCGTTGCACGGCATCCGGGGCCCGCGAGTGGTCTCCAGGGCGTGACGATTCCGTCTATTATCACACTTGCGGCCGTGGTGGTTCCCGAACTACAGGCGCCACGACGTGGGGCGCTGGGGCCCGGGATGGAAGGAGGACTCTCGTCGGCGCAAGTGAACCCCCAAGGCCTGCTGTTTCCGGCTGCTGATTTTACGGCTGGCCGGCAGTGTGCAGACTTCGGCCGCTATTCGCTGCCTCCTCACCAGCCAAAGCTCTTGGGTGTGCGCCCTCGAGGCCCGCCTACCGCCGGGCCCGACAGGTCGGCTTCGAGCCGAACCAGCAGCGGGGAACGAAGTGTGGGCGACGTTCCGCCACCCCCGTGCACGCTGTTGCCATGGGAGGCAACTGATGAGCGGCCAAACGCCAGTGACCCGACCGAAGATACAGAGGTCGGCACAAGCGAGACGTTGAGGTCCCAGACCGAACGTCTTTTCTTGGTTTCTGTGCTGGCAGTCCCCGTCATCCGTCATGGTTGTCATGGTTTCACAAAACCAGGCTTCCCCGAGTGGGATCGGCAGCTCCCCTCTGATTTCGGTTTTCCCAGCCCAAAGAGACGGCTACGACGACCTTTTCGGGCTGCTGGCATCTCACAGGGCAGGGCTCCTGGATTCACATCATCGAGGGTTGGTGGTTGGTGGCCAGCGCCGGGCTGCTCGGGTGTTCGTGGTCGGGGACTTGCACGGAGTGTGTGGAGACATAGGGCACAAGGGGCCCGACGCATCGCTTCCATGCCCAATCTGTATTTGTAATAAGACGCCCAGCCAGCGCAGGCGCACACTGGATATGGATTTTGTGTCAATCCAGGATGTGTCCCGTCGGTCGCATGTCCGGAAAGTTGCTCATCTTTTTTCAATGCAGACTACGTTGCGACCGGGGGAGTACGACGCCAGCCACATGGAGTTTGCGACGCATCTCTCGATTGCGCGGGCCCCGCTGGTCACCACAGACCCTTGGCAGAGTGTACCGATGCCTTTAAATTCAGGCATCGGGGTTCCACGCCGAGACCTGCGACTGGCCGTTGAGGCAGTCCTCGAGGAGGGTAGCTGGTCAGGCTGGCTGTACGCTGATTCCCTGTCTGAGCTTCTCTGTAACAAGATTGGGGTGCCGCCCGTGTCCTATCATGGGGGAAACTTTATTGGGAGGCATTGTCACACCATCGCGCGAAGGAGTGATGCGGTTTGTCAGTCGCGTTTGGGATGTGTGTATGACGAGAGGCGAGCTGCGTACCTGCGCGTCTGAGTTCTTTGGCGGGGCTCTCTACCAACCCTGAATCGAGCTGCCGTCATCCCCCGCGACGCTCAGCTCCGCTTCAGAGCCCAATGTGTGGCCTCTGTGGAGCTCCTTAAGAGCTCTTTCTCGTGGATTCAGATATCGCCCAATCTGCACATGTTATTAAGCCGCGCGGCCGATTTTATGTCGCGGTTTGCGAGCATCGGCCTCTACATGGAAAAGGCCGTAGAGTCCCGGCCTGGGCACTGCAACCAGCACGCCGCTCGGTTTACAGCTGCGACCGAGCTTCAATCGTGTGCAAGCGTACTACGGTCGACGGCGTTGGCGGGCGCCGCAACGGATACCATTCTGCGGCTGCGTGCGCTCACCATAAAGAGGACGGTCCTACGAAACCATCCAGCGCGCACCGGGGACGGGCGACGCGAAGAGAACACGCCGGGTGTACGGCACTGCCGTGCTACGACCGGAAGAGGTGCAAAAGAGCGCAAAGAGAGTGCGAAGGCGCTGATTTTTGATGCCTTGGAGAGGATAAAAACGTACCATGGTAAAATGTCATCGCGTTGTGGGTGGCGCATCGACACAAGGCGTTTGATGCAACCGAAGCGCTCTCACTGAGTTCAGAACCAGATCTTCCGTGTGAAGTTCCGAGTTGTCTTGCAGCCATTGGCCACGGGATGAAAACCAAATGTGTTCGAAGGTACATGTTGAGCATTTTGTGTGCATTCAAACAGCTCCACAATTGGAGAATAGTCTGCGAGAATTGACTTTGCATGCCAAAACATCACTCGGGATGCGTCCAGACCCAAAAGGAGAATGTTGCAAGGCTTCGTAAATAGGCTTTCCCCCTGAATCCAACAGCGCTGCTCGCCCATCAGGACGAGCGGCTTGCGGGTAATACGTCAGCCACTGCGAGCTGACGCGTCGCCACGCTCACAGGACTTCGCTGTGCTATGCGTACGAGACTTGTCGCTGGTGGCGCCGGTGGCTTAGCTCTGCGTGAGGTGCGTGTAGACCGCGCGGAGTGGTGGTGCGTCGGGATGCTTGGTTTGCTGGCAAGTAACTTGCGGTGCATCGTGGGATGAGGTGTTGACTCGCCTCTTGTATAGTAGGATGGTCTTCGTCATTGTTTCTGTTTTCGCACTCTTCCCCCCCGTGTTGGTTCCTGGCTTGGTCTATGGTTTGCATGATAGGTCAACTGCATGGCTGCATGATGCATTAGTCTCTGAAGGCAACGTTCTACTTCTTCGTCAGCATCCGGTGAAGTAGGGACTGTGTCAGTGGAGCAAGGGGGTTGGAAAGGGGGGAGGTAGCCAGAGCTCGGGGGGAGAGCTGGAGCTGAGAGAGGGAGGTGGAATTGGAAGAGGAAGGTGGCGAAGGGCGAGGGAGGTGGCGAGGAGCAGCGTGGATGGCCAGTGGGAGTAACAGTACAGTGTACCGTGAAAACGACACGCATTCAAGCGTACAGCTGTCACACGTATCCCTTAGACCGGATATGCCGGACAATGTCAACAGTTTCCCACAAATCTATTCGTCTACGACGCTTCCAGTTTGAGATGTCTAGATCTGTTCGTGTGATACTTTCTCTCGGGTTTTGAACGGTCGGCACGACATCCAAGTTCATCCCGGCCAAATACGAAAAGTGCATTTGGAGCCCCATTCTCCGGCCCTGTGCAGGAAGCGGTAGCTGGGGCGCGGGTCGGGCAGCCACCTCCCCTTCCTTGGGAGCATTGCTTTTCTTTGAATACACCGGGCAGACCTCCGTTTGATTTCCGAGCGCTTTGAGCGAGTATATGTAGTTTCCGCGTGTGACAGGAAAGAGACGAAGTAGGAGTGATTAACTACATTGATGCCATTCTTGATGACTCCGCGTACCAATCGCCTTCGTTATGAGGGACGCGCTGTGAGCGCCTCGTAGGCGGCGCCGCCGTCCCGGCAGGAGGCGCTGTCAGAAGAAGAGCCGCGTCATCTTCCCGCATCTTGCTGGCGGTGTGAGAACAGAATTCAAGTGCCGAACCCCCAGGTCTGATCGGCGACGCTCATGTTGGCGTACCCCTCTCCAGGACATACACATAGAGGGCCTGCTAACGGCACGCAGCTTCCCAGTTCATAGCTGGATCTACTATAGCAGCGGCACAAGACATGGCTCCGCTGTCCTGATAGCGGCCACTGTGCTGTCAACGGCGACCTTGGCGACGGAAGAGGCGACCGTATTGGCAGAAGGGACCACCATACAAACGGAAGCCACCATGTTGGAATCTGCGATCTTGGGGGCGGCGGTTGTCAGTTTGTTGGCGGCGCCCGCAACCGTGCCTGTGGCGGATGCGTTTTGAGCGGAGGCGTCCTTGGGGGCGGCTGGGACAGCCGCGTTAGCGGCGCCCTCGACCGTACTGGCTTCGGACACCTTTACGGTGACGTCGTCCGCGCGGGTGGTAGCAACATGGCGGCCAGCGGCTGCGAGCTGATCGGCTGCCGCTTGCGCGTTGGTTGGGCCAATACAAAAAGTGGGACCGGTCCTTTTTTCATTGAATCCCGTCGTAGCGGCTGTGATCATGTCGGCGGCCGCAACCAGCATCGCAGCGGTTGCCGAGATCTTGATCAGAGACACGGGGGGATCCCTGGCGCCGTCCATCAGCAGCACTAGTATGAGGTCCGGAGCGGGCAGCGGTGTCCCCGAATTGTGAATCGGCGGCAGAAAAGCGGCGGTGGGCGAGAAGGCGAGGAGGTTGACGAGCATGCAGGCCCACGCGGCGGTCGGCCGTGGGGCAAGCCCGCGAGCAGGGTCTACATGGACAGCGTGATTTCTGACCGCCACGACCGGTGTGGCCGACATGAAATCGTTCACTGTCACTGGAGCCGGAAACGTATCCGATGACGGTCACACTACCAAGACGGTGCGCTGCCAAAGATCCATTGGCCACATCTTCACCGTTTTTCTCAGCCGCGGCGGCCAATGCGTGGCTAGCAGCCTCAAGAAGGCGACCAGCGTCTTCCTACAGAGTCATACGGCCTGGCTGCGGGGAACTTCGAGGGGGATTGCGTGGATGGGCTGGGGCTGAAATGGTGCGTCGGCAGAAGGAGCTAGGCTTGATTTTCTGAGTCGCAGAACAGAAAGAGATGGTGATCCCCCGAGGTGACGCTTCTATGTGCTGAACGCTGTTGGAATCTGGCTGCGTAGCGAAGATCTACCCAAATTGATGAGCGACAGCCTTCCTGACGCTCTCCAGAACAGCGACGACACCCATGGTTTTCCCTATGTGCATGTCACTTGAATTCTGCTTCTTCAGGGGCTACCAGCCCACAAATCTGGCACGATTGTCCTGATACACCCCAGCGGAAAGAGCACATGGGACCTGTAGCCCACGTTCTGGACCGCACTCCTGGAAAATGACGTGCGTGCGCTCCCCCCTCATCGGCCTCGGTTCCATTTCACATCCGAAATGACGTCAGCACGGAAATAGGGCTTTTAGCACATGAAAAAGTCTCTAGTACGCTTATTAGTACACGTCTGGTGTGCGCCCTACTTCGCAGACAATGGGGAGGTGGCCGGTCGGGGTGATAGGGTCCCGCAGTCCTGCGAGTGATTCTTGCAGACAATCTGCAGACTGAGATCGCATCGTATAATACATTGATTTCTCGGAAGTAGATCGCTGGCCAGAAATGTTTTCGAGGTATCGAGGTACGCGCGTGCAGTACCCTGACCTGAAAGGCACAGAAAGGCGGAGATCAATGGTGACCAGGTACTGAGCAGAGGAGGGCTTGGCGACGAGCAGCATGGACAGCCTTACCAGCGGGTGCAGCCTCTTGGAGGCATCTGAGATGCGCAAGCTCCCAAGCACGCAAATGAGACGGTCACTCAGCACGTTGGTGTTAACACTGCGGGGCTCCGACCGCTCGTGCCCCAGACGCAGGGAGCGGCCTCCTTCACTTTCTCAACATGACCCCGCTGTCACCTTGTGCTGCGTGGGGCTGTCTCACTGACTGTCCGAGATGCGCTCTGAGTTCGTGGTCCGGAGTCTGTGGCGCCACATGGCTTGGCCAAAAGCCATGTGGCGCCACATGGATTTAGCCAAGAGCCATGTGGCGCCACATTGTGGCGCCACGAACTGGGCGCCACAAACTGAGAGTGCGTCTTGGACTTGTCGTCAGGAGCACATGCCAGCAAAACATCGCAGCAGCTCTGTGCCCATCACAGGCCCAAGTGAAAAATAAAAACACTACGATGTAAGTACACTGTTGTCTTACAAGGGACCGATGCACTTTGAGATTCACGAACTTACTAACCGTTCATCTTCTCTCGACTGAAGCGATTAACCAACACTCAGAAAGAATACAAAAGCAGTCGGCACAGCACAGTACAGCCAGGGTTTAAGCAGCGAAGCAAGAGAGGAAATGGTCAGGTCCGTGCCTGTTAGTTGACCACATTTCTGGACTAATACAGTGTACCATGCCTACATGCACGATCCTCACCTGGCCACCCGCCCTCTACACTCCCGTCGTGTCGCAAAGCACCGCTCTCGGAGAGATGATACTGTACCCACTGAGGAAGCAGTCACTCCCGAACAGTTGAGATAGAGCTGCAAGTAACAGAAGACAATAGGGACGGATGTGGCGGGCGACGGTGTGTCATGAAACATAGCCAACATGGAAGACTCTCGCTGATGCAGTACAGTTCAGCACTGCAAATGGCGTACGTACATACATAAGAACTGTATGTACTCTGTGCGTACGAAAAGCAGCCAAACGTGCATGCGAGCGAGCATGTCAGTCTCGCAAAGCGTGGGAGCGACACAAGCGACTGCTGCTCTGCTTTCAGATTTTCTTTCGGACCTGGCAGTCCGCTTTCGGACCCCAATCGTGTCTGATCCATCGCGATCGTGCCTTAGTACGCGGAAAAATCATACAATAGAGAGCTTCGGCCACTCGCATTTCTGTTGAACGTGGGGCATCTTGTGTCGAACTAAGCCTAAACCGACCAAACACGACACAGGAACCCACATCGGATACTCCACATGCGGAGAGGGCGGCCTCTTTCTCCACAGGTCGTGCCCGCAAGACTGGGTGACATTTTTTGCCTAATGGCGGAATTGACAGGCAAGGCCGGAAAGATGGCTTACCTAATCTCCTTGACCTTTGATCAGCGTGTGCCATCGCTCGCATCCCCGATTCAGCAACCTCCCGCTCCCTCACTCTAGTATACCCCGCAATGACACCACGGCTGATGCTTACTGTTCTGAGCTCCCTGTGCTCCTCTCTATCCCATCAGATCCCTCTTGTAGCATCACCGGGAGCGTGGTGGTGCTCAAAGGGCTCGAAGGCGTCGGTGGCCGACGGGCTCTTACGATCTGAGTATGTTCGTGATAGCTCTGGGACGCGCGCGTCCTGACAGTTTGGGCCCAGGGCCGCGACCGGAGTTGGGCGTGGCCTTACACCTCGGATTGCGGAACGGCGGCTACGGGCCGGCAGGTTCGGCGCCGTTCGGCCTCAGCGACCACGGAACATGGAGTGGTGCACGATGTTCAAATGCCGCGTAGAGCATTTCGTACCTGTGTCATTCGATGAATTGACAACCTGTGTTGTCGCCCGCGACGGTCCTCAGATGCGAAATACCGGCCAAGAGAAAGGAAGCCGCGTGGTGCCGCGCGCCAAACTGCTCACGTGCCTTTAGGAGTCGAACGGACCTAGACGCAAAAGGTCTGTGATGGTAAGATCGAAAATGACGATATATGTCGCGGCTGTCGCCGTGAAAGACGGTTTAGTACAATACAGGCGGTCTTTGCCTGGGTACCCGGAAACAAGAAGCGAACAAGCGCGTGAAATACGGAGGCAAGTGCGCGGCGCAGAGAAAGAAGCACGCAGAACGTGGCAGAGACGGATGGTTCCGGCCACCCACCGTGGTCGAAGTCAAGGACGGAGATCGAGACGTGGGACGGCGCTGACGACGTCTGCTGCCGCTGCCTCGGATTGACCCGGAAGACGCTGTCCAGGAGGAGCGGCTGGTGCTGGAACACCCCCCCGCTGGGGTAGATGCTTACTGGAGATCAGCGTCCCCCGTATTTAAAGAATGGGGTGCTACATCACTGTTCGCACCACTACTGGGGCTCGAACCCGGCAGACGACGAGGTCTGGGCGAGAAATCTATTGCGACACTGCCACGACGGCGGTGAGGATTGCGACAGCGCCCCCGCCGTGCCGCCGACGTGGAAAGTGGAGCCGCGGGCGGGACGTGTACGGGCGCCGCCGACGATGTCTTGCGCCTGCTGGCACCTTCTCTGGTTTTGTGGTCACGGTAGCGAGGCGGGTGCGGGCACGCCCAGCCGGGTTGACGCTGCTTGATGCACAGCGTCCTCCGAGACGTGTCGTGCGGCTGCCCTGCACTGGACACGTCGCGAACGGGGCGTGGTCCAGAAAGATCAAGACTTTACGCAGAGGCAGTTGGAGGCCGCACTGGCCACAGTTGTGAAGCGCCTCCTCTGCTGTCGCTGGCGTGGCCGGGAATCGATACCGGTTGGTGCTGCATGCGGGATTACGGGGCAGCCCATGGTTGGCCGTCTTGCAGGTGGGACAACACGCCCATGCAACCCCACCCAGTAGGGCGGAAGGCGAGCCAGGCCGTGTCGCCGGGTAGTCCTGTCGGGGAGTACCCGCCCCGGCAGCAAACCCCGAAGACCACACACACACGGCGTTGACCCGGGGAAACGCCCCGAGCGAAGAACACGACTTTTTTGACCGGAAGTTTACTTGCCCGCGTCGAAGGCCTCGAGGCGACACTCACACTTCGCCGTCTTATCCTCTCCCCACCCCGTCCGTCCCCCTCCAACCCACAAGAAAGAACCCCTCGGACACCCTCAGAGAACCTTCAGAAACCCTCCCCTCAGGGCCCATGGGTCCAGGCTCAGCGGCGGACGGTCAAAGCTTCGGACACGGCCTTGCGTTGTGGCGGGGGAAGGGCGCTACGTGACACCCTCGCGGCGCCCCGGTGTCGCGCGCGTGGTGTTGTGTTGGTCATCGTCCCAAGTCCGGTTTACACAGAATTAGGACCTTAACTTGGGGCCCGCCCTGGGATTTACTAGTCCCAGAGATGTCTCAAGATCGCGGTTGTGGTTGGTGAGCCACTGGGTGTTCACAAATGGATCGCCACCGGAACGACTCCGAAGATGCGGAACTTGAGAATACTCGCCCTGAACGGGTTCGACGTCGGTCGGGATTGTATTCGATCCTGAACGACCAGTTTCCCGGATCGACTGCCCCCCTCTTGACTGGGAAGGAGGCCCCGTGCTGGATCCTGAAAAGCAGTTATCCTGTCACATTTCCCCCTTCTCAAGGGGTCACCGTCTCGGTGGCCCACCGTTAAAACGGGGGCGGCCTGCCCCGAGAGCAGCGGGGGGACCGCCGCGGGTACCAACCCGG
>ENA-ORXC01001630-ORXC01001630.1-marine-metagenome-genome-assembly--contig:-NODE-1630-length-13021-cov-5.514756_pt1 | contig 13021 bp, 13 predicted proteins | sample MGYA00237865_ERZ511478 | MGnify/ENA metagenome assembly ERZ511478 | reverse complement strand
TCCAAGAGGCGCTTTTGTGCGTTTGATTGGCCCAAACGTCGATTCGCCTCTCTGGGACTGTCCAGCTTTTGGCGCAACGACCATCACCGTGGACGAACATTTTCTACCTCGTTTCTCAGGTGTGTCATGAATGGGACACAAGCTTTTAGTCCAGAAGCTCCGCAAGAAAGCACGGGACGCTCGCCCGCCCGCTACGCCCCTCCCCCCAGCAACGCCCGAAAAAAGAGGTCGGCTGCCACGCGTACGGGCACGCTCTCCCCCGCGTCGCCAGAACCAAATGCGGTGGCGACCGCCATGCCTGCCGCCGAGAGCTGCTCCGCCCCCGACTCGGACGCAAGGGGCACTTCGGCGGCGGGCGCCGCCGCCAACGCTGCCCGCACGCAGTCCGTGCCGTCGCCGCAGGCAGCCGCAGGCACCGTGCCCGCCGCCGAAATGGCGGCCGGCGGAGGTCGTGCCGGCAGCGGACGCCGGTGGGGCGTCAGCACCCGCGTCTCGTAATCGCTCAACACGAGCAGCAACGGCGATGGGCGGCTGCCGCTGCCGCCGGCCGCCGCCGTCGCCGCCGCGCCGCCGCCTTCCGCTAGCGGCGAAGGTCCCGGCAGGAACGTCGCCGACCGCGCCCAGCCGCCTGCCCCGAGCCGCACCGCCGCCAAGGGCACAGGCGACGCAGCGGAGAAGACCAGTACCGCGACAGCCTGGGGTCGCTGCGGCCGCGGCGGCACGTCGTCTGAAGATTCCGTCGCTGAGTAGCTGTCGCCATCGCTGGGCGCGACGCGGCCGCTGCCGCCGTCATCGCTACTGTCGGCTGCGCCGCCGTCACTCGCACCGCCGTCAGCACGCACGGTGGCAGCGGCGGTAGCGGCGGCGGCGGCGGCGGCGGCGGTGGCAGCGGCGGGGGCGGCGGCGGTGGCGGCGGCGGTGGCGGCGGCGGTGGCGGCGGCGGTGGCGGCGGCGGCGGCGGCGGCGGGGTCGGGAACGACGGCCACCGCATCGCCACCGCCGCCGCCGTCACCGACAAGGTCCGGTATGTCGACGGCGACCGCGAAATGGTCCGACGCCGGGTCGGACGCAAAAACCCCTTGCGGCGGCAGTGGCGAGGCCGCCCCACCCCTTCCGTCGCCGACGTCGCCGTCGCCACGCCGCCCAGCAGACCCACCACCACCCCCAGACCGGGCGCAAACATCGCTGCCACGCAGCGGCGGGCCCATCGTTGCCGCCGCCAACGACAGGCGGACCGACCACCAGAGCGCACCTGATAGGGCACACCACACGTGTACCCCCCCCGCGGTGACGGCCACCACCGCCGTGTGGGCAATGGCCACGTGCACTCCGAGTTCGGCGGCGGGCGGGTGCGCGCACGTGCGGACAATCTCTAAGCAAGGCGACCGGGGGGCTGGGGCGGAAGGGGGGGCGTCAACGGACGCGCCACCGTCACCGTCACGCGGCGGCAGAGGCCGATGGGGCACGCCCGTGACGGCGGCAGCCGCCACATCCCCAATGACGACTTTGTAGAGGACGACCACCGCGCCCGCGCCTACGGCCAGCATCGAGCCGTCCGCCGAAAAGGCGATCGCGCCGACCGGCAAGTGCCGGGACGTGGTCTCCGCGGCGCACGACCACGCCATGCCGGGGGGGGGACGCCGGCAGGCCGCGGCGCCGGCCGCCTTGCGGTCGGCATTGGTCTTAAGCGGCTCGCCGCCGCCACCGCCGCCGTCACCGTCGGCAGCGACATATTCAGCGGCGGCGGCCAGGCACGACTGCAATGCCGCGTCGGCCGCATCTTCCAATCCACCTCCCCCGTCTGCGTCTGTATCAGCTACCCACCGGCCGACCCACATCTTGAGCCTCCCATCGCCACCGGCCGTAATGACCAGCGGTGCGGTCGGATGAACAGCAACGGCCGATATGGGCCCATCGTGCGGCGCCCGCACACGGGACGATAGAGCAGGGGGCGACGCGTGCACGGCAAACGCCGCATCGGCCACCGCCGCCGTCGATGTGGTGAACAGGTCCCCCCCCTCCCCCCCCCCCCCGCCGATGCGACCCGTTGACCACAGGCGCAGCATCTCAGTCGCGGCTCCCCCCATCGCCTCCCCGCCCGGCACGATCGGCGCCGTGACTGTCGCGAGCACCGACGGGGAGCCCGCCACCCTTCGCACCACGTCGACGAGGTTGTACGGGAGAATTTCCCCCGACCCTGACGTGAGCGATGGAGGACGAGGGGAGACGTGCCACGCGGCAATGGCCGCGTCGGCCCACACGTCGTACACTTGCAGCGTGCCGCCCAGGCCGCCCACGACGACCGCCGTTGACGGCAGCCCGATCGACGCGCCCGGAAGGAGCGCCATGGGGCCCGCAACGGCGGGCGCCGCCGCCGCCGCCGCCGCCGCCGCTAACCGCTCAGCGACAATGGGCGTCAGGTGCACCGTCGACGGCAACCGCGCGCGCGCGTGGATCGAGTGCCACCGCGGCGCGTCGCGGTGACGGCGGCGGCGGAAACGGAGCGGGTAGTCAGCAGTGACCGCCGGCGGCGCTGGCGGCAAGCCAACGCCCCGCACCTCCGCCGTCGGCCGCAAATCAGAGGCGGCGAGCACCACCACCGCATTGTCGGCGAGGGTGACCGCATAGGCGGGGCCCGCACCGGCGCCGGCCGCACCCCACGGGGACACGGACACGCCGAGAATGCCTGCGCCAAGGCGCGGGACGGCGGTGCGCCCGCCGGGCGCGCCGGCGACGACGGTCCACAAGTTGAGAACGCCTTCAGCACCACCAGACAGCAACGTCATCCCACGTGCGGTGTAGGCGAGAGACGAGATGATCGACGAGTGCCAATGACTGGTGCTGACGCGGAAGCGCGACGCCGGGAGCACCGCGGGGCTGCCCGCTCTCCACCAGGGGGGTGGACAGGGCCACACCGGCTCCGTGCCGCCGCCGCCGCCGTCGTCACCGTCGTGGTCGCCGTCGCTGTCGCCACCGCAGCCGCCGGCCGCCGCCGCCACGCCGTGGTAGACGCTAATTACGCCTTGAGCGTCGCCAACGGCGACCGCGCCCGACGCTGGGTGTATCGCGAGCGCCGTCAGCGGCCGCGCGTGCGTCACGCAGAGAAGCCGCGGGCGGTGGCGTGCTCCCTTCCCCCCCCGCAGCACAAGAGACGACGCGGTGGTCGAGGTGGCTGCGTCGAGCGGCACCGCCACCGTCGCGCCGCCACCGTCGAAGGCCCCCGTGCGCCATACAAACAGCCGCCCCGTGCGCGCGGCAACAGCGAGCGTGCGACCGTCGGACGTCACGCCCGACGCCATGGGCAACGCGACGCTGAAGAGTGAAGTCACCGAGCCCGTGCCGCCGGCGCCCACGTCGAGCACTCCAACGGCTGTGTCGGTGACCACATACACCATCGCCCGCGGGGGGGCGGGCGCGCCGGTGGCGGCAGCTACGAGCACGGGCAGGGGGGCGAGCAGCCGAATGGAGTAGCCCACGTCGAAGGTGCGGAGGCACGCACCAGAACCAGCGTCCCACAGCCGTACCGTGCCGTCCGTCGATGCCGACACACACAGCGCCGAGGGAGCGTAGGGGTGAGTGTCGGCAGCGGCGGCGGCAGCGGTGGCGGCCGTGGCAGCGGCGGCGGCTCGTGCTGCCACTTCGACAGGAGCCGCAAGAGCAGCGGAGCCCGGCGGCGCAGGCCGGACGCACGTCACAGCCCCCTCATGACCGGCGAGGGTGCGGAGGAGGGGTAAGTTTTGAGCGGGAGGAGGGCGCGCGTCGCGCCGCCCCCGCTCGCCCCCGACGGCCGCGTCAGGGGCGAGGAAGGAGGCGGCGTAGACGCGGACGAAGCGGCCACAGGGGATGACCGCGAGGCGGCCGTCCGACAGCCACGAGACGGTGGCTGCCGCGGGGCCACCGGCGCCCAGGCGGCCACCTGTGGGGTTTGTGTGCGGACGAGGAAGACGGCACGGGGAGGGCAGAGGGGGCGGCGGGAAGTAACCGAGGCGCGCGGGTGGACCGAAACGGCGCGCGGAGCAACGGGCACGCCACCCGGACAAAAAGGAATGTGTCAGTGGGCGTCCTACTCCCATCAGACATCCGTTGCAGTACACCCAGCCCACGGCGGCGGTAGATGGTGCTCCACCCGCGCCTTGTCGAACCAAGCACCACGACGCGGCCGGCAAACATACCGCCTAACGCGTGGAGCCGGTACATCGTGTTGGCCGCCCAGTCAAACGGTAACGGCGCCAATAAAGAGGACACCAACGTCCGATCAAGGAGGAGCGCACAGGAGGTTGTTGCCAGACAAAGACCGGTGCCTCCCTGGCTGCGCAGCGTGTGCGGAGAGAGATCGCTACGCCCCCGTGTGAGAGGTGTCACGGCACTGAAGTTATAGGCCCATCGACGATGACGACAAAAGCTGGACTGGTAGCCCCCCCCAAAATCGACCACGACGCACCATCTCAGTTACACAGCTGTCCTTGACGTGTCAGCGCGTTTCTCAACTGGAAACGCATTCGCGAAAATACGTCGAACTTGGTAGCCACTCTCCAACAAGCTCCGCGGCGTGGCCTGGTCAAGTGTGGCGACGACGCCCCCCCACGCCCAGTTATCCTTCCGAGGAAACCGTATTTGATTCAGAGGAAACGCGAATCAAAGTCCACGATGATCCAGGGATAAGTCTTGCCTACTAATGCGATCGACCGCTTACTAGCTGACCGGTCGTGACAGACTGTCAGCGAGAGTGGCGATCAGATTGCCCAGCGACCGGTCCCAGGGACGAAGAGTCGGAGGGTCGATCGCCCTCAACACCACGGAAAGCACGCCTGCTGGTGGGATCGCCAAGAAAGCTGGAATAGGAATTGCGAGGGTGCTACTTTACCACGAAGCGCTTCCTGGAAAAACGAAACCCAGTATTAACCTCCGCAGGAATCACCACATCTCGTCAGGAAACACATCATACAGTCGTTCCACAAAAAAACCTAGCACACCCGTGGGACCAATAGTCCCATCGACATCTCACATGTGCCTCTTTTGCTTTCCACTGCTGTCCCTCTTAGACGGGCGCTCTCAGAACTCCCTAGAGAGTGACAAATACAAGATTACAGTGGAGGCCTAGCGGGCCTGGATGACCTGCTCAAGAGGGACTTGGGATTTCTGACACATTATTTCCGAGGCAGCCGAGGCTGCGCCCGGTTTCGGCGCTCGCGGCAGGTCTGTTGCACGCGTGGCTTCAGAATGTCTCCCACGCTCACACGTGGTGGGCACTATCGCACAGGGCAGAAAATTGTTGCTTCGATAGTTCCTCCGGGCCGGCGCTCCCATTAGCGCGAGAGTCTACAAGGCGCTGCCCTCTTTCTCATTGGCCTGGTGGACCAATGAGAGAGTGCCAGACTGCCTCTATTGAGAAAGGGCCCTTCATTAAGGCCCGTTCCGGGGCACAGGATCGGGTTTGTGACGCGGGTTTGTCACGCCGAGAACCCGGCGTCACACCGGTTCGGTCATTCCGGGACATCCGCTGGGATATGGGTTCGTGACGGCCCCAAATGTAACTCGCTCAATACAATTGGCTTCACTACTCTGATCTGCCCCTTTATCGTTGCGTCGGATTGAAACATGTGCCGATTGATACGCACCGCCCAGGTGCGCGTTTTGCCAACATACCAACCAGGTGCGGAGTGAGCGTGCCTGGTTGCGATTGTGAGGGGGCCTACCACCGAGCGGGAGGAGTGTCGGTCGGCGTGGGGAGGTGGGGTGCCGTTGATCCGCATCCGGGACGCCTCGCGCCTACGATGAGGGAGCATGGACTCATCTGGAGACTCGGCCGATGAGGTATTTACGAAAAACCTACATCTTGCTGCTGCTCTGGTTGCTTCCGAGCTTGAACACTTGAACACTGGAACACCCACATAGTGTGCATTCAAACAAACAACCACACATGATGCACGAGAGCCCCCCCTGGAAGTGTGAGTGGGTGACCGACAACTGAGACTGTTCGATCCGTGCCCCCGTGGCTGCATCCCCCTAAGAACGCTCCCACTCGAGACGAGACGCCCTCAGCCACTTGTCCCCTCACAGAGCGCGAAGGAAACAAACGTCCAGAGAGTGGCGGGAAAATCTTGCTGCGGAAGCCTACAAGTACAAAGCGACCATCTGGACAGGCTGCGCGCAGCTGCTCTGCACGCGGTGTGCGTGCACCGTGCTACCGTCAGATCGTTTGAAGCACCGCGGCGCGCTCACCGACTAGCGGCCGGCGACGACCTGACGGGTTCATAAAAAGAAGTGCGACTGAGAGTTGCCGCCTCATTCCATTGAGCAGCGCTTCCCATTCTCCAGGCAGGCTGACAGGCCTGCGTCGTCACATGGCTCTGGCCGAGTGGCGCAACCCAGGCATGCCTGGGATCGGCCTGGCCACATGAGACGCGGGGCATTTTTCAGCCAACCAGCGTTCGACAACGTTTGTCACAAACGTCGTCACAAACGCCTGCCTGTGTCCCGGAACGGGCCTGAGTGTCGTCTGGCGAGGCACAGTGCCCGAACTTTAACGCCTCACGCCGCCCTTTCTGGCCCTGTCAGAGGCCTGGGGCAGCCTTGCACGGCCGAGCGGTGCCAGCCAATCAGCTGTCGATTTGCGTTGCAAGATTGCCGGCGATCCGCACAAGGCCTGGCGTCCAGATCAACCTCGGACGCTGAGGCCGGTCTGCCGCTGTCCTCACCATCCCGTGCTGACAGTGATCTCTCCTGAGTGCACCGGGGGCGAGGCCCCTCCTGAATTCGTGAACTTGCATCATCGCAGTGATACGCTAGCCTGGGACTTGGCCGTGTGAGCTTGATTCTCGTTGTCTTAGCCGTTGGACATGCCATCCGAACCGAATAATTTTGTCGCCAGATCCCCGACCGGCCATTCCAAGTTGTAGGCTGCGGTTTCGATGGGGCACCACACTGTGTCGCCCCCAAGTCGCCTGAAAGTAACCAAAGAAGCTCGATGGCAGAACCGCCGACGATATCCACGCGGATCGCACTCGGACCGGCCGCGGTGTCAACGACCGCCAGCGTCGGCGTTGGTTTTCGCCACGGGGCGAAATGGTACGACGCGGCAATCTCAAAGTTCTCCTTTCGAAGTAGCAACAGCGTCCCCTTGAACCTCAGTCTAAATCTTCTGTGGCGGCAGTGGCATCGGGCCCGGACGGACCACATCGCACTCACCACCTCCGTGGCGAACGAGACGTGACGCAGGCAACTGGGGTGTTGGTGAGCAGGGGGGATAGAAAGGGGGGTGGTGCAGCCACCCCCCCTTGACGTTTCCCCAACCACCGCGCCCCTTAAAGGGGGACACTGCCGTCGGTCCGTCCGCCCCACACCGACCACGAGGCCTTACAGGTCGTCAAACTGCAGCAACACGGTGGTCGGGCGGTCCTGGGGCTTCTCCGCTTCACGCCCACGCTGGCGGAGAAAGGTGTTCCGCGCGGCCCATACGAGTTCCCTTTGCTTATCCGTGAGGGGTGTGCAGTCGGTGACACGATGGGCACGTGTCCAACAGATGTAGCAAAAAGGGGGTGTCGTGGATGCTTCCCGGTTGGGGTAAGCGACCCCCGCCTGGCCCGGTCCGTCTGGTACGCCCGAGGGGATGCCCGCGACGGTCATTGGCGATTCCGCGTCAGTAACTCCCGGGGGTGCCAACAGGGTGGCTGCGAGGCCCCGTGGACCTCTCGAGGTGTACCCCCGGTGGGAGGGCGTCCCCGCTGTCCTGAGGCTGGCCAGCGCCATCACGTCATTGGCGGCCCGATTTCTCCCCGTCACGTAGGTCACCAACTTTTGGTAGCTTCTCTGCGCGATGTTGCACACGAAAGCGTCCGTCCGCACGTACTCCAGCATTCGTTGGATCAGTTGCTTTTCTGTCGTGCCCTAGGGGTGGACGTCGCCGCAGGGCTCCGCGAAGCTCCGTAGGCGCGTCGCAAAGGCGTCGACGCCCTCGTTCTCCGAACGGACCTAGCGGCTGAACTGTTCCTGCGCTAGCCCCAGCGCATGGGGCTCCGCGTAGGTCGACAGGAATCAGTTGAAAACAGCCTGCATTGTCGTGAGATATCCGCGACCCGCGCAGGCGTCCAACTCGGCCAGCGTTGTCTTGAACCAAGATTCGGTCTCTCCCTCGAGCAAGTTGGGGCGAAGGTAGAGCCCCATCCCCTCCGACCGGTCATTGTCGTCGCAGGCCTTGACAAACCCGCGGCGCCGCGCACAAATATCGAGAGGTTTCTGTCCACTTAACGACGGGGTACCCCCGAAGGAACACCGCATATGCTTGGCCGTCCGTCCCCTCTTTCAGGCCCGCGAGGCTCCATAAGTCGATCGTCGTTTACGAAGACGGTACGAACGATAGTCGAATACGCCCATGAAGCGGACTTCCGGGCACTCGAGTACCGGCAGCTTCGCTCGGATCGCCGTGGCCTCCTTTCCTTCCTCGTCGGACTAAGAAGAAGACGGGATGACGACGATGCTGACGACGATGAAGGCGAGGACCCCCGGCGTCGGCGTGCCTTGTTCTTGCCCCGACCGTTCGGAGTGCCCGCCGGACGGTTCCGCCACGGGGCGGCTTTGGCGGATCCCGTGGAGCTCACCGCTATCACACGCGCATTGTCGGCCAGGAGAGATTCACGAAACGACGACAGCGCGACGTCAAAATCAGCCCTAACAATGGGCGACCCCGTTGGACCAGGCGAACCCGCGGTATGACTCGCTGCGTCCCCGTCGCTACCTCGTTGCCCCAGTCGACGAGGGGGGAACGCACCGATCTTTGCACCCGGCGGGGACCGACAAATGGTTTCCGCCACCGTATCCAGCATTGTAGGCGTCCGGGGATGGCCCGGTCGGTCCGCAGCACTCCCTACCCCAGCAGCCAAGGGGGACACCGCGGACATACCCGCCGACATACCGGTGGTGTGGTCCTCCGACTTTTTTCTGGAGGGAGGCGCCATCTTAGTGGTCAAGCGGTAAGCGACCACAGTACGACACGGGGATGCGCGTCGAGTCAAACAAGGACCAAATTCACTATTGCTGATCCGCGAAGTTTTTCCCGGTGGACCGAGACTGAGTTGCGGACCGACGCTCTCCACCAATCAGATGCGCCCCCGGGACTGACTTAGAGCTTCTGTTTGCTTACATCTGCCCATTCAGCGTGGAAATAGACATCAGCTCCTCTTTTTTTTTTAACTTTTGGCAAGCAAACAGTAGAGAATCTCCCGATCTCGCCTGGGCAGCTTGCTTCGTGCCAAGAAAAGCGAATCAAGCGACAACGAACAGTGAGTTCTGCTATGTGCAAGGACTTGGCACCGACGGCGGGCACAAGGACTTGGCACCGACGGCGGGCTTTCTATTGGCTGCGATGCCCTCTTACTGTCGTTGTAGTCCAATAGACTGCTTTTATTGACAGTCAGTCTCTGTCTCGGTCTCCCAGGACACAAATTGGGGATCAGCAATATCGGGGAACCGGCTGCCCGAGCCGGGCTTGGCAACGGCCGGAATCTCACGCTGCTCCACCGGAACGTTGTGGCAGTTCTTGACTCCGACACGTTTGTCCGTCGAATGGCCTGTCAATTTTCCTTGCGATGTGCGGACCCTCGAACGACCTGACGGGGAACGCAACCACCAGCCCAGCCTTCCCTAACGGGGGGAGACGATCATGTTAAGGCCCAAGGAGGAATCGCGCGCGAACGAAGAGTTGCGTCTTTCACACGGCGACGAAGAGGGAAGACTCCCCAACCAATAAGACCTCTCCGAAAGCCAGCCAGTCACGGCCAAAGAAGAAGGCCAAAGTTCACTCAGAACAAGCGAGAGCCACCGATTCACGAGAAATACAAGCGATGTAGGTGGGCTAGAGAAAACACTTCGGAAAAGCCCAGCGCCATCTTCGATCCAATCTCCCCGGGCCACAGTGGGTCTGTCGTGCGCTCGCCTTGGGGCCCGGCTGTAGATATTTTGGGAGAGCATCTATGGGCGGGCCGCCCACTACTGAGAGCGCGCCCTCCGCTCGGGCGGGAAACCACAACCGTCACACTTAGAATCCTGGTTTGTTTCGTGTTCCGTGGCGTCTTGATCCCGGAATGTGTGGCACCTTGGTTCACTCACAGAAATCCACGTGGCAAGCTTTATTGGCTGCGAGCACTTCTGTCAGCCGGCACACCTGTCCATGTTGAATGCGCAATGTTAGTAAAACAGCATGGGATTCTAGTTCTGGAACTGTTAGCCAAAAGCTAGCAGCGCTTGTTGCTATCCATTCAGAAATACTTTACTGAAGAAGAGCCTTCGGTCAGAAGACAGATTAGCGGCTCAGTAAGTAGATTCGTATTCCTGTCAAATTTATGCATGTCCTTTCTTGATGTCGTTTGCGTGACGCTTCGTCGATGTTGATCAGATTAGTGACTGACCCAATAGACGCGAAACGCTCCTCGGCTTATCAAGTGCAAGTTTCACCATCGCCGGTGGCATGGTCACCAACACCCGACACGCCAACCGGCCTTTCACCAGGCACCGGGACCGGAGACCGATGTAGCGCCCGTGCTTGGGGCCGAGGCAGCCGCCGTGGAGTGACCGGAAAAGGTGCCCCGGCTGCAATATCGGCCATGGCCCCGCGCATGTGGTGCTGCGCGCTGTTGTTACCCAGACTAGACAAAAGGCCGCATGCCTTCCAGCTCCGCATGGAGGTCCCCAGTCGCGGCACATACCGCCCCACGTGACGCACGGAGACCTCGATGCTGGAGAGCTGCTGCTAACCAAAAGTTTGAATGGGTTCAAGAACTGCCTTGGCTGCTGTTTTTTCCAGGCCCTAGATGTGTGCGATATCGCCAGGCGCGCGAATATCGAAGACCTCGACAACCGGCAGGCTGTTTCTCGCTGTTCCCGCAGGGTAGGGCACGACGGGGCGCACGAAATCTTGATCTGGAACCAGATCGACGCCGCACCGACCGTTTGTGGTGGCCCGGCTCCACCCCGACATGTGCAACTGATTTTGAGCCGGCTTTGGGATGGTTTGCGTTGCCAAAAAGCAATCTGAAACCGGTGCACAGCCGCCGGCAGTGCGCCCAGAAGAGGCTGGTGAAGTTGCCTCCGTGCCGGATTCTGTTGCCGGTACTACCACTGAAGCAGATGGGACCCCGGCGTGCATTGTCTTTGCTCTTCGAAGGGGTGAGGGGCGGGGTGAGGGCTTAGCGGAGAGCGGGGCGCGTCAGAAAGGCGGCGTCGGAAGCTGCGGCACGAGCGAATGGGGCGGATCTCTGCGGGGGGAAGCTGAAGAGGCGATACCTCGTGTTGTGCGGGACTTTGATGGCGGCCTTGGAGGTGCCGCTGCGCGACTGGATTGCATCTCGACCGACCGACGAGGAGGTGAGGGTGCCGGCGGCGTCGGGACAACAGCGGTGTCGGAGGCAGTCGCGGCCCGCGGCCTGGCAACCACAGCCACAACGCCGGAGAGATCCCGTGGAACAAAACAGACACCGAAGCCTATCACAGCCAAAAATGTGAAGTCTACGAGAGAATGCATAGCTATAACAGTATGACATCAGGCACAGTGCCGGACGGTTGTCGCACGCATTTCGATCCGGGGACGAAGTTGGGCGTGGAGACCTGGACAGGCATACAACTTTAAGAAAACAACCGAATGCCGAGCCAATTATATGTCGCCGGCACAGATGCTATCACACACGCAGTCCGCGGATGGAAGCATGAAAGGCACTGGAGCGGATCTGAGAAGTGGGAGACGAACCAGAGCACAGATGAAAAAAAAAATTCAGCTAGTATCGCGCGTGCGCGTCCTGCTTCCAGAAGTGGCGCAGAAACACGGAACTAAAGAGCAGGGAGGGCGCTAAACACGGAGTTCAACGCGGGGCCGCAGGACTGCACTGGTAGATGTTAAATTCTCTGTGCCGGGCTGACGAGGGGGGTGACGGCAGGTGTACTCAGAGAAGGGCGCGTGACGACAGTGGCCACAGGCGGTCGTCGGTGCAAAATGTGTGGGCGCGTGTCGCGGGATCTGTGCACAGGCATTCTCCAGGAGCCGTCTTGAGCACCCCTGTTGCACAGGCTCTGAAGGAGCCCGCCTTGAGGTACAAACACGAGCGGTGGAAAGTACCTTCCCCCCCCCGCCAGAGGCTCAAAGAAGGAGGGCCGGGTTTTTGGCCGTGCGTGTGAAGTCGCGGGGCAAGGAGGCCTCCTCAAGCGAGATTGCGTGGATTGCACCACTAACACGAGTGCCGTCTCAGGAAAACTAAAAAGGACTTGAGAAGCTGCCTGATAACAAACATTTCTGCTTTCCATGTACTAAACATATTACAGTTAGACCTGAGGTTCAGCAGAGCTTCGTCTAATCATCTTGGCACTTCCCTACTGGCTCAGAAAACTGCTCACGAATGAATAAAACGAAATGGAAACTCTTGTTGTGGTGACTGCCGTCAAAGCCGACGATGTTCAGCCCCGTCAGAAAGCCCAGCACACGATGCAGAGCGGAGCGAAGGAGAAACAACACAAACGCCTGGTTCACATGCGCGGAGCGCACCAGAATGACGGAAGTATCGCAAACGCAACGCTCATTTACTCGAAGACGCAGGATGAACCCAACACCTACACTCATATACCCTCAAAATCAAGAAGCAGGACGCGCGCAATCCCAACCCCTAGAGGCCACCATGGGGAGACCGGTTCCCAAAGGATCACTGTCTCAGACACGAGCCTCTAGTGGCCCCTGACCAGCATACCAGACTACCCTTCCACTGGAAGAGGACCCCCGCCCGTCTCCGGGCTGCAGGAGAGAAGTCACCAAGACTTTCCAGATCTCAGGATCTCCCCAAGACCATAAAGAGAACCCGACCATCTCTTGCCACGTTGGGGTCAACTGTCGCAAACAACGACGTGTCACCCCAGCCCACAGAAACAGATAGGGACACCTGCCCAGCTGAGGGAACCCACCCGCACATCCTTGCTCTACTCTCGCCCGGTGACACGGTCACCTAGGAAAACACCCGAAGGCGCAAAGAGGGAGGAAGGAGGTGAG
>ENA-ORXC01001629-ORXC01001629.1-marine-metagenome-genome-assembly--contig:-NODE-1629-length-13025-cov-4.112218_pt1 | contig 13025 bp, 13 predicted proteins | sample MGYA00237865_ERZ511478 | MGnify/ENA metagenome assembly ERZ511478 | reverse complement strand
CTTTCCCTACACGACGCTCTTCCGATCTGTTCTGGTGATGATTGGGGCGGCGGCAGCGGCGGCTGCGACGGCGGTGGCGGCCCGGGTGGCGGTGGCGGCGGCGGTGCGCCCTGGTATCCGGCTGTACCCTCGGATTCTGCCCCGGGTAGGGCCCTGTATATCCCCTCTTCTACGCCTCCCCCTGCCTGGGACGGCGTCGCGGGCTTCGCTGCCTATCGTCGCCTTGCCCGAATTTGGCTGCATACTTGCAACCTGGCACCGTCCCAACAAGGCAGCTCGCTCGCGCTGTCCCTTACCGACCTGGCGGCCGAGTGTGCCCACCAGCTGGACGAGTCCGTCTTGTTTTCCGCCGGTGGCGCACTCGCGCTGCTTGACCACCTTGCCGTCAGTTTTGACGCCCCGCCGGCCTTCAAGCTTTCGCGCGCAACGGACGAGTTGTACGCCTGCACCCGGGGCGTCGGCACCGTGGCCGCGTACCTGGTCAATTTCCGGACGGGGGCTACGCGCTGCTCCGCCGCGGGTGCCCCACTTCCGGCCCCGTACTTGGCCGGGCTCCTCCTGCGGAACACTGGGATCTCGCACGAGCAGCAGGTGGTCGTGCAGGTGACCGCCGCTGCGACGGCGCGGGACCCTGCCGCCCCCTCCGTCGCGGAACTTTCCGCCGCCGTGGACCGCTTGCACGGCCACCTGCCGTCTCCGGCGTCCGGTCTGGCGACGGTTACACTCACGGCAGCGGAACACTCGGCGCTCCTGGCCGCCGGTCTGGACAGCTTCCGCTCGGGCGATCCCCCCGTGTGTTGGCATTGCCACAAGCTCGGGCACGTGCGGTTCCACTCCCCGGACCGGCCCACCTCAGCGCGGTCGGTGTCACCCGCACCGTCGGATCCCTCTCACCCGTCTGATCCCGCGTCGGCCGGTTCTCTCGCTCCCGCTGCTGCCCGGCCGCACTCTTCCATGGTGGCCGCCGCCTTGGCGTCCTCCTCCCCGTCTCGCGACCCGGCACTCTGTCCCCGCGTGCTCGTGAGCCACGCGACGGCGAGCGCCGCCGTGCTGACGGCGGCGACCTGCCCAGTCGGCGACGCCATCGTGGACCCGGGCGCCACGTCCACGGTTGCGGGAGCCGCCTGGCTGCGCGACTACCTCGCTGCCCTAGCCCCTGCCTTGAGGGCCTCGGTGGTGGACCGGCCGGCTTCTGTCGTGTTTCGCTTTGGAGACGCCCGGAGGACGCTGGCTGATCGGCATTGGGAGATCCCCATCTGCCTCGGAGGGCAGCTTGAGCGACTGGGGGCGTACGTAGTCCAGGGCGATCTCCCGCTCCTGGTGAGCCGGCCTGCCCTCCGCGCTGCTACGGCGGTACTCGACCTGATGTGTGACTCGCTCTGGCTCATGGACCGCCGTGTCACGGTGCCGCTGCGGATCGATGCCACCGGCCACCTCATCGTCAACCTGCTGCCGCTTCCCTCCTCATCCGCCTTTGTCGCCTCGACGCGGTTGCGGTCGCGCCACGAGTCCTTCTCGCCGGCGCCTGACGAGGAGTTCCCGGCGTCCGACGTGGCGAAATCCAAGCCTGCCGCGGCTGCCAGCGCGCCCGCCGCGTAGGGTGCGGCGCCGGCTGCAGCTTTCGGGGTGCCTCCCGCCAATGCCGCGGCGCCGCCGGTTGCCCGCGTCTCTGTTCCTGTGCTGTCTGCTGGGGGGGCTGCCTCCCACTCGGCGGCCGACTTTTACGCCGCGGCCGGCGCCGTGCCTGCGGCAGCCGGGGTGGCGCCCGGCCTGGCGGACTCCGCGTCCTCCCGGCTCTCTGCCCGGGATGCACGCGCCGTGCTGTCGGCCGGCGTGCACCTTCCGGCGGGGCCCACTCGGCTCCACCGGACGTATGCCCACCCCGGCGCCGCCCGCCTCCTGCACCACCTCAAGGAGGCGGGCTGCACGGACGCCACAATTGCGTCGGCGCTGCGGCGGGTGTCCGAGGTCTGTACGGTCTGTCGGGGGTCTCGCTCACGCTTCCCTCGGGCTGTCGTGACCATGCCGCGCCCCACGGTGTTCAATGACACCGTCGCCGTCGACCTGGCTGAGATTTCCGGCCGCGGTCGCTTCCTGCACGTGATTGACCTGGGCACCCGTCTTTCGCGGTGCGTCGTCGTGGCGGACAAGGAGGCGCCGACTATTGTGCGCGCCCTGCTGTCCGTCTGGATCTGCGTCTATAGGGCCATGCGGTGGCTTCTCTTCGACCCCGGTCGGGAGTTTCACAACGCCCTCGTCCGCGCGCTCGGCGAGCGTCTCAACACGGCGGTCAACGTGACGGCGGTCCAGTCGGCGTGGAGCAACGGCATCTGCTAGCGCCACAATGGGGTCCTCAAGCACATGGCGCAGTGCCTTGCTGCCGACTACCCTGCGGCCTCCTTCCAGGAGCTTTTGGATCATTCCTGCTTTGCTAAGAACTCCCTGGCGGTGCACGGCTGCGAATCCCTCTTCCAGCTCGCGACGGGATCGCAGCCGCGCCTGCCATCCGTCCTGTTGGACGCCCTGCCGGCCATGCAGGAAGGCCACCTACCTACCGAGGCGGACCTCGCCCGTACGGTCGCTCTCTTGGCCGCATCTCGGGCGGACTTTGCTCGCGCCGAGGCGAGCCAGTCTGTCCGGCGCGCGCTCAACCGGCGTGTGCCGGGTGACCCCGGCCGTGTCCTTTCCGCGGGGTCGTTTGTCCGGTACTGGGAGCAGTCCCAAGAGTCGTCTCGCCGCGGCATGCACGGCCCGGAAACGGTCGTGTCCCAAACGGGGCGGGTGGTCCGCCTGCTCCACGGCGGCGAGTACAAGACCAGGAACGCCTCCGACGTCGAGCAGTTTGACGCCGCGGACCCGGCGCCGTCCCACGCGGCCGACCCGGGTGTCGTGGGCGCCGCCCTGTCGGCGCTGCGCAACGCCGTACTGCCGCCGGCCGGGGCCTCGGCGACGCTCTCTACCATCGCCTCGCCCGCTCCGCTGCCGGCGCCGTCTGTCCCGTCCCTTGGGCGGCTGGACCCGGCGGCTGCGGTGGCCTTGGTCGTGTTGGGGGCTTCGGTGGCCGCGCGCCACGCTTTTGTGCCGCCCGCCGTCCTCGCGGAGGGGGCGGCTCTCGTGGCGGCCGTGGATGCGGCCGGGCCGGCGGTCGCTGGCCGGACGGGTGACGCGTTTTCGGCGCGTGACGAGGGCTGGGGTGCCCTCGTCGCGCACTCCATCCTGATCACTCGGCGGGAGCTGCGGATGCGCGCTGAGGTGTCAGCGGCGGACGCCGGCCCCGAGTTTGACGCCGCCAAGGACGCGGAGCTGCTGGCTTGGATGGTTCAGGGCGCCTATGTGGAGGTTCCCTTTGCCGGTCAGCGCACGTTGAGCATGCGCTGGGTCCTCACAATAAAACCCCCAGCCCTCCCCGGCTTGCGCCCCCGCCCCAAGGCCCGCCTCTGCGTGCGAGGCAACGAGGACAAAGACAAAGCTCTCATTGACAGCTTCTCGCCCACCGTCTCGCGCTCCACGGTGCGCCTTCTGCTCATTCTCTTTGCTACTAAGGGCTGGGTTCCGCGGACGGTCGACGTGTCTACGGCTTTCCTGCAGGGCATGCCGATCAATCGCCCTTCCCCCGTCTACGTCCGACCTCCCCCAGAGGCCGGGGTGGCGCGGGGGTTCCTTTGGCTGTTGGCCAAGTGCGCCTACGGGTTAATGGACGCGCCGCGCATGTGGTACGAGCGCGTGTTTGCCCTGATGCGCAATATCAGGGCGGTGCGCTCGGCTGCCGACGCGGGCCTGTTTGTGCTCCTCGCGGACGGGGCGGTCATCCTGGCCGTGTCCGTCCACGTCGACGATTTCCTCTTCGGCGGCACCGCGGCGGGCGTGGCGCTGTTTGAGTTGGAGCTGCAGGCGGCGTTCTCCGTCGGCCCCGTCGCGGTCGCCTCCTTTGTGTTCACGGGCATGGCCATTGCCTTCACGGTGGCGTCGGGCGGGCTCCCGGCGTGCATCCGTGTGCACCAGCAGGCTTATGTCGACAGCCTTGACGACATCCCCCTGTCTGCGGCTCGTGTGGCCACCTCGGGCGCCGCGGTCACCTCGGCGGAGCTCACGCTCTACCGCCGCGCGGCGGGCGCACTGCTTTGGGCGGCCGGTCAGACGCTGCCCCACTTGGCGTGCGGCGCGGCTGTGCTGGCGCGCCATTTCCGCCACGCGCTCGTGGCAGACCTCGTCCGTGCCAACAAGCACTTGGCGGCGGTCCGCCTCTCGCGCGACTTTTGCCTGAATTTCCGCCCCTCCCCGCCCGGGCGCTGTCTCTACCTCTTGACCGACTCGTCGGCGGTGACCCTCCGATCCACGCCGGCGCAGACGGGCTTTTCCATCTTCCTCGGTGCCGCCGGGGGGGTGGTCGGTGCGGCGGGCTCGGCGGCGGCGGCGGCCGACGGTGTCTCGGCCGACTTGGTTGCGTGGGGCTCCCACTGCCAACGGCGGGTGACCCACAGCTCTTTCGCGGCCGAGGCGTTTGGCCTCCTGCAGGGTCTTCGCTCTGCCCTCGACAATGGCGCTGCGGCTGGGCTGCTGTTTGACGGCTCCGTCGGTGCGGGCCTGCCGGTCCACGCTTTTGTGGACTCGCGCTGCCTCTACGATTCCCTCACCTCCACGTCGGCGACGGGCTCCAAGGACATGCGTGCGTGCATCGCCGACCTGCGCGACCACTACCGCCTTGCTCCCTCGCGTCGCTCACTTGGCTGCCCGGCTCCCTCCCGCTGGCGGACGGCTCGACCAAGCCCACGGGGGCCGGTCCTCTCCGGGCGGCGGCGGCGTCGGGGTGGCTGCCGCTGCCTCGCTCCGCTTGCGTCACCAAGTCGGCTTCGGGGCGCGTTGGTTCCCGTTGCTGACCCTCCCTCTCCCTGCATCCCTTCCCCTTGCCGCCGGCGCCTTGGTTGCCCTTGCTGGAGTATGGGCTCCACGCCACTGGGTATTCCATGGGCTCACCGTTCGGCCGGGTCGCGGATGGGGGTGTGGGGAGTACGGGGGAGTGTGAATCAGCACTGTAATGTGGGCAATCCATGGACGGCACACCGCCGGCGGTGGGGTGGGCCGCAGAGTGGCAAATAGGATTCGGGACGGCTGCGGTCAGGGGTGGCCGGCCGTACCCGGCAGGAAGATACAGCATTTATTCTCACACTGGCCCAACACCCAACCGCTCGAGCCTATGCTCCCTCCCTCTGTCCGTCGCGCGAACCATCAACCGCCGCATGTCGTCATCAAACACCTGACACAGGGCACACGAGCGGACTGCAGCCGCTGCCACATGGAACTACCGCTGACGCCTCCCGTCCAGGGTGCCGCCGCCGCCTGGTCGATGCCCCGTGGACGAGGTGGCAATCAAAGCTATATGATTGACACGACTATAGCAAAGTACGAAAAAGAAGGAAGTCAACCGAAATGTCGGACCGAATATTTCATCAGCTGCAAAGTCAACCGTCACAGTCCCGCACGGGCACGGGGCGAATCCTGACTCTAATTTAGTCACTACACGGAGACTTCGCCCTCGACAGCCACCATCAGAAGCTCGATTTTGACCCGAGCGAACCGCCCCGGACAGCTCCTGTACGTTGCCACGCAGTTGTGCCCACGTCGGCACATGCGCTGCCCCGCGCCTCGCTGCTGTCGCTGGCTGATAGTGCCTCTTCCCCCTCCCCCCGCTGCGGGCTCGCGTGCTCGGATTGACGTCGCGGCTGCGGCGCACTATTGCTGCAGCAATAGTCGCACCGCCACCAGCCGGCGCAGCTGCTCCGACGTCTCTCTCTCGTCCGACCGTGCTGCGTGGGCTGTGCTGTTAACGGATCAATAGAAAGGTTGTCGTCGCCCGTGCGGGTGTACCTGTCGAACGTGATCATAGTGCGGTGCACTAACTCGGTATGGAGATCGGCCATATGGTACCGCAACCCGGCGGCATGTTGACTTGGTTCAACGCTGTCTTCGAGCATGACGACAACGCAAAGTACAAGCTTTCATGCGTGTGGAACAAGGACGTCCCCGATTGCGGGGAGAACGCTGCGCTGCGGGGTATGCAGGGCACCACCGATTCCCCTTCCCAGTGCAATACCGGCCGGAAGCTGATCCGTGACAACGTCGCGCTCTGGGCGCTCGCTCCCGACGACGATGCCTTTGCGACGGCAAGGTCTGTGCCCAATTACTTCCTCGCTTCACCCGTCAAGGTTCAACTCAAGACGGTAGATGGCGTCCTGACTGCTTCTAGGCTGCGCGCTCAGGAGGCTGGGGGGCGTCCTTGGCTGGTGCCAAGCCCGCTCGAACAAGTGCCGGTCATTGAAGAGCAGGACGTCATCCTTTTGGAAGGACTGGCGCAGCACGTCTTTAAGGTTCGGGTCCATCCTGACGACGAGCTGTGCTACAAGCAGGTGTATCGCTGCACGAAGCGTGCGTTCCGTCGAGAAATCAGCATGCTGGCCGATCTTCCTCTGCACCCGCACATTATCCGACTGCACGGCGTGGTGGGATGCGGACAAGGGTTGGTTGGCGGCATCCTTCTTGATTACATCGACGGCGTGCTGCTGTCGTCGATCAAGTCAGCGAGTACTGCTTCCTGTCGCAAGTGGAAGACGCAGATGCGGTCGGCTCTTGATCATCTGCACGACCACAAGCGCGTCTGGGGCGACGCCAAGCCGGCCAACTCCATGATTAACCGTGACGAGGACCTCGTTTTGTTTGACTTTGGCGGGCTGCGAACGCGTCCGTGGGTGGATAAGGAGCTGATGGAAACCCAAGAGGGCGACAACCAGGCGTATGGCCGAATCTGCTCTTTTATTGACGGTCTTGCGCAGGCCGAATAAATGGTCACCCGGGGACGATGGCTCGGTCGGCCAGCGGTGGATGTCGGCGGAGCTGACCGCCCGCCGGCTGCACACCTCCTACCCCGTATTCGACGTTTTTCTAGTTTGTCGTGGCTGGAGCACATCCTCCCATTGACTTCAACGGCGACGGCGCCGAGGCTGTCACGCTCGACGGCTCGGGCTCGCACTCGCACTTTTTCGGCGCGGCGACATGCGCGGCGGGGCGCATTGTTAAGTATGCGTGGACGCACGGGTCGAGCGGCTACAGCCGTTCCCTAAAAAATCCGGCACTCCAACTGTTGCAAGAGTTGCAAACCGGCCTCGACGACCCCCTGCGCGCAGAGGCCGATGTGGAAGACTCACTTCCGCAACACATGAGTGCGAGAATTTTCGAGAGAACGGCTGCAGCTGTTGGGCACCGCAGTCACCCTCACCTCCACCTTTTTCATCTGTGTCACGCCCGCACTTGTAATCCCGGTTTTGGCATAGCTGTGTGGGTACGAAGATGGGGGTTGCGCCTGCTACGTGTGGGCGGGAGTACTGACGGGGCATGGGGAGGCGGCGGCAGCGCGGCGCCCGCACCTACAACTAAGGCACGTGGGCGAGCGCCGCGCTGACTGCGGGCACAGCGGGCGCCTCCAGCCCCCCAAGGCTGTCGGCCAGCCGGCGGGCGCGCTGCGGTTGTGCACGTCGGCCACCTCCGCCCCACTCGCGAATGGCAGCCGACTGGCGGCGCCGTCGCTAGCGGCACCCGACAACGTGGGCGGCGGTAAGCATTGCTGCTGCCGCCAACGAGATGGCAAGTGACGCTACGTTGCGAGACAGCGAGGGTGCCAACAGCGTGCGCGGCGGCGCGTGCGGATCAGCGTGGTGGCTTCGGGGGTGGCACCAAGGAGTGGCGGCAGCCACCGGCCACGCCCTATGCGGGCGGCGCTCGGTCGGCTGCCGTCGGCGTCGACCCCCACCGCAGCAGCGGCGCCACCCGTTGGCGGCCGGCGGCGGCGGCCCTGCTGGCTGCCGCCCGCCGTCGGTAGTACTGCGAGCGGGCAGGTGGGTGGGCGGGCCGGCGACGGCGCTCGGCTGGTGCCGATAGGGGGCGGGACGGGGGACGGGCGGTACCCGCAACCGCCCTACCGGCGGGCGACACCCGCCACCGCCCTACCGGCGGGTGCGTGCCCTGGTGGCGCCCCCTCTCTGGATTGTAGCCACTGCACCTTCGGAGCACCCTGTCCCACAGGCCAGAGAATTCGAAACCGGTTTGAAATCGGAGATCGGACAGAATCCAGTCCCGATCAATCGATTAGGTCAACGCATCCAATTGCACATCCCTGCTCGCGGCGCCGCCCGGAGCAGGTGTCAGTCCGTGAAAGCCAATGGAGCGCCGTTCTATAGACATTCCACAGCCCACTGTGGTGGCGGCAGTCGAGTGGAAACGGCTCATTAAAGTGAGCGGCTGGGAGCTGTCCGCTCGGCTCCCTCGGGTCAGCATTGTGGCCGTGATGGCAGCCTGTCGAGGATTATGGCTTCGTGCTGTGTCTGGCGTCGGGCTGGCGTCCGGCTCCGCCCCGTGCGTGCAGGAGACCGTGACGGTTGACTTTGCTGCTGATGACAACATCGGTCAACCATGTTGGTATATTTTAGTCAAATACGATTTTCAATGTGAATATTTGTTGTTTCAAATGTATGAAAGTTCGTTCGTGTAACCATGGCATATTCATCAGACCATGTGATCGTGAGGTCCCAATCATTCCACCCTGTTTGCCACCATGTCAACTGCGCACCACCTCGGCGGCAGCCAGGACGGGAGGCGTCAGTGGTGGTTGCGTGTGGCGGCGGCGGCGGTCGGCTCATGTGAACTGTGTCAGGTGTTTGATGACAACATGCGGCGGTCGATGGTACGCGCGACGGACGGGGGCAGGGAACTTGTGGGTTGGGCCTGAAGGTCGGCCTCCGACCAACGCAGACGGCCCCCTGCTGGCGCCGTTGCACGCGTCCGTCACGAAGCTGGCGCGTTTAGGTAGGTCGTGAGCGGATCTGCACCACGGCAAACGGCGAGGCGGCGGATGCGGTGCTGCGGCGGTCGCTCGCACTGTTCTTGGCCGCAGTTGTCCCGCTCGGCTCGGCCGGGGCGGCAGCGACGGTGACGACGACGGTGGCGGTCACGCAGCCGACAGCCACCCCCGAGATCGGCTCTTCCCCGTCACCCCACGCGGCCCCCAAATCGAGCTTCACTGACGCCGGTCGGCTGCTGCCCGCCGGCGACGAGCCGTCAGGCGCCGCCGGCCATGAGTAGGACGACCTCTCGGCGGTCGTAGACGAGACGGCGAGCACCCCTCGCACCGCAGCCCCCCGCGCCGCGGCTCGTTCTCGCCTCTCCGTAGCCGTCTGTACGGGCAGGATCCGCCGCCGCCGGCTTGTGCTCCTCCCCCCCGCGGGTGCTGTGGGGGAATATGTTTGGCCTCGTGCCGGGCACCGTCGCAGTCCTCGCCGCGAGGTAGACTCATCGATTGCTGCTGGCGGGCGCGCCGCGCGAGGCGGGCGCGCGGGAGGCCTATGCGCATAAGCACGCCTGGCTAGCGACTGCCGTGCGTCTGCTGCGTGAGATTGACGCACACCCGCTGGAAAGGGGCGTCTCCATCGGCCCGACGGCGCGGGGGGGGGCAACGACAGGGCGGCGGCGGCTGCGCGAGGGGGGCGGTGTCACTACCGCCTGCCTACCACCGACCGTCGTCTGGCGGCGGTGGAGACAGCGGAGACCGCGTCTGACGCGGACGAGCGGCTGCGCCTGGGGCATCGAGCCGCCGCCGGCATGTGGTGCGCGTGGGTACACGGACGGCGGGGATGGGGTGCGACAAGGGTGGAAAAGGAGCGAATTGGTGCGGCTGCGGCGGTACGGGGCGGCCATGCCAGCGTCGTGGTGACTTGTCGTCAACCGCAAAGAACACCGGCTCGCCCGTCATTGTCGGTGTCCGTCGTCGAGCCCGTGGCTGTGACGGGCTTTCATCGCTTTTGCTACTGCGCGGCACCGGTGGCGGAAGGTGATGAGATCTTGCGTTGGGGACATGAGCACGGAGCTGGTGGTAGTGGCGGCGGAGGCGTGGACGCTGGCACGTAAACGCCCCCTCCGCCGTGGCTGTGGCGGTCGTCGCCGAATCTGCGCAAGCGGCGCCACGTGGGAGAGTGCGAGGTGGTTGGAGGAGAGTACACGAGGTGGACAGTGAAGGGCTATACGAGTCGAGTTTTGTGCCGGGGGCTGCGTTGAGGCAGTTGCATGCGTTCTGTGTTTGTGCCGTCCCCCCTTCTGTCAACGGCTGAAACTTGAAAAGCGGTTCTGCCGATTTCTCGAAACGAACCCATTGCTGAACACAGGTGTTTCTCAAACCCATGTCGTGTCCACACGGGGGTTTCTCAAACCCGTGTCTCGTCATTCTCAGCCGAAAATGCAAAGTGGGTGCCACCTCGCTCTTTGTGGAGCACAGCACAGCTGCGGCGTTCCGGGCCCAGCTCAGGACCCCCTTTCGTCGGTTCTTTTTGGGCCCTTGTGTGGTCCTCGTGCCGCGCAGAGCGACCTCAGGAAGCCCTCTTCAGACCTGGTCCCTTGGGAACGAGGTGTGCTGCCGCGCACCTCATCTCACCAGCCCATCTTCTCACTGCGACCAACTCCCAAACACACTTCTCTCCGTACTACACGTTTAACAACTGTGCTCTGCGGCGTCCACTCGTGCATGCGAGCCCGTCCAAGCGCACCTTTCACGCCGTGGTTGGGTACCGCTGTTTGCTCCCTGCACAGCGCGCTTCTACCTCTTTGTCGCCGCAAGCATGTGCTGTTTGTACAACGTCAACTTTGGCTGCGGCTGCACGGGGATCCAGGTTCGCGAATGCGACAAGGCTAAAGAAAGTGGTGTGGAATGCACTGACCCTCCACAATGTGCGAATGGCGACGAAGAAGCCACTGCGATGTGCCCGTTCTGCGCGACGTGCGACCAATGACCCCCCCCCACGCTGGCAGCCGCTGCTGGTATTACTACCAGGCACATCGTGAAGCAGCTGCTGTGACTTGTGCCGGGGAGGTCTGACGACGGTGGCACGGTGGCACGACGTGTGCTGCGGTGAAGTGTCGGAGGGTACGATGGGTGGGTTGGGCGCTTCAGTGCCGATGGTGGCGGCTAGACGACGTGCGACGCGTCAGGCCCGCGCCTCCGGCATCTGCACGAGCTCCTCCTGGGTAGGGGACGGTCAGGCGCGTGCCTACGGCACGGGGGCGTGCACCTGCCCGCGGGCGCCTAGACGGGCGCCCGCTGCTTTGTTTACGACTCACTCTCCCGCCGGAGACTAGCTCCGTCGGGAGCGGCAGTCAGAAAGGCAACGAACGCTTCCTTGAGCCGCGTTTTTGTTTTTACGGTGATGTTTTCACGTGACTCGCTGTGCGTGCGAGACGGTGCAAAAAAGAAAACAGCCGACCGAGGCACGACAAGGATGCTCTGATAGCCCCGCAGTGAAAACTCGACGCGTCGACAGGCACCCCGCCCATACGGTGGTAGCGCCCACCGCAGGGCACGCCCCGCCGCGACCGCACCCGCGCCGACGGCGGCGCTCACCATGTCCACGGTGCCCTTGACGGCGCGGCGGGCCCCTCGCACGGCGGCGCCGACGCCCCCAACAGCGCCGACGATCGTTTCCGTGGCGAAGCCGCCAACGACAGCACCGAGCCCCCGGTCGGCTTCGTCACACCCCCTACTTGCGTGCCCCTCGCCAGCGACGGCGTTCGGATCGGAGGGCACCGCCGTCAACACCGCCTCTCACCAGGTGGCCCACCGGATCGTCTGCTACGTCCATCAGGCCTCACCGAGGGCTATCAATTTCGGCAACGGGTAAGGTATTTGCCGCGGATCCAGCCACCGAGTATTGGCAGACAGTGACACAGATTTCAGGCGCCCGAGTACTACAATAGGTTTAGGTGCAGGTACGGGTGTAGGTGTGGTATGGGTCGGGCGGGGCTGAGCGGAGCGGGCCGGTCATATCCACCAGCAGCGGCGGCCGCCACCACGGTCATTGGCGAGACTAGTAAACCCCATTGTTTGCTTAACAAGCTGCAGGCTAATAATATCCATGGACAAAACCGAATTTAAATACACTCACATATATAAACACACATGTAAATGTCCAACTGTTACTTACTGTAAACTGCATCTCTTACTGTCAGCTGTAAGCATTCCGCTGCAAGCATTTTTCCTCGAATTGTGATCCTTCATGTAACCGGTCGTGTTTACTTTGTCGGTCGCCGCGCGTTGGTGCGCGGCTGGCCCACCGGGCGGGCTGCCACGGTGGATGAAGGCGGCGCCTCCACGGCGCAGCGCGGCGCGCACGCGCCGTCCTGCTTCCTCTCTCCCGCCCCCCGAGCGGCTCCTCCCGCCCGTGCGTCTGTCGCCCGCTGCTGCGGGAGAGGCACCGTGTGCCGTTTCCGCGGCAGCCCGGCCTGGCTGCTGCGTTTGCTGTTCGTAGCACTCTCGGCGGCGGCAGCGGCGCCCGCCCGTGGCGGGCACCACTTCCGCCGCCCGACGCCCCTGGCGGCGGCGCCCCGCATTGTACCTGATGACGCCCAAGCCTGGGCTATGGCGCAACCTTAGCCGCTCGCGCGCCGGCGACGGTGGCGGCAGGTCGGGGTGAGGGCGTCCCGGTGAGCCTGGCCCGCGGGGATGCTCTCTTTTGGAAAGGCTGTTGCACACCTGCCCGGGACGTTTCTTGGTGGTGGTCTTGCTGACTTTTTGGCTAGTCAGCGGCGCATTACTTGCCCAACGTTCTGGGGTGGCCGCTCCGAGGTTGTTCGTTGCGCTTGGCACTTTTCATGTACACAGACCCAATCTGGACGGACACTCGTGGGTTTGGTCATCGAACGAGTACAGTCATTATTCGGATACATCCATCGCCATTTTTTTACAGTCGCTTTCCGTAGTTAAGCGCCTCTCGACGGAGTTCGCTGTCGGCTACAATGAGGTCATTTCAATGCTACCGGGCAGCAAGAGATGTACAATACAGTCTTTCTCCATTCTTGTCGCTTCCGTTCTTGTCCAGGGGGGGATAGCAACGAACGCGATCGACCGGCCTCTACGGCACAATCAACGGCGATCGTGGCTCCCGATCATCGTCTTCTGCACGAAAAATATGGGCTACTTTCTGGTCGTACGATCG
>ENA-ORXC01001628-ORXC01001628.1-marine-metagenome-genome-assembly--contig:-NODE-1628-length-13029-cov-3.902872_pt1 | contig 13029 bp, 14 predicted proteins | sample MGYA00237865_ERZ511478 | MGnify/ENA metagenome assembly ERZ511478 | reverse complement strand
ATTATTTCTCAAAGCTCCAATAAAGTGGTGCTTCGAAACTTTGAAGGTGTTATTACATCTTATCCGGAGCCGCAAAATTACCAAAGTGGCAGCGCAGAAGAATTTTATAAAAAAGTATATCCTGAAGTGTTTGAAAAATTTGAAAGCAACGGTGTTCTTTCGATTATTGATGATACAAAGTTCAACTTAACGCCGGAAGGTCTAAACCGTCTTGACCGCCGGAAAACGTATGACCAAAATCCAGAGCACAGCTCTTTGAAAGACAAGCGTGAAAAGCGCGATCAATTAAAAGAGAAAAAATTTGAAACGCAAATGAAAAAATACGAAACGGCGGGAGCGAAGGAGGAATAATATTGAAGTGCCAATGGTGCGAATCATATGAAGCGAAAGAGACGGATGCAACGGTTTATTGGGAGCTTCCTGACGGTACAAAAGCCATAGAAATTAAAGAGACGCCTTCCATTACATGTTCAGAATGCGGAATTACGTATCAAACAGATGAAACGGTTGGACACATTGAAGATCAACTGTTTTTAATCAACACCTCTGCCTTAGAAAAAAGTGTAACGTACGAACAGCTTATGAGCCTGCCTCGTCTATTAAAACGAAACTACTTTGATTTTTCAAAGTAAGCAATGAAGAGTCCATCTCCTGCTTTTTGTGGGAGATGGATATTCTTATACGCTTTACGTCAAACATGTTCGCATAGTTCATTTATAAAGGTGGGATAAGTATGGAAGCGGTCGATATCAATCGTAATGAAGAAGAAAAAAAGCAGGACGATAAGCATATAAAACGCCATTTAAAAGCACGTCATATGACCATGATTGCCATTGGAGGATCAATAGGAACTGGCTTATTTCTAGCTACCGGATCATCCATCCAAACTGCTGGACCTGGAGGAGCGCTGATTGCTTACGGGGCCATTGGAATTATGGTTTACTTTCTCATGACTAGTCTTGGAGAGATGGCTACGTTTATGCCGGTATCGGGTTCTTTTTCTACGTATGCCAGTCATTATGTAGACCCAGCTCTCGGCTTTGCGCTCGGCTGGAACTACTGGTTTAACTGGGCTGTTACGCTCGCTGTAGAAATAGCTGCTTCTGCTATTATCATGAAGTTTTGGTTCCCTGATGTGCCAAGTATTATCTGGAGCGCTTTGTTTTTAGGCTTAATTTTTTTACTTAATTTCCTATCTGTAAAAAGCTATGGAGAATCTGAATATTGGTTTGCTCTCGTAAAAGTAGTAACCATCATTGTGTTTATCGGAGTGGGCCTTCTGACGATCTTTGGCATTTTCGGCGGTGAATATATCGGCTTTAAAAACTTTACATTAGAAGAAGCGCCGGTTAACGGCGGATTTATGTCCGTACTAAGCATTTTCTTTATCGCAGGATTTTCTTTTCAAGGCACAGAGCTAGTCGGTATTGCTGCAGGGGAAAGTGAAAACCCTCAAAAAAACATACCAAAAGCCATTCGCCAAGTCTTTTGGCGCATTCTTCTATTTTATATTGCAGCCATTGCTGTGATTGGACTTATCATTCCTTACACAAGTCCATCTCTTCTAGGAGGAGATGTGGATAACATTGCTGTTAGTCCATTTACGCTTGTTTTTGAAAAAGCAGGAATTGCTGCAGCTGCTTCAGTGATGAATGCTGTTATTCTTACCTCGGTTTTATCAGCCGGAACTTCTGGCTTATATGCTTCTACGCGAATGTTGTGGTCCATGGCAAATGAAGGGCAAGCGCCTAAAGCGCTTCGAAAAATTAATCGTCGAGGAATTCCAGTAAACGCGCTTGTTTTAACCACTATCATTGGCGGCCTTGCCTTTTTAACATCAATTTTTGGCGATCAAATGTATATGTGGCTTTTAAACGCTTCAGGCATGAGCGGATTTATTGCGTGGATTGGTATTGCCATCAGCCACTATCGTTTCCGAAAAGCATATGTTGCTTCAGGACGGGATATAAATGAACTGGCGTATAAAGCAAAATGGTTTCCTCTAGGTCCTGTTCTTGCATTTGGAATGTGCCTCATCGTTATTCTAGGACAGAATTATCAAGCGGTACTTTCTGACAAAATTGATTGGTACGGCTTAACGGTCTCATACATCGGACTGCCTCTCTTTTTAGTGACGTGGTGGGGATATAAAATAGCAAAGAAAACCAAGGTTGTACCTTTGCATGCGTGTATCCAAAGAGAAGATAAGAAATAAAAAAGCTATACGGCTAACGATAAGCAAAAAAGGTGAACTTTGGACAACAAGGTTCACCTTTTTATTTATAAAAATCTATCATAATAAGCTTTATTTTATAGATATCATAGCATAAAAAGTGATTTTTTTCCAGCCTGGTTTTTATTTTGTTTATTGATAAAATTCAAGAATAGCACTGTAAGCTACGCAATTACAGAAGGTTAAAGTTTTTGTAATTTTAATAAGAAAAGGGGTTTGTGATGAGAATTTCAGAAGGTGTTGAAATGCTACAGTTGACTGCCAGAGCTTTTGACCAAAATATAATATTAAATCCTACGCTAGTTTGGAATAACGATGAAGCTATTCTAATTGACACAGGAATGCCTGGACAAATCGATCAACTTAAAGAAGTGTTAAACGAATTAAATATGTCTATCGAAGACCTAAAGGCAATTTTTTTAACACATCAAGACCTAGATCATATAGGAGGTGCTGCTGATATACGAAAAAAATCAAATGAAAATATCATCGTATATGCTCATGAATTTGATAAGCCGTATATTGAAGGGAAACTTCCGCTTATCAAAACGAATGCGAGTCAAATGAGTAACGAAGAACTAGCAACTATACCTGATGACATAAAATATTTGTATAAAAACCCTCCAAAAATTGACGTGGATAGAGTATTAAAAGGAAGTCAACTGCTTCCATACTGCGGAGGCATTGAGGTTATTTTCACTCCCGGACATACGCCTGGGCATGTTAGTTTTTATTTAAAAAAATCAAAAACGCTGGTTGCCGGAGATGCTTTAGTATTAGCAAATGGACAACTAATGGGGCCTGTTAAACAAACGACCTTAAATATGGACCAAGCAGTTCAATCAATCGAAAACTTCTTACATTACGACATTGAGCATGTTATTTGTTATCATGGAGGCTATTTTCAAGGCTGTCCGGAAGAAGCGATTTTAAGGATAAAAGAACACGTTGCACAGGGAGAAAGTTAAAGGGGAGTGAAATTGTTTTTTACTAGAACGAGGAAGGGAAAATAGAAACCAAAGGGGATGGATAAAATGTTTACACCAACTATCAGTGTCCGAAAAATAAATGATAATCTTATTATAAAATGGCAGCTTGCACACTTTACAATTCCGTTAGAAGACATTCTCGAAGTAACGGAAGACGACACGTACGGAGGGAAAGAAGCAAACGCTATTCGAATTGGCCCTCCGTACGGAACGACTGACCGCATCTTTATAAAAACGACCAGTAAAAACTATTTGTTATTTACCTCAAACGCACCCACTATATTAAACGAAATACGTTCATAACGCCCATTACTAAATACGCGATATATAGGAGAGGGAAAATTGAAGATTAGCCGTACTTATGATGCTAGTAAAATTGCCAAGCTCAATCAGTCTGTTCATCAACTGCATGTAGAATTATACCCCGAGCGCTTTCAAACATATGATTTTCATCAGATACATGAATTTTTTAAGAAAGTGATGAAAGACGATAGGTTTATCTTTCTTTTAGGAAAAGACGAAGGTCAGCATATAGGATTCGCTTGGCTGGAAATAAAACAGTATTCAGAGACAGTGTTTAAAAAGACTTACAAGTCAATTTATGTTCATCAAATAAACATCGCAGAACCCTACAAAAATAAAGGGTTTGGTTCCAGCTTAATGAAAGAAATTTATAACATTGCTCGTGAAAAAGAGATCACTATAATTGAGTTAGATTACTGGAGTGACAATACGATTGCCGGGAGCTTTTACGAAAAAGAAGGATTTGTTACGTATAGAAAAATGGCGTATAAAGAACTTTAAAGAGAGCATTTACTTGCTCTCTTTTTTATATCTAAGAAGCCATTTTCTTCATTTTAATTACTCAATAAAATAAAGTACGCGATTTGAGAACTTAACTCTTGAAAAATTTTTGTTTTACATTTATACTTACATTCTTGTTCGCGTAATGCGACAACTTACTTTATATTCAACTAGGAGGTATACAGATAGTATGGAAACTTTCATTTATCATAATCCCACAAAATTAATCTTCGGAAAAGATCAGCTTCAAGCAATATCAGAAGAACTCCCGAAATACGGAAAAAATATTTTGCTTGTATATGGCGGAGGAAGCATTAAGAAAAACGGTTTATACGATCAAGTTCTTACGCTGTTAAAAGAGTTAAACGTAAATATACATGAGTTAGCGGGCGTGGAGCCAAATCCTCGACTATCTACGGTACGAAAAGGAATTGAAATTTGCCGAAATGAAAACATTGACTTCATGTTAGCAGTCGGCGGAGGAAGCGTTATTGACTGCACAAAAGCAATCGCTGCCGGAGCTGAGTATGAAGGAGACGTCTGGGATATTATTAACAAAAAAGTAACGGCTACAAAAGCACTGCCGTTTGGAACGGTATTAACACTGGCAGCAACAGGTTCTGAAATGAATCCTGATTCTGTTATTACGAATTGGGAAACAAATGAAAAATATGTTTGGGGAAGCGCCGTTACGCATCCTGTATTTTCTATACTAGATCCTGTGAACACGATGTCTGTTCCTAGAGATCAAACTATCTACGGCATGGTAGACATGATGAGCCATGTGTTTGAACAATATTTCCATAACGTGAAAAGCACGCCTTTACAAGATCGTATGTGCTATTCCGTATTACAAACAGTAATTGAAACAGCACCAAAATTGCTAGAAGATCTGCAAAGCTACGAGCACCGCGAAACGATTTTATATTCCGGAACAATCGCATTAAACGGAACACTTCAAATGGGCTACTTTGGCGATTGGGCTTCACATACAATTGAACACGCGGTATCAGCGGTATATGACATTCCTCATGCAGGCGGTTTAGCAATCCTATTCCCAAATTGGATGCGACACGTTGTAGATCAAGACGTAACGCGTATGAAGCGTGTAATGACAAGCATGTTCAATATTGAAATTGCAGGCAAAAGCGACAAGGAAATTGCGTTAGAAGGAATTGATAAGCTAAGCGCTTTTTGGTCAAGTCTTGGTGCACCTTCTCGCTTAGCTGATTACGATATCGGAGAAGAGCGACTAGACGAAATTGCTGGAATTGCTGCTCGTGAAATGGAGCACGGAGGTTTCGGTAACTTTAAAAAACTAAATAAAGATGATATTTTAGCTATTTTAAAAGCGTCACTGTAAAGTGAAAAACAAAAAAGAAGGAGACATTTGTCTTCTTCTTTTTGTTTTATCTTATAAATGACTGGAAATTAAGTAGAGTAGGAAGAATGGTTTTTTTCTCAAATTTCAGTTAACAACTAAAGGAAAAGCTTTATAATTAAGTACAGAAAGAAAGTTTTAGAGAATTTAAGGGAGTGGGGAGATGAAAAAGTTTGCGCTAGCTTCATATGCGCTTTATTTGCTCGGCGGATTAGTCATTACAGCCGTAGGGTCCGTCTTACCGCAATTGTTAACACATTATCATGTGTCCTATACGGTTGGCGGGCAGCTTGTATTATTAGGTTCTTTAGGATTTTTAATAGGAGTTCCGCTATCTTCTTTTCTTTTAGGACGCTTCAAAGAAATGAATTTACTTACAATTGCCGCACTAATGATAGCGCTATCACAAATAGGTATGCTTTTATTGCCTCCATTTGAGTGGATTATTGCATTCAATTTTTTAAACGGTATTGGTGTAGCCGCATTGGAAGTAGTTGTAGCTACTTTAATGATGGAAGTATTTATCGGTAGAAGAGCTATTGTTATGAGTTATTTAGAAGTGTCATTTGGTCTAGGTGCGCTGTTGATGCCGTTAGTAGCTAGCTTATTGATTTCACAGAACAGCTGGAGATTTTCATTTTTTATAACGAGTGTGCTAGCTTTACTAATGGTTGTGGTCTGTAAAATGATTCCTTTTAAAAAAGAGACTGTTTTAACTTCAGAAAGTGATGCTTCAGACGCCAACTCAGAACCTGCGCCTGTGCTTGCTAAAAATCAAAGATTGAAAATACTCGCTCTTTTTAGTGTGATGATTTTTATGTACGCCGGAGTAGAAAGCAGTATGAATAATTTTCTTTCGTCTATTTTTATCGCGTATCTAGATGTAATTCCGTCACAGGCTACTTTGAGCATAAGCGTTTTTTGGGTGGCTATGCTAATAGGACGAGTGACTACTGGATGGATTATCCAATTTGTTCGTCTATTGATTTAGTTAAGTCTCAATTTCTTTTCTTTATAAAAATTCTCATCAAATTTTTTCTGAAAATATCTTTATAATCAAATAGCAAAATTCCTGCTTTTAATTTTGCTTTAGTATTAACCCTATAAACTATTCTTTTCTTTACTTTTTACTAATATATCAAATATTCTATATATTCCTAATGTTATATAAAATTAAATTGACAAATATATGAAGCGGTCATTAGAATTTAGTCATCGAACAGTGAAGAGCTGTTTAAAAGTAGGGGGGAAGTAAATGCCGTTACAAAATAAGCATCTGGCAGTTGTGTTACAAAATACATATTTACCGTTTATTTTTGAAGAAGCAGAAGCTCTCGGAATTAAAGTGACGTTTTTTTATAACCAAGAAGAAATAGAACCTAAGCATCTTAAAAACGTACAAAATTTCATACCCATCGATTTATTTCACACCCCAGACAAAGCTCTTGAGATTATTAAAGCAGAGCATCACAAAAATCCTTTTGACGGCATTATGACATTATATGAGCCTGCATTAGAGTCTGTATCTCAGCTGACAGAAGAATTAAACTTACCTGGTTTATCACCGTTTGTGATTAGTAACTGTCGCAACAAACAGAAGATGAGAGAGGTTTTAAAAGATAATGATCTTAACACTCCGTATTTTAAAGAGGTTGAAAATACGGAGGAATTAAAGAATCTTTCACTGCCTTATCCTGTCGTAGTAAAACCTTCTAACGGATTTTCCAGTCAAGGTGTATCACGAGCTAATAATAAAAAGGAACTGATTGACAGCATAGAAAAAGTGAGACGCGTAAATGAAGAAGACCTAAGTAAATTCACAAAAAATAAAACGGGCATGGTAATTGAACAATTTATAGACGGGCCAGAGTTTGCTATTGAGACGTTTACTGTAGAAGGAGAAGTTTATGTACTTTCTATAGGTTATAAAGGAAATTCCAAGGGACCTTTCTTTGAAGAAGGTGTTTATATAGCTCCAGCTCAGCTAGAAGAAAACGTTTGGGAATCTATTGCACAAGAAGCAGCTAGGGCAGCCAACGCTTTAGGGATCGAGGATGGACCGGCTCATATTGAATTACGCCTGGATCCGACAGGAAAACCTTATGTGATTGAAATAGGAGCGCGAATTGGAGGATCTGGGATTTCTCATTATATCGTAAAAGAAAGTACAGGTATTAACTATATGGGGCTAGTTTTTCACTATGTATTAGGATTAAAACCGCCTGCATTAAAAAATGAAAGTAAACAAAAGAAAGTAGTAGGTAACTACATTATTCCTGTGCAAGGCCATGGGATTTTTAAAGAAATTCAAGGCTTAGAAGACGTGCGTAGAGATACTGAAGTAAAAAGGGTTATTCAATTTATAGCTAAAGGAACAGACATTCTACCGTATCCGCACTTTTCAGGTTACCCTGGATTTATTTTAACCACTCATGACTCTTATTCCGACTGTGAGCAATATTACAGCTATTTAGATAACAAAGTAAAGATCGTTTATCAAAATAAAGTAAACGTATAGGGGGTATCAAAGGATATGATAGTTGCAGAGTCGTCTAGTAAGAAAAATAAGCAGCTTCAAAAGATTAGCATTATCCATACCTTAGGTCCTGAAGGAACAAATTGTGAAAAAGCAGGCTATCTTTGGTTTGAACGTCAAGGCATACAAGGTCAGGTGTTTTTGCATCAAACGTTGGAAGAAGCTTTAGTTCATGTGAAAGAAACGGAGAGTTCTGCTCTTTTAGGCTGCGCGGTATATCCTTACTTACATGATATTGTGTTCAAAAATTTAACTAGTTTAGAGCTAGTAGATAGCTTTATTATGCCAACGTATAACATGGTGCTTGCCTCAAAAGAAGAGGTGATAGCGAACAACAGTTTATTAATCGCTTCACATCCTGCCCCTGTAGATTTAGCTCATTCCATCAGTACCAATGTTCAGTTAGTAAATAGTAATGCTCAAGCGGCAATTGATTGCTTAGCAGGGAAAGTAGACGCTTGTATCACAACAAGTAAAGCTGCTAACGAGCAGGGGTTAACAGTTGTAAAAGATTTTGGAGAAGTGCCGATGTGTTTTACGCTCCACGGAAGAAAATAGGCTCAACTTTAAAAAAGAAATAAGGTGAAACAGTGATTTCTAAATTAAACCGTATTCATGTACATCTTTTGTTTTGTCTATTAGCCGTCATTGGGGGAACCACATGGGCTTTTCAAAAGACTGGATTAAAAGATAGCTTGCCTCTATGGTCAGCAGGTATGAGGTTTTTAATTGCTAGTTTAATAATCGCCCTTTACCTCTTATTCACAAAAAAAATAGCGATTTCAAAAGAAGTAGTAATCATTTCGGCATTAAACGGAATTTTGTATTTTGCTCTACCGTTTGGTTCTGTTTATTGGGCATCTGTCTATTTGCCAAGTGGACTTGTCTCCGTTTTAGCTGCCAGCATTTCAGTGTTTGCCCTTTTATTTAATCGCTTATTTAAAGGAACACCAGCTACAAAAGGACAAAAGATAGGTGTAGTCATGTGCTTAATTGGTATGAGCGTTGTATTTGGAAATCAGCTGCTTATACAGGGAAATGTTATTCAAATAGTAGCCATGATCGTCATTTTAACTGCTATGCTAGGTTCTGCTTTTATAACTGTTCAAGTACAATCTCGTATAAAATCCTTGCCTATTATGACCTTTAATTCTTTTTCGATGCTAAGTGGAGGCGCTTGTTTACTGATTTTTAGTTTATTTGTAGAGAACGGAAACCGCACTTTCTCTGGGGTTAGTCTTATTTCATTATTATACTTGGCTATTATAGGGTCGGTCTTAGGGTTTTCTATTAATATTTATTTATTAAAAAAATGGCATATATCAAAAGCAACGGCGCATTTATTTATTTCACCGGTTATCGCCTTATATGTAGGATTTGTCTTTTTAGGTGAAACATTAAACAAACAGGTCTATATAGGTACAGCGTTTGTAATAGCGGGGGTTATATTTATTAACTTGAAAAAGCAAATAGAGAAAAACACACATAACTCTACTCTTAAATCATCTAAAAATATTTCTGCTAAGTAGCTGTTCTAAAAAAGGAGGGTTTTAATCATGTTAACAAAAAATCATACTCAAAGTTTAGTGGAGTTATTAAACGATAAAATAGTACCTGCTCTATATGAGATAAGAAAATATCAGGGCCCAAATGGAGAGGTCAAACGAAATTATGGAAAAGCTAGAGAACTCTTATTAAAAGTAGTTGCTGAAGCTGAAACAGTATATAACTCTTTAAATTTACCTGCAGTGTGGAACGCATTAAAAAATGACGTATGTGATTGGATTGAAAGAGGGCTCGATGAGGTTCCTTATTTTGATCAAACATTAATTGCTTATAGCCCACCTGCAAACGGGGAAGCGACGTTCTTTTTAGGACCGATTGTAACGCCAAATGGCCCTACAAAAAGAGGGTTTTATTTAGAAGCCTTTATCGCCGTTCGCGATGAGCCTGAAATCATGAAATCCATTGAAGCAGACCTTCCTCATCCTAAAAATGGATGTCAATCGTTAAAGCTGTTGGCTGGTACTCAAGGATTTATGGAAGGGAAGTGTATTGTATTCTTTCCTGAGAATGTAAAAACAAAAGAAAAGATAACAAGTCAAAACTTCGCAATATTTTTCTTTAATAAATTTCACAGCATATACAATGATGATACATTAAAAAGAGCGTGTTCTATATTTCCTGATTTTAACTTTAAATCTCGCGCTATGAATAGAGAAGACACTTATCAGGCAAGGGTAATTTGGGGATATCTGCATGATTATTACCATCACTGCGGAAATAAACCTTTTGACCAACATATACAGGCGAAAATGAATTTTTTTGCAGGCATACTGGAAGAAGTTAAAGTAGACTGCCAGACGGTGCTGACTCTTCATAAAAGAAAAGATCCTTTTTGGGAAGAGATAACGGAATTTGTTCTCTTTGAACGCCTGTTAAGATACCCTAGTCAGCACAATGCACCTCGAAACTTTGATTCTGGAACGGGGTTTTTTCTTTTTAGCTGGCTGGTTGCAAATGGTCGTTCAATTTCCCGAAAAGGAGAACATGCTTGTTTAGATTTAGACATGTGCTTAAAAGAACTGGATCTCTTAGTAAAAGAAATTGAAGAACTTGAAACGATTCAAAGTGACTCTGACTATAAAGAAAAAGCTGAACGCTATGTTCGAAAATACTTACTGCCTAGTGAGAACGGTGATAAATTTACTATTCCGGACAATTACTTTATTAATCAGCAAAATAAAAAGATTGAAGTTCCATACTTACTATTCGATGACCATAATCTTTAAGGAGAAGATGCACTAGTGACTGGTTTGCATTTAAGTAAAATAGGAAACAAAATGACTAATAAAGTAGGCGTTCGCGCGATTATGCATGACATCCAAGAAGTGCTCAATTCTGATCTCAACCAATATGTAAATTTAAGCGCTGGCAACCCTGACATACTCCCTCAAGTTTATGAAATGTGGGAAGAAGCTTTAAAAGATATTGTGAACGATAAACAACTAAAGAATTTGATTAGCCAATATGGTTCTAGTTACGGTACGCATGAATTAATTGATTGCATAAGAGAATACTTCTTTACGAAGTATCGTATTAAACTGGACAGAGAACAAGTTTTGATAACTTCAGGAAGTCAAAATCTGTTTTTTTTAGCTTTAAATTCGTTTTGCGGCACAAGTAAAGAAGGAAGAGTAAAAAAAGCATTAATACCTATGCTGCCAGATTACGCTGGGTATAGTGGAGTCGCGCTTGAGGAAGGTGTAATAGAAGGAATTCCTCCTATCGTCTCAAAGCTTGATCATCATACGTTTCGTTATGAATTTAACAAACAGGCATTCAAAGATAAAATAGCTCAGGACCCAGATATCGGAGCTGTCGTATTATCAAGACCTAATAATCCAAGCGGCAACATTCTTTCAAAAGAAGCCGTACACTTTATATCCCAAGTTTGCAAGGACTATCACATTCCATTGCTAATTGATTCAGCTTACGCACCACCTTTTCCTGCTATTAATTTTATTGAAATGGATCCAATCATACATGATAATATCATTCACTGCATGAGTCTTTCTAAAGTCGGCTTGCCTGGGGAGAGAATAGGAATTGCTATAGGAAAAAGTGACTTCATAAAAGTAATGGAAGCATTTCAATCAAATATTTTGATTCACTCTTCTAGGTTAGGTCAACGAATGGTGGTTAGCACCTTAAAGAGCGGGCAGTTAGCCGAAATTTCAGTTAACTATATAAGAGCTCATTATAAACAAAAACATGACTATTTAAAAAATCTTTTAACTACATGTATGCCGGATGATATTCCTTGGTATCTGCACAAAGCGGAAGGTTCGTTATTTGGTTGGCTTTGGTTGGAAGGTTTACCTTTCAGTGATAACGATTTATACAATAAATTAAAAGCAGAAAACTTGATTGTAGTGCCAGGCGGATCATTCTTTCACGGCAGTCAATCTTCTTCTCACAACCGGGAGTGCATTCGTATAAGTCTTACCGCTACAGATGAGGAGTTAAAGAAAGGAATTGATATTCTTTCTTCAGTAGTTAAGGAAATATACAGTTCAAATTCCATATTTGAAACAGAGAAAATATAATTTCTTAACTATTTAAAGATGACAAGAGCCGCCCTGTTCACCAGAAGCGGCTTTTGGTGTTTAGATTAAGTAACAGGTGAATCAGAGAGAACAAACAGACATTTTTAATGATGTTTCTCTGTTCGTTGGTTAATCTTACAAGGGCTATGTTCTCGCTGTTGTAAATTAAAGTTTTTTAGATACTTTGATGACGGTTTCTTTTTCTTTTGAGATACCTTTCACAGTACCTTCTGTTCGCTGAAAACCTTCTTCGCAAAGAGTATGGCTTATTTTTTCTACAAAAGGCTGATCCTTCTTTAATGAGTTAATAAGATCTCGTGCATCCTGAGGTTTCACATCTTTATACCAAATACCGTCTGGATAGGAAATGACGACGCATTTATCGTGGCATCTGCCATTACATCGAGTGCGAGTAGTGTGTATGTATGGATCTAATTCTTGATTGGCTATCTCACTTCGAATCGCTTGTGTAACTTCTTCGGCTCCAACCCGATTGCAGCTGCTTCCATTGCAAATAAGAACGTGATGTTTCGTTGTATCTAAGTTCCATGTAGCCATATTAATTCCTCCTACTAAAAGTAATGATTACGATTTACAGGGCGTGTTCATTCTTTTTTTAGCCAAAAGGCTGCCTTTACTTAATTAGAAATTTACCAGCTTGATTTTTTCACTCCAGGAAGCTGTCCCTTGTGAGCTAACTCTCTAAAAGCAATTCGAGAAAGTTTAAACTTACGCAAATATCCGCGAGGCCTTCCCGTTACCTCACAGCGGTTATGCAGGCGAGTAGGCGAAGAATCTCTCGGGAGTTTTCATAGTTCATCATAATTTCCTTGTTCCTTTAATTGTTTTCTTAACTCAGCGTATTTTTTGACAAGTGCTTGTCGTTTCTTTTCTTTTGCTATTTTTGATTTTTTAGCCAAATCTTCCATCCTTTCTTAAAGCACTCTCTTAAATCGTAATCATTACTATTTGTATTT
>ENA-ORXC01001627-ORXC01001627.1-marine-metagenome-genome-assembly--contig:-NODE-1627-length-13035-cov-4.313243_pt1 | contig 13035 bp, 16 predicted proteins | sample MGYA00237865_ERZ511478 | MGnify/ENA metagenome assembly ERZ511478 | reverse complement strand
TGTAATCAGGCGTGCCTTGATCATGCCTTTGAAGGAAAGGCCGTCTCCTGCCTTGTTAACCCTCGTGCTGGAAGAGAACATAAATGGACAATAAAAAAAGCTGACAAAACAAAAACAGTTGTTGTAATCGGTGGCGGGGTAGCCGGAATGGAGGCAGCGAGAGCCCATGCTGAACTAGGCCACACGGTTACGCTTTACGAAGCGAACGAAGCCATTGGCGGGCAGTTTAATCTTGCGAGAAAAATTCCAATAAAAAAAGAATTCGATGAGACCATTCGTTACTACACAACAGAGCTAAATCGATTAGGCGTTCAAATTAACGTTAATCATAAACCGAATGCTGACGAATTGTTAGCCCACTCACCTGATCTCGTCGTTCTTGCGACAGGTGTTGTTCCAAGGCTGCCTGTCATCAATGGGATTAAACACGCCATTCCATATCCTGAAATTCTTTCTGGGAACCGAGAAGTTGGAAAAAAAGTCATTATCATTGGTGCAGGTGGAATTGGGTGTGATGTCTCACACTTTCTGATTGAAAAAGGAATTCACGACATTCTTCTTCTGAGACGAAACGGAAAAATGGGAGAAGGGCTTGGAAAGACGACAAAGTGGGCGATGCTGCAAGACTTGAAGCAAAATGGGGTTACGTTCAGAACCAACCTTTCATACGAAGAAATCACACCTGAAGGGTTAAAGATTACAAACAGCGAGACAGGTAAGCAAGAATTCCTAGAAGCTGACACCATCATCCTGGCTGCTGGCCAGGAGTCAAATATACCTGAGGAATATGAAGACCTATCACAAAGAGGGATCGATATAGCTGTGATCGGTGGTGCACGACTTGCTGGAGAGCTTGATGCTAAGCGAGCGATCTATGAAGTAGCAAAAATCGCTTTTGAACCTGAGACAATTTCTGTTCAGTAACTTTCATCACAAAAAAGGTGCTTACAGCACCTTTTTTGTTATTTCTATTTTGAATCAATTTAATTCAATCATCCGTTTAAGAAATGCACTACTGTACGTTGTTCCTTGAAGCTGATTTCGTATCCAGTCCTCTTCTTCTTTGAGCCAATTTCTTATCAATCGTACTGCTTTTTCATGCTCATGTGTCGTCATATGCTGGAAGATTTCATTCGTTTTTTCAAGATTCACTTCTTCAAGTGTTTTGTGGAGCGCTTTTAATCCAAGCTGCGCTCTCTCAGGATGGTAATGGTGGAGAACGACTCGTGAATAGTGAACCATGACTTGATTCAACAAGTGAACCGACCAAATATCATTCCCTCTTCTTCTGGACTTTTCATATTGAAATAAGAAGAATGCCGTATCATCAACATGATCAATAAACTCTTGTTTCGATAAGGTTAACTGTTCGTTAAAATGACTTAGACATCGATGTGGATCGTAAAGTACTCTGCAAAAATCTTTTTCAATTAACGTTTCAGCAGTTACTGTAAACAAATCAAGGTGCAACAAATTATCAAACACGGCAATCACTTGTGGGGCAATAATAAAGATTTCATCATAGAAAAGAAGACTCCTATAGGCTTCTAAATAGCTTTTTCGTTTCTTTAGGAAAGCCTCCACATCTCCCTCGTCAACGAGGCAATAAAGATCAATATCTGAATTCTCATCATGCTCGTCCCGTCCCATTGATCCTTTAAGAAACACCGCTTTTACGAGTGGTTCCTCTTTAAGATGATCTGTTATGACTCTTACTGCTTCTTCCTGTTTCAACTCTCCAACTCCAATCTTTCATCAAATCGATCATTACCTAGCGAAAAAAGGCTGATGAACAACAAAAAAGAGTGCTAAAGCACCCTCCTTATCCTAGCTTATCGCCATTCTTTACTTTTTGGTCAGGCTGTATTAAAACAACACCTTTTTCTCCATATATACCAAGAACCAGTATTTCTGACATAAAATCAGCAATTTGCCGTGGAGGAAAGTTTACCACCGCCATCACTTGTTTACCAATTAAATCTTCAACCTCATAAAGATTCTTGATTTGTGCACTGGACTTCTTAATACCAATTTCCTCACCAAGATCAACTTTTAGTTGGTAAGCTGGCTTTTTCGCCTTTTTAAAATCGTTGACTTCAATAATCTCGCCTACTCGAATATCAAGCTTCATAAAATCATCAAACGTTGCCATTCTGTTCACCCTGCCTTTTACTTCTTCAGGAGCATTTATCTCCTATCTACTATTAATCAGATTCTCGTTCCATGAGCGAATTCCTGCTTAAGCGTTTCTGAACAAATCGCTGCACAGCAAATCTGATTTCTTCTTCCGTTCGTTGCTGTTGATTATGTCCAAATAAAAAGGCCGAATAAAGCTCAACAAGGAAGCGATCGCTCTGCTCTATTTGCATCGAATAAAGTTCTGAAAGTGTTAATGGATATTGAGAAGTGGCGAAAAAACGTTCAATGCGAAGTATGTACATAAGATCGTTTAGTAATTCGTAAGAGTTGGTTGGAGAAACAAACTGTTTTATTCGACTGTCAATAGAGAGCAATAATGTCATTAGACCACTCTTTATCTCATTTCTTGAAGGTAGGACAAATGGTGTCTCTCCGTAGATCTTCAATTGCTCAAAACACGGTGCTACATATTCTTTCGAACCATTCGCTACATCTCTAAAATCTTTCAAACATACTTCTCTCATATCGAGAGAAATACCCATTAATTCTGGCAAAGAAGGTGATTTTATCAGTGGTTCGTTATAAAAGCACCAAATATCCAAATCGGAATATGGACCAGCTTCTCCTCGTGCAAAGCTTCCAGTAATCACAACACCCTTTAACAACGGATTTTTCAATCGATCAACAAGACGTTTTGCGTATTTTTCAATCATTAGTGGAGTGATTAGTACATGTCGCATCTCATTTTCTCCTTTTCACCGAGACCCTTAGAAAAAGCTTGCAAGGACGAAGCCGGTCCGTCGTTCTTTTCTACTTATTTATTTTCATTCATTTCACTTGTTAAAAATCGATAAACGGAATCAATTACCTCATTACGATCTGCCCCATGACAGATAAGATGCTTTGAATTCTCCATCACCTTAACCTGTTTCTCTTCTGAACCGATGAGGTTGTATATCGTATCTGCCGTTTTATAAGGAACGAGCCCATCCAGTTTTCCTTGAAGAATCATCGTAGGAGTGAAAACAGATTCAAACGAAGGCTTAAGATGTTGCACCAGCTTACGAAATTCTAGCGAAGCAACAAATGGTGTACTTCTCACCTTTCGACTATAACGAATAAACAATTCGTTTTTGAATAGTTGTCCTCTACATAGGTCCGTTACCATCCCTCCAATGTCTTTAATCATTTGAATGGGATGAATATATTGAAGCGCTGCGCTTAATAAAACTAACTTATTCACTTGATACTTTGTCGCCAAATAACCAGCTAGAACGCCGCCCATAGAAAAGCCTATAACGTATACGGTGTCGCATTGCTCTAGTAAGTGTTGGAGATGAGATTCAGCCGTATCAATCCATTGCTGGAAAGTAATACCGCGAAGCGAATCTTGTTCACCATGCCCTGGAAGCGTTGGAGATGAAACGATCCAATTTGTATGGCTTCGAAAATATTCTGCCAGTGGTTCCACTTCATAAGGTGCACCAGTAAATCCATGTATCAGCAAACAACCGGTCATATTCGTTCCCTCACCTTTCCTCCTAAAGTTTACTTTTTATAATACCACCAGGAGAAAAAAGTTAACCGGTTATTGTGCTCTTATCCAACCCGTTTTTAACGCTTTGAAGCTTTTGATCCTTTGCTATAGTGAATTGCTAAAGAAGCTTTCCTTTCTTCTTGAAGCGATGTTGAGCAATTGGGGCAAATCACCGCTTTAGAAGGGATGGGTGTACAACAGTACGGGCATTCCTTGCGAGTCATTGAATTTATTGGGTCCTGTCCAGGTTTGCGCCATCTATTTAGTTGACGAACAACTAGAAAGACAGAGAAAAAAATGATTAAAAAGCGGATGGAAGTCGTTAAAAAAACACCATAATTAATTGTTGCGGCTCCCGCTTCTTTCGCATCGGAGAGGGAAGGATAATAATGTCCATTCAAACTAATATACAAATCTGCAAAATTGATTTGTGCTAAAACAAGACCGACTGGTGGAAGAATAATATCCGAAACGAGTGAATCGATAAAACTGCTAAATGCTGCACCGAGAACAATACCTATCCCCATATCAGCTGCATTTCCTCTAATAGCAAAATGTCGGAATTCATTTAATAGACCGATGGGAATTCACTCCTTTAACCTCACTCTACACAATATGTATGCGTCATTCATACAAGCTATGAATTTTTTTAATGGTTGTAATTTTTCTATAAATTTTTATAAAAGCGTCACAAGGGTGATAGATGATATAATGTTTCTTTGCGACTATAGTCTAACATCAAGGAGTGAACAATCATGACATTTGCCCTAGCCTGGTCAAAGGCTAATCCCTTAATTGAGGATCCGATGGCTGTATTTGTCTATCTAACGGTTGTCGTTGGATTTATCTTTATGCTTGGCGAGTCAAAAAACGCCGTTCTGCAAAAGATTTTCCATTACGCACCTCCGTTAATTTGGACATACTTTATTCCAATGCTCTCAACGACCTTTGCTATTATTCCGCAAGAGTCAAGTTTATATGGATTTGTATCCACATATATTCTTCCTGTCGGCTTACTGCTGTTACTGTTATCAGCTAACGTTCCAGCTACGCTTCGATTAGGACCAAAAGCACTACTCATGTTCCTTGCTGGTACGATTGGTGTCATTATCGGTGGGCCGATTGCTCTTGCCATTTTCCAACCATGGTTACCAGAGAATGCTTGGACAGGTGTTGCTGCTCTAGCAGGAAGCTGGATTGGTGGCTCAGCGAACATGGCAGCAATGATCGAAGCAGTCGGAACACCAAAAGAAATATTATCCCCCATTATCGTTGTCGATACGGTTGTTGGTTATAGCTGGATGGGAATTATGATTTTCCTTGCAGGATTCCAAGATAAATTTAATAAATGGAACAAAGCAGATGACTCAGTTATTCAAAGCGTGAATAAAGAAATGAATGATATTCAACGTAAGAATGAACGTCCTATTCAAGTTCCTCAGCTATTAGGCTTACTTGGACTTGCCTTTGGTGTCTCTTACATCGTATTGAAAATTTCTGAGAACCTTCCACAAACGGCCGTTCTTTCTACAACTACATGGACCGTTATGATTATTTCAGCTATCGGTATTCTGTTCTCTTTCACCCCAGTTAAAAAGTTAGAGGGATATGGAGCTAGTAAAGTCGGCTATACTGCCATATACCTTTTGCTCGCAACAATTGGGGCTAGAGCCGATCTTGCATATGTAGTCGATTCTCCCCAATATGTACTGATGGGTATTGTATGGCTTAGTATTCATATTCTTGTTATTTTTATTGCAGCACGATTACTGCGTGCGCCACTTTTCTTTGTAGCCGTTGGATCACAAGGAAATATTGGTGGAACAAGCTCAGCTCCAATCGTTGCTTCTGTCTTTCAACCCTCACTTGCTCCGGTTGGTCTATTGATGGGAATTGTAGGTAACGTTGTTGGTAGCTATGCAGCTGTTCTATGTGCTCAATTGGCTAGGATGGTCGCCACAATGTTTTAGCTTCTTTTACAAAGAAAAATCCGTCCTCCTCTAGGGGGACGGATTTTTCTATACCTTTATCCTTGTGAAGTAGGGCGAACAAGGACTTCGTTAATGGATACACTGTCAGGTTGGCCAACAGCGTAATAGATTGCATCAGCAATCGCTTGGGGATCGAGTGGATCGAGACCATTTGGACCACGATTGTTTAACTTCTCTTGTACATCTTCATCAGTAATTGTATTCGTTAATTCTGTTGCAACTGCCCCTGGTGAAATGATTGTCGCTCGGATATTTGTAGAAGGAGACATTTCTTTTCGTAGTCCTTCTGTAATTGCTCTTACTGCAAATTTCGTACCGCAATACACTGCACCGGCTGGCATAATTTCGTGCCCCGCGACAGAAGAAACATTAATGATATGACCTGATTTTCTTTCTTCCATATGAGGAAGAACGCCAGCAATACCGTAAAGTACGCCCTTTATGTTAACATCGACCATTTTATCCCATTCATCAATCTTAAGTTTATTCAAGAAGGATAAAGGCATCAATCCAGCATTATTGATAATAACGTCAATTTGCCCATACTGTTCAATTGTTTTATCAGCTAGAGCCTGCATTTGCTCTCTCGAAGTAACATCCGTTTTTTGGATAATCGCTTCTCCGCCGCTATTTGTAATTTCTTTCTTCAGTTCTTCAAGCCGATCCTCACGTCGAGCTGCAAGGACTACCTTCGCTCCGTCGCCTGCAAGTTTTTTTGCTGTTGCTTCGCCGATTCCGCTACTTGCTCCAGTAATAATAACGACTTTCCCATTAATATGACTCATGATAATCCACCTTTCATGTTATCTACAACACTCTAGTTCCCGATTGAAACACCTATAAACATTCGGATGTGCCCAAACAAAAAAGCACCTGCGCCAGGTGCTTTCGCTTATTACTTATTTTGTTCAATCCATTGTTTGAACGTTTCTTCTGTTTGGGTGCCAACAATGCGATCGACTTCTTTCCCATCTTTAAATCGGACAAGGGTTGGCGTTGATTCAATTTGATAGTCATTCCAACCTTGTTCAAATTCGAGAACATTGTACTTCTTTAGGTCAATATCCATATCTTCTGCGAGTGGCACAAGTATCGGAGAGGTGTTTTTACAATGAATGCAAGTTGGGCTATAGAAATAGACAAATGCATCATCTTCGTTAGAAAGTTTTTTATCGAGCTCATCAGGAAGAATTTGATTTTGATAAAGCGGATCATCGAGCTGATCGATCGTTGCAGGATCTAGTGAGTCTTTCCCGTAAGGATTTCCCTCTGCTTTTTCGCTATTGCTTAAATTTGTAACAAATGCGAGTGCTCCAAATAATACGATAATGATACCAAGAAAAATAATGGCTTTCTTCATACGTTTTTCTCCTTTTTTGTCTGCTTATTTAACAACAACATGATCATCGTAATCGAAAGAAAAGCAATGAGTGCTAGAAACGGAATCGTGATAAACCCGGCGTAATTAATATATTCTCCGGTACACGGAACCCTCCCACAAGCGGGCGCTGAATCTGCAAAAAAAGATGTTTTTTGAATCAAATAATGATAAAGAGAAACACATACACCAATGAACGATAACGGCAAGACATATAACCATTGTGACGAATCTTTTCTTATCATAGCAATTCCAAGGAAAATGACTAAAGGATACATAAGAATTCGTTGATACCAGCATAGCTCACATGGTTCATATTTCATTACTTCAGAAAAATACAAACTTCCAGCAAGGGCAAGGACTGAAGTAGCCCAGGCGCCAAATAACAGATACTCACTTTTTTGCTCAGGTTTCACAGCTGTACCTCTCTTCTTTTCACACCAAAATGTAGTTCCATTATACACCACAGCAATCGACTTTTAAAAAGATGAAACGTGACAATACGATTACAAAGCCGACTCCTTATCAGAGTCGGCCCTGGCTTTTTCACTTATTCAATAATTTGTAATTCCTTCGGATACTTCGTTAACGTCTCATACCCATTCTCCGTAACAAGCACATCATCTTCAATCCTTACCCCACCAACGTCCGGCAAGTAGATGCCCGGCTCAATCGTGTAAGTCATACCTTTTTGTAGCAAGCTATTGTTTTTTTCACTCATCGATGGAAACTCGTGTACTTCAATCCCGATGCCATGACCGATTCGATGTGGGAAATAATCACCATAGCCTGCATTAGAAATCACATTTCGTGCCGCAAGATCAATATCGCCAAGTCTAGTTCCCGGCTTAGAGATATGAAGTGATTCTATTTGGGCACGTAACACCGTATTATAGATTTCTTCTTGCTTCTCATTCACTTCACCGAATGCTACTGTCCGGGTAATATCAGAGCAATAACCATTAAGGACAACACCAAGATCAAATAAAACGAGGTCACCTTTTTTCAATTGACGATCGCCAGGGTTACCATGTGGTTGACCTGATTTCTCTCCAAACAAAACCATTGTTGAAAAAGACATCTCTCGAATACCTTTCTTTTTCAACTCAAATTCTATCGTAGCGAGTACTTCCATTTCAGTAATGCCTTCGCGTAAAGCCTTTACCCCGGTCTCTACACCGAAATCAGCAAGTGCTGCTGCTTCGCGCAACACTTCAATTTCCTCCTCATCTTTAATAAGACGAAATTGATTCAGACCAAGCTCTGCTGAATGATACTGAAGTTTAGGATAGCGAGTTTGCAATTCTTCAGCGCGTTCATAGGCAAGCGTTCCTTTCTCAATTGAAGCACTAGTTGGTTGATGTACACCACGTTCTTTCAATGCCTCATGAATAAAATCAAAAGGATCTTCTGAATCGCTATAGCCGATGATCTCATATTCCCATCCTGCGTCTCGTGCCTGAGAAACTTCCATCCCGGGAACTACAAGGAATGGTTCTTGGTTAGGAACGATAAAAAGACCAAGTAACCGTTCGTGTGGTTCACAGTGAAAACTAGATAGGTAAAAGACATTTGAAGATGAATGAATATAAGCAAAGTCTTGATTTTGTTCAATAAGCCAATCTGTCATTTTTGATAAACGTGTGTTCATAGTGACACTTCCTTTATATAAATTAAGCTTTTTTCTACTTTCCCTCTCCTAGCTTATCATAAGTGAATTCTGTTCACTTTATTTACACACAAAAAACCCCCGCAATACATGCAAGGGCCTGTCAAATCTATTGTAACTCTTTCGCAAAACTTGGCTTAATAAGACCAGTATCTTCAAAAACCTTACCCATTTTATCTTCAAACTTCGTAAATTGCTCTAACGCCTTCTCCTGTACAGAAGGATCAGCAATGTCCGCTTGTTCTGCGCGAATGGTATATGCTTGTATTAAATCGTCAAATGCACTCTCAATTTCCTCTTTAGAGTCGTCTAGTTCAGCTGGAACAGATAGACCTTTGATACCTTCTACTGTTGCTTTGCTAGCTTCAATAGCACTTCCTTTTAACTCTTCAAGCTCTTCTGTTGAAGGCTTGTCTGCTTCAGGTGTTTCACTGTCATGAAAAGCAGCTTTTGCTGATTCATAAGCGACGATTGCGTCATTATGTTTCTTAAGAACACTCACCACTTCTGATTGAAAATCTAGTAGAACACTTTTCGTATCTGCTTGCTCTGTTTCTCCACTTGTTTCACTTTCGCTGTTTGTATTTGAACCGCACGCTGCTACGATTAGAAGCATGGATAAACTTAAAACAGATAATAACTTCTTCATATGTCAAACCCCCTATTGATGTTTACTTCCAAAAAATAGTTTAGCACTAAATCCAAATTTGTAAATGAGAAAATATGGATAAAATTTTCTTTTGAAGACTGATACAATAAGGGCTTTGTATAATTATTAAATTCGGCAAATAAAAATAGCTGCCGGCGTTGGCAGCTACGATCATCAAACAATTGGAGAAGGGGGAACTTCTTTGGCTTTGTTTGAATGATATAGAACAATTTGTGTCGGGGAACACCATGTCTATTCTCTTCTATGATGATAATGATAATCTTTATCAATTATAAAGTCAATAACTTTTCTTAAATGAAATCGAAGGTGTTGATTCAAATGCGCTTGATTTCTTATCACGTCCATATCCACTTTTAACCGCCTCTGCTCTCAAAACTAGCGCAAATGCTGTGAAAGACAAGAGCAAAATGAACAAAAACATGGATATCTGTAACGTTTCAACCATTTTATCCACCTCTTATTTTGAATGTTTTTATCATTATAGCACGGCTTAATGATAATGAGAAGCATTATCATTAACATTAAGCACATTTCACAGAAGACTCAATAGTTGTGCAAGCGGTTTAATTCCTCTATTATAAGAAAAGCACATAAAAAATAGGGGGACTAACCATGCAACGTGTTCATTTAACAGAAGATTTATCTTTTTCTCGTATTATTCATGGTCTTTGGCGACTGGCAGATTGGAATCAAACGAGTGAAGAAACCCTTTCACTCATTGAACATAACCTTAATCGTGGCATTACTACCTTCGATCATGCCGATCTTTATGGAAGTTACGAATGTGAGGAGCTTTTCGGAAAAGCTCTCGCTCTGAAACCTTCCTTACGTGACCAAATGGAAATCGTTACAAAATGCGGAATTGTGATTGAATCACCAAACAGACCAGCTCACCAATCACATCATTACAATACAAGTAAGGAGCACATTATCACTTCTGCTGAACAATCGCTCACCTCACTTGGTATTGATCATATTGATGTTCTTCTCATCCACCGTCCAGATCCATTTATGGACCCAGAACAAGTGGCTGAAGCCTTTTCTACATTAAAACAAGAAGGAAAAGTTCGTCATTTTGGCGTTTCTAACTTTAAACACCACCAATTTAACATGCTTCAATCGTATGTCGAGCAGCCTCTCATTACAAACCAGCTTGAGCTTTCTGCTTATAACCTTGAGAACTTTGAGGATGGTACCCTTAATCTCTGTCAAGAAAAACGAATGAAGCCAATGGCTTGGTCTCCTCTTGCAGGTGGGGATGTATTCACTTCGAATGACGAAAAAGCCGTACGTCTTCGCGAAACGGTTAAGAAAGTCGCTTCTGAAATCGGTGCTGAAGGAATGGATCAGGTTCTATATGCTTGGCTCCTCAACCATCCGGCAAACATTATGCCAATCGTGGGATCAGGTAAGCCTGAGCGCATCGATAGTGCAGTTGATGCACTCTCGTACTCATTAACTCGTGATCAGTGGTTCGAGATCCTTACAAGTTCAATGGGGTATGATATTCCATAAATAGTAGTGATTTTCGAGATCTATTCCTTTTTTCTTAAATAGACAAAAACGCCCTCTCATTTGAGAAGGCGTTTTTTGAATTAATAAAATTAAACAAACGTTTATTTAACGCTATTGAGTTACTCTACTTTTCTTCGTGATAACTTCAGATATCGCAAATTTTCGACTACCAGTAAAAGCTAAAATCACTGATATACCAAGAAGAGAAAGTGGGAACTCATAACCTCCAATAAGCCCCATTTGAAGCTTTACCAGAACAATAGCGCCAATCATCGTTAATCCAAGTAGGATCGCTGATGGTATGACAAAGATTCCAGTAATCAGGAATGCTCCCCCAATTGCTTCAATAATCGCTGCTGCATATGCAAGTGCTGCAGGTTGACCAATCTTATCAAACATTGCAATCGTATTCTCCATCGCACCAAGTTTTTGTATACCATGAGCTAACATAATTATTCCAAGTATCATTCGACCACATAATAAGCCCCATTCCATTCGTTCTTTCACGGTGGACACCTCACTTTTGTTTCCTAGCTAACGAATGAGGTGTACTTATGGATCAGTTTTACGATTGAATTGTTCCCATTGTACGTTGTAATAGTCTTGCTTGAATAAGACGTCTACGAATTGTAATTCCTAACCAACTTGCAAGAAATGCTTTAATCAAACCAACAATAATGAAAGGATAAACTCCTGAAATCATCGCTTCCTTCCAGCTTAAATCTACAACGAATTTCAATTGAATTGTCCCGAGCAACAAGATAATAATCATTGCAGCAGTGTTCGCGATCATCGCATACATTAATGTAAATGATGTCTTCTCAAGAATAAGACCGGTTACATATGCTGCAACAATGAAAGCAAAAATATACCCACCAGTCGGTCCCAATAATACGCCTAATCCACCTTTTGCTTGTGCAAATACTGGAACACCCATTGACCCAATTGCTGCATAGCCAATCATAGTAATCGCCCCATACTTACGACCAAGAATCGTTGCGGTTAAGCCTACAGCCAATGTTTGCCCACTGATTGGAACAAGTGGTAATGGAATTTCCATTTGAGCAAGAATAGCTGTAATTGCTACAAAAAAGGCACATATAATCGTCATTCGAAGCTTTTTTTGTTTTATCATCGTTCTCCCCCTCTTAAATGTTAACTAAACTAATATTTATGTTAACATTTAAAAACAAGTTTAGGAAGAATAATTAAGGCATACTCTCATCAATCATTTCGAACCCTGGGATCATTTGAGATAGTGGTACAATCACCGCTTCATTCTTATACATAGGAATAAACTCGTTTAAAACCGCAACCATTTTTTCACCGGCAATCCCCACATGTCCGATCGCAATATGTGCCTGATCATCTTTAAGCTTTACCGCAAGCTCTTGAGCCTTTTTACTCATATGCTGAATCGTATAGACGTCATCAAAAAAAAGTTCATTTTCAAGATAAGGAACACCGATTTCTTCTGCAAGATCCGGAATGACACTTTTCCCTGTCGTTTTGCTATCTAAATAATAAAGACCTTTTTCTCGACACGCTTCAAGAACGATTTTCATCACTCGTTCATCAGCTGTCGCTTTTGACCCCATATGATGATTCATACCTACTGCATGAGGCACAGCGTCAATTGCAGCAATGACCCGCTTCTCAATTTCATCATCAGATAAGTCCGTTGTAATCGCTCCTGGTCCAAGCCAGCTCTTCTTTCCTTTCAATGGCTCCATTGGAATATGCACAATCACTTCGTGTCCAAACTTATGCGCTTCTTCCGCATCTTTTTCAGTCGTTTCAAGAAATGGCATAATCGCTACTGTTAATGTTACAGGAAGTCGTAGCATTTCTTCCGTACCACCCATGTCATTTCCAAAATCATCAATAACGATAGCCAGCTCACGATTCTCTTCTGCACCTACCTGCGCTGGGAGGTACACAACCAATAACATAAATAAAACCCACTTCTTCACACTTTCACACCCTTTTTCACTTTATTATTCCCTAAGGAAAATGCTTCATGACTACATAGGTAAATTCATTGCGTTATGAGCCGCTCTGCACGAAAATAGAAAATGAAGAGAAAGGAGTTTTTGTATGAATATTGAGAAGTACCTTAAGCGAATTAACATCAAG
>ENA-ORXC01001624-ORXC01001624.1-marine-metagenome-genome-assembly--contig:-NODE-1624-length-13056-cov-6.674628_pt1 | contig 13056 bp, 21 predicted proteins | sample MGYA00237865_ERZ511478 | MGnify/ENA metagenome assembly ERZ511478 | reverse complement strand
CACAATGCAAACAACACCCAACCCCATGCGCGACCGCTGCCAAATCGTTCACTCCGATCCCGACGAAAGGGGGGGGAAAAATTTGGAGCACACTGGACTGCGGGGCGGTAGCGGGGGCGCCCCGCGGCGGAAGTGGCGTGTCAGCTGCAGCTCCTTGGGGTCGAGGGCAGGGGCCAGCACGGCAACCGAAGGCCGATATCCGTATGATACCATTTAACAGCCAAGGGTCACCATTCAACAACCACTGTAAGGCGGTCTTTTCCACAGTGTCTACGCATAATTCATTTCCTGGGGTGTTCCAAAACTGCCGTACTGCAACTTGGGTCATTTTTCGATGGTCGGGAAAACACGACAGCCAAACAAAACCCACATTACTGGACGCAGCAGGTCGTCAGCTATCGAGCGGTGGTACTCTCGACCGAGTCGGACACCTGGGTGAGACAACACGGACGAAAACGCGTCGTAAGGGTGTTTGCCTGGGAGCGCGCCAAGCGTCCAATTTTGCGGTCAAATCGCCGCCAGAGGCACTCTCAGGCGTCCCACCCTGGTCAGCCCGCCAAAAACCACCATCGACGCGCCCGATGCCAAGCGTCAAACGACGCTGCCCGCCTTGGCGCCCCCACCGAGAGGTCTCCTCGACTCTGAGGGGCACGCCCGACGGCGGGCGAGATGGGTGGGCGTGCGAGCGGTCGTCCGGTGTCTGGTGGGGCACGCAAACCGCGGCCGACGCCGGAGCAGCAGCGGCAGATGGCTGCTCTGCTAACGCAGGGCCTGGCCGGCACCGCTGTCGCTCGAGAGGTTGGTGTTTCTCGTGGTGCGGTGCGCCACTTCGTCGCTACTGGCGGGAAGGCAGCCCCTGCCGGTCGGCGCCCCTTTTTTCTGCGAGAGGAGGAGAAGTTGCTTGTTCGCTTTGTTAAGGTGCAGGCGCTGCTCGGTCGAGGGTTGACCAGGACTGGTTTTCTTCGTTGGGTGGGTGAATACATTTCTTGTCTCTCCACTGAGCGTCAAGCGTCCGCCCGGTCATACTTTGGTGGGAGCCTTACCCCTGGGATTTCGTTCTTTCGCTTGTTTTTCGGTCGATGGTCTGCGCTGCACATGTACCGCGTGGGCACTTTGGAGCAGAGCCGTGCCGAGAATGCGCGACCGGATGTGCTTGCCAAGTGGTTTGCTGGCCTCCGATTGATCTACCGGGACCTGAATATCGTGCAACCACGACAACTGTGGAACATGGACGAGACTCACGTCAAGGCCAGGGAGCTACTACTTGAGGCGCGGTCCACAATTATCGGGACCCGAGGCTTAAGGAAGCCGGAGGTCATGATGGCCACGATTGGCTCTGGGGCTGCGGCCTGCACGGCGGCGTTTTCCATCTCGCCTGCCGGCATGGTCGCGCCTCATTTTTCTGGTGGTGGCCGGCAGCGCAAGCGGCCACGCCTACGTGCAGGTGACGGAGTACGGCAAGGAGAGAAAGGTGGCTTTGGCGTCGCGTCTCAACGACTCGGCGGTGGTGGTGCGGCGGGACCCGCCGGGGTTCGACCGTGGCGTCTTTGACGTGTGGGCGCAGCAGTTTGCCGCCTTCGCCAAGAGCTACTACCCAGAGGAGAATAAGCTGCTGGCTTTAGACGGAGAAAAAGTCCACCTATCGGCTTTCGGCCTCCTGGCGCTCGTGCGGGCTAAGGTGCATGTTATTGCAGAACCCTCTAAACTTTCGCACCTCATTCAAGCTTTAGACAACCAGTCGGCGTACGGCAGCTTCCAGCCAGCCATTCGACGTCACGTTTGCAGCCGGTCGGGAGAGTGTGTCGGTCTCGGGTGCAGCTTCACAGTGCTGGACTTGATGGACTGCATCATTAAAGCCGCCGACCACGCTTTCTCCCCCTCCCACCTAGCCGCCGCGTTTTCTAACGTCGGAATGTGGCCATTGGACCCGAAAAAGGTCTGTTTGGAGGAGGTCAACAAGGGAGCCGACCGCACGGCAAAGGACGTCGACTTACAGCTGTTGGCCGACCGTGCGGTCCCTGCCATGCGCAAGGACCTCAAGCAGCCCACCATCATCCAGGGCACCCTGTCGACTGCTGGGCGGCCCGTCAACCTGACGGCGCAGAATGTGATTTCCGGCCTCGAGAAATTGGCGGAGGACAAGCAGGTCAAGGCCGCTGCGCAGGAGCAGGGGCGGCGGGAGAAAGCTGCACGGGTGGCGGCGAACAAGGCCACCAAGGACAAGCGGGACGCTGCTCTCGAGGCGGCCAGGTTTGAGAATGCGTGGCGCGTTGCTTGCGCCGACGCCGTGGAGGAGGCGCGCCACAGATTGAGCCGGGCAAACCCGTCTCCACTCAAGCGTAAGCTCCAGATGGCTGCCGCAAGGCAGCGCGCACGCCTCGGCGTTGCATCCGACTGAGCTGGAGAGGTGTTGTCCGTGTACTGCTTTTGTGTGTGTGTGTTTGTTCGTGTGCGAGTGTCAAAGCGAAGAATGAAGTGTCGTTTGATTGGTTCGCGGCGTTCGGTAAGAGATGGTCGAACATCAAATGAGTCTTCCAATTATCGTCCGACACTGCGAGGTGACTGCTTTAAACGGGATAGAGGAACGGTTGTTGAATGGTGACCCTGTCGTTTGCTTCATAAATCAAAAACAATATCAGAGTGCTCGTCGAGAAAAAGAAAAAAAATGGGCACGACCTCAGGAGGCTCTCACGAGCACATCGGTATTCTCAAAAGCAAGAACGGACAGCAGCAGCGCCCATGGCGAGTTTTGTGGTTGTTGAATGGTATCATACGGATAGTGCCCAGCACCTCGACTTGGGCTCCGGATTGAAGCCTTTGGTCATCAATGCGTTGGACAGAGCGCCTTGTCTCCTGAAGAGCCGGTCCACGATGATGACGGCGCAGAGTCTGCGCTTTCTGCACCTGTTGGTGCCGACGCCACAAACGACAGAGCTGGAAGCGCCAACGGTGAAGAAGACGACGTGCGTCGCCCCGGAGATGATGGCGGCGAGGTAGGCGCCGCTGAGGACGCGGGCGGCGAGGTTCGTGCCACAGACGACGACGCTGGCGGCGTTGATAGCATCGCCGACGGCGACGGCGCTGATGCCGGCGTTGCATTCAGTGAGATTGGCGTGGTTAAGTCCGTGACCGCGGTCTTGCCGCGCACGGAGATGCCGGCCACCGGTTTGGGACGCGAGAGCGACGAGCAGGTCGCTGTGGACGCTGCCGACGCCACCTTTCCGTTGACGCAGCGCGCTTTGAGCGCGACGAGCAGGGCGGCGCAGAAGCCGCGCGCTCTGAACTTTCTCCCCGTTGTCACGGTGCGAAAAATACTAATCGTGAACACAACCACCGCGAGGCTCCTACCCTGCAAATGGCACAGCGATGAGGCCATCAACGGGAAGGTCACCCTCATGCAGCAACGCTACGACCAGACTGTGGCGGCCAACTCATAGGCACCAACCGACTACTACTTCAGCGCGTTCTTCTCCACCAAGCTGTGCCAACAGCGCGATTACTCCTACGAGGCGGCGCAGAGGTGGACAAGAAACGTGGACGTGCTCGCGGTGGACAAGATCTTCATTCGGTGAACTTCATGCAGTCGCACTGGATACTGGTCGTGATCCAGAAGGTGCCCGGCACGGTCTCCGCTTACGAATCTCTTTCGGGGCGCCACCCGATGGTGACGCTCAGCATCCGGAAGTGGCTTGCCGACGAGGTCGATTTATACAAGCCGGAGACGCAGCTGAAATCGTTCAAGCACCCGAAGTGCCGTCCGCAAGAAAACACTGAGGACTGCGGCATCTTCACCATAAAGAACAGGGATGACATCTCTCTGGGGTTGGACGTCAAAAGAATGAAGAGATGCACAGCGTCCTACCGCCGACGCATCGCAGTAGACTTGCTGGCCACGGCCGTTTACGGTACTGGCTGATGGGGAGAGGCGAAAAGGACGCATGTGGGGGATGGGAGACACTAATTCTTGGTCTGTCCCTGTTCTAAGTCTTGTTTGCAGCCTACCTTTTCGGACCAGTCGTTCTCCAGGGGGTGGATGCAACACGACGAGGAGTCCACTATATGTCAACCCCACCACTCTTTCCCCATGGAGAAGGGAGTTTGAGAGTGAAAATCTCAAGTGTGGTGTGAGACGCCCCACTTCTTCCGGGCCTCTACGACATGCCGTATCCATCCATCTTGTCTCTTTTCGTGGTTGCAAAATCATCAAGCAAACTGCCAATCCTTGCACACTCATCAATGCAAGTACCGTGTCGTCATTCTCGTTCACGGTGGCAATACTTCGATTAAGTCGCAGACGTTCTTCTTGTGCACGCCCACCTCAGATGGCAACGACCATAGGAATTCTGAGGGGGGCAACATGGGTTGTTCTGTCAAGTCTACTTGTCGAAATTACGCAATTACTGAACGAAATCACGTACAGCGCACGATCCATGCACGCCTCTTGACATGCGCGGGCAGGGGTTGTTTGCCGTAGGTCTCTGGAAATGCAATGGTAGATCGCAGTGCAGTACAGAGGGGGCACCCCGAAAACGACAATTGTTTGAGCATATCTCACCGCTGCTCGAGAAGCTCGCGTGCTCCCAGACGCTTCCGCTTCACCAGATTGATCTGGCAGGAGAAGCCTCTCCACTCGACCACCGGCGGACGACTGCTGGGCGGACACCAAGACCAGGTTCCCGTCTCCCGCCCACCACCCGCTGCCAAGCGACGTCGACCGCCCCGTTCTCGCCTTCTGGTGCCTCACCCGGTCTTGAGGCTTCCGGCCAGGCTCGTTGGCCGCCCGTGGATGACAACTGTGGACTGCCACAAAGATCGGCGCCCATGTGTCTCGCGTGCGTGGCCTACCCTCGAATGCCTTGCTCCCGTGGCTTTCCCACGGGCAATGTTGGCGGCTAAACGGTGTCTGCCTGCGCCCCTCCGCGGTTGTCTTCATGACTGCCATCGATATTGCTCCGTTGGCGCCCGCCGCACTCGTGTCCCTCCTTACCCCGTGCGTCCCCGCACGGATCGGCCGCGACCACTGTGGTTTCCTCCCTGCGAGTGTGCGCCTCCTACTGCGTTTTCGTTACCCAAAGTCCCCCCCCTCGGTTCTGGACTGTCGACGCCACCTCCTCGGAACCATCAAGCGGCTCTTCATGGCGGCCTCCGCGCGAGCCCAACCCGTCGCTTCTGTTCGTGCCTCCGCCAATGCTGTCGCCGAAAGAGACGCGTTGGCACAGAGAGCGGTGCTGCCGGAGGCCTCGTCGCGTGCTGAAGCTGCCCGGCGCGGTGCGGTCACGGTCGCTGGCTCGTCTCTTTCGGCGGCCGCGGCAAATGCAGCGAAAACCTCGGCCGTGGCACTGGGCCCCACGGGTGACTCCTCGGATTCTGACGCCTTGTGGGCGCAGCAGTCGCAGAACAGCATCGTCAATGCCGTGGCGTAAGCGGCGGCCACGCGCCAGGGTGTCAACACGGCCACGAACCGGACGCAGAAGAGGCTGATGGCGCCCTTGGCCCCGCCGACCTTGCCACTTGTGTCGGGCCCACTTGTCGACGATGTACCGGAGGTGAGGTCCGTGCCACTTCTCAGGGAAGTGTCTGTACTGCAGGAAGCTCCGCCGGCAGAGGCATCAGGCGCCAGATCGGTCAATGTTGGTCTGCCCCTTTTGCGCGCCGCTTTAGTCGGCGTCGGTAACTTTGATGGCTGTCGTGCGCTTGACGTGCGGCCGCAAGCACAAGAGGAGCTCGTGCGAAAGCTCGCTCTTCTGGTCGAGTCGGCGGCGCGCGAAGGGTTGGCCGACGGCACCAAGGTTGTGCTCGCCTTGGGGATGGCGTACGCGAACCTGTTGCCCCGGCCGGACGAGGCCGCGGCGCACTAGCCGCCGCGCGTGGACACTTTAGTGGCGTACGAGCCGGCACACGCAGACGAGGCAGCGGCGTATGGCGCGTTGTTTGACGGCGCCGAGAATCATGTGGCCATTGAGCCTGAGTACCAATACGAGCCGGCCCTCTCAGGCGGGGCAGCGGCGCTCGTGCCGCCCCACGAGGGCGCGGCGGCGTTCTACGGCGGGTTGACGGACAACGCTGACACTTCGCTTGCCTTCGATACGGAGTACGCGGAGGAGCCGCCCCACTTGGACGAGGTGGAGGCGCACTAGCAGCCGCACGTGGACAAGCTGGTGGCGTACGAGCTGCCCCACGTGAAGGAGGGAGCGTCGTACGGCGGGCTCGTCGACGGCGCTGAGGCTGGGACTGCGTTTGAGTCGAACCACCATCATGAGGTGCCCCCCATGGTGGGGTCTACCGAGGTTGCGTACATGTGAACGGACGTTTTTCCAAAGACAGATGACGAGGACGTGGACAAGGACCGATGATTGACCGTGCGGACCTTTGCGGCGGCCATGCTGGCTGACCCGGTGCTGAACATCCTAGACGGCTGCGACCTCATCGACGTCCGGGTGCTCGCGCAGTCGCTCATTGCTCTGGAACCCTGCAAGGAGTGGATCCAGCTGGCCCCATGCGTGACTCCTGTCGTGCTTGTCTGAAAAGTTTTCTTCTCGTAAGGAAGGCAATGGACGCGCAGCCTGGCCTGTGCCAAGTCGTAGGCGAGCTGCTCCTCTTTTTCGTGTTGGCCGAGGAGGAGACGCTATCGGGCTGGGAGGCCAAGGTCAAGCCGGCAAACAAGGCTTGCCGCGACACATGGAGCCCGCAGACCGGGTCGTCTACCAGTAGTGGCTGCATTCCATCGGCGTGCGGCCGGCAGTCACCAACGTCGTCGCCCGGCCGGCTTCAAAGGACCGCATCGTGGAGCACGCTACGGAGCTGCGGACGGGCCAGTCGTGGCCTTCCCGGCCCACCGTCCGCGCCTTCCCGGAGCACTCAATTTCGGGATGGAAACGGCTTAGGAAGGCGGACAAGCGGGATAGGAAGAAAGAGGACAAGGATATAGAATCGGGAAGGCCAAGGCTTGGAGCGCGGAAGATTGTTGGCACGGCTTGCCTTTTAGCGTGCCTCGGTATCCCGGCCGGGTAACCTTCGTCTGCGGGTCAGGGTATACTATTGGCTTTGAGCTCCTGCGCAAGGCCCAGAGTTCAGCGCATGTTGTCGCGGCTCTCGTGCAGCGCTTCGATTGGCTTCCTAGGGCTGTCTGCATGGACACTGCTTGTCAGGCTCAACGGAACTCCTTCGGTCGGGCGCTTTGGCTGATGGACGGGGCTTGCACGGCTTGTTTTATCAACCGCTTCCATCAGTGGAATCATACCTGCTCACTAGTCTTCAACGCAAGTCAGTATCCTAACCTGACCCCTCGACACGACACGTCCGGCGCGAAGAGCCAACACTCGATCAGGAAAGGTAAAAAAACAGCGTGTCGAACATGACACAGCGGCGGTTTATGGTGCGGTCTCGGTTCATTGCCGCTCACATGCGGGTGTCCCAACGACGGAACGCGACCAAGTCGGCGGCCGCATCGCGGCACGCAGGAGGACAAAAGACCGCGACCGAGATTCAACACAAGCCGGTTGAGACGTACAATCACGACTACATTGTGGATCATTGCGAGATGTGGGAGAAGTGCTCGTGCAGAGGCCAAGTGAAGCGCAGAGGGCGAGTTGGGCTGGGGAGAACCGTGTGAGATGAAGGTGTAGCACGATCATGTAGCAACGGATGAGTACTGACGGCAACTGAAAATCATGCGTCCTCAACACGCAACACAATGGGGCACACAAGCAGACAAATAGGCCCAACAATGCAGAAGTGCCACACAACAAACCTGCTCAAGAGCACCATCGACGAGACAACGGCTTTGTAATCTTTTAGCCAGCTCAGCATGCGTCTGTGCCGTCCGATCAGAGGCCTGTCTCATACGATGACATGGCACTCAGACGTGCACGATAACAAAGCGGCAGTCCCAGTCTCCAAGAAAAACAGCGCGTAGCTTACTGGTCAAGGAGACAGCGAGCTTCTCTAAGCAACGGATTCTTCTGATCACTGTGTGTGACGTGTCTTGCTCGACATGGGGGGACGGAAAATGTCCTTGCACGGCGCATCTCGTGGGTGCCCCTTACTCACCATCACCCACCAACCACTGTCTACGACCTGCAGACAGAGAAAGAGTACATCGACCGTTCCTGTTGGGTGACCACACACGCCCAATGACAGAAATGGGAAGAATCTAGTTGGGGCATGAAGGCAATGAGGGATTCGGTGGAGCAGGGGAATTGGCCAACCCCAGCATGGTTACGGTGAAAAAATCGGTCCAATGGGGCATACTCCAGCGCGACCGCACAGAAAATGGTGCCCCTTCTCAGACCCCATTGCAACCAGCACCCAGCACCGGTATGTGCCAGCACCTGTCCGCTATGATTGGCCGCCTCCATGCCGCAGAGGAAATACCACACGCTCACGAACCAAATAGCTGGAGCACCGCGTGACAAGCGCCTACCAGGTGGCACCGAAGAGAGGGGAGCGAGAAAGCGCGGAAAATTAGGCTCGAGAGGACGGGGGCACAGTGCTGGAACACAGGATTCATACGCCTGGCAGGCACCTGAGAACAGGGCTGACGCATGTGCCATTGCCAGAAAAAATATGCCCAGGCTGCAGAGCTCCGGCCGCGGAATGAACATGCCACCATCCAGGCGGCTGTTCATGAGATCAAGGCCTTTTATCTGACTTCTCGTGCTCCCGCGCTGCCCGTGAGGAGCGCTGCAGGCGGCGCTGCGGCCATTCGTTTGTCTGCCGAAACGCGGGCCACCCCTTCTCGGCTGCTCCGGGGCACGGCATTCGGGGTTCCGGCTGCGAAGAGGCGCTGCACACGGTTTTCGAGTACGGATGGCTGTCCGGCTGGATACCGTTCATATCTGCAGCAGACCGCCACTGACACTTGTCCAAACATAGTTCTCGATACATGTAAGCTTTCATGCGCAGAAAAACTCTCTTTCGGCACAATGTTGCCCCCATTGACTTCAAGGGTGTTCAGCCAAGCCTCAGTGGATCGAAAATCTCAGCTCCATTCCACCGAGAAACAGAGCGGGCGTCCTCTAGCCAACAGGGTGGGGGCAAGGGCTTTGCAATTGCCTGTCCTGAGGGAGGGGTGGCGCGCGCCTCTGGGAGGCCCTGGACTGGGATGCTCACACCGTCAGAGAGTAGGCGTCGGTCCCGGAGACTCTGTATGGCCGAGAGTCTTGACATCCGCCGTCCACAGGTGTTTCCAAGAATGACTGTCCGACAGCTGAACAGCCTGGGAGGCCGTTTTCAGTCTGTTTCTCTGGTCTTCCACGTTTCGCATGGCCTGGTGCCTGCTCGTTTTCGGGAAGCCCTACACCGCTGACGTACGTCCGCCGTGGGCCTCGCAGTTTGATAAGGAAATCGTTTGGGCTCTGAGAAGGGGGCACCGCACCCAGTCCTGATCCATGTGCGGTCCGTCCTTCCTCAGAATCAGGTTCGGCAGTGGGTGCGTTACGCGCAGAACGTAGGTGGTATGACTGCACAACAGAACAGGAGCAAGCTACTCAGAGAATCACGCAGAGATGCCCCTGTACAATCTCAGAAGTCGTTGCCAAAAGGAATCCCACCCAGCCCTCTTCTTTCGACGACCTGCTGAAAGGCCAGCAGAGCGCACCAAAGACAACTGGTGTGACGGCCCCGCGGCTAAAACGCGCTTTCTTCCGGGACAAGCATGCTGCATAGCTCCTAGAACGATTCCTTGAGACAGAAGCACAGTGGCTGACGCACAGCCACCTCTGGTCTCACAGATGAGAGGGGAGCGCGATTGTGCGCGCATACGTGCTCGGACGGCGGCAGGTCACGCAGTCCAGACACTGACATACGGTCACAGCTGGCTGCACAGCTGAGTGGGGAGCTCTAGTGCGTGCGAATGTGAGCTAACACGGCGGCAACGCACGCAGTCGTGATAGGGTTAATCTCGTCCCGGAGCATTGTTCGGTAGTCCGCGCGAAAGGCTCAGAACTTGGTCACTATGACGGTACCACGTGATTGCAGCACGGTCTGCAACGTACCCCACAGACGATACCTCCACGCACGTGATGGCATCGACCAGGACGCTGCCACCAAAGTGATTCCTATCGATCCTATCCTTTCCATCGCCCTGCTTGACCCTCAGTACACCGCATCCAAGACGCCTACCGAGACTCTGCATTTCGATTGCAACGCGCGAAGTCTCGACGGTTGCCCCAAACCAGTGTCTCTTTGTCGGAGCACACGTGCATGTCTGCCCCGTTTCTTGTCATCCATATCCACACCTTTGCGTCGGGCACGGCGCCCTTCCACAAGCCTTTTCAGAGGCCTGTTTCTTCCCACAATACCACTGACCCTTGATCGACATTTATCTGTCGTCACAAAGCTACGAAGCCGAGGCACCCATGAGCCCCAACCCGAGAGACCACCAGGGCCTGTGGTGGATAAAGTAGAGCCATACATATCCGCATACTATACTCGTAATAATCCATAATCGATGCTGCAGCCGCGTATCCATATCGTACTCTGTTCATCTACCGCCGGATATACTGAGCCCTAATGACTCTCCAAAGGCAGGATATAATATAATCTGTATCGATTTACGACCTTGCTTGATCCGGCTCACAGATTCTGCGCCGCATTGCTGGCGCGTGGGGATGCCTCCCCACCTGGTTGAGCTGCCAACATCTGGCAGTGCCAAGCGGCGATCTTGCCGGAAAATGTCCGAACGGTTCTGTCCCGCGTCGGACCCGGTTTGCCTTGTTGTCAACGGCCCGCGCGCGAACCCGAACGGGCGCCCCCTCGTGAGCACACGAGAGTTCCAACTTCCCCTACTGACGAGGCCTGCAGCATCATCGAAATCAATTCCAACAACCAGATGGTACTTGACGTCGGTTCATCGCAAACAATGCTTATGAATAGAAGAGTCTATTTCCAGAACTCGTTAGACTGTACCTGGTGAGATGTCTCCTTTCGATAATTTTACCATGCGTCCAGATCCATCATCGAAGAGAATATATATTCAATCTGTCTATTCGAACTGTATCCGAAATCGCACTAAATGAGTATCCGATTATAGTATTGATCCTTACTCTGTCCGGCCCAGCCAAATCCGCATTCGGATAAATGACTTTGTGAAATACTCAATTCAGAGTGCATGAAAGGGCATGAGGAATATATCATAATGCAACAAAAAATGCCTGATTCTTAAGCCCCTGGCCAGGACCACCACCTGGTGAGCGCCCTCGGGGGCCGCACGGCGGCAGAGGATGTCATCAAGGTCCTCGAAGAATGGGATGTGCCGTCCAGCGTTCAAGGCCTTCACGACCTCCTGGAAGTAGCCGTCAGCAGCCTGGGCGGAGAGCACCGTGTCACGGTCGATGCCACGGACCGTGGGACCGCCAACAAAGTTGGCGGCGTCGAGCCCCCGGACCGTATTGGCCCGAGTTGCAAACACCGGGACGGCGTCATCGAACGCGATCTCGTTGCTGGCCCAGAGTCCAGGCGGGAGATGCTGTCTGCCAGGTAATGCGTCATGCCCGTTTTGTAGGCGACCTCGAGCTTCAGTTCGCTCAGGCGCAGGCGCCGACGTGCCAAACGGGGGTTCCCCGAACCCTCAATGTTGAGGATCCACCGCAGGCAGTCGTGGTTGAAGCATACGAGGAAGCGGTCACCCTCGAGGTAGGGGCGGAGTTTGAGCGACCCTCAGAAAACCGCCAGGCACTCCCTCTCCGTGATCCCGTAGGGAAGCTGGTTCGTTCCCAGCCGCCGGCTGGTGTACGCGACAGGCTGAAGCTTTCCATCGTCTTTCTCCTGGAGCAGGGCGGAGCCCACTTGCGTTCCGCATGCGTCCACGTCGAGGACGTTCTTCCGCCCGCGTCGCGAGAGTGCGAGGACCGGCGGGGTCGTAAGGGCCTCCTTCAGCGGGTCGAACGCCTGATGCTGCAGCGGCGTGGCGGGGGGCACGAGGAGAGGGGCCGTGGACGCCATGAGGTCCGGAAGGGAGCCGCCACACGGGCGAAGCTCGGCACTAACCGGCGGAAGACGTTGAATATCCCCACCAAGCTCCGTACTTTCGTGCAGGTCGTTGCGAAGTGTGCTTCGCGCAGCACGCGCGCGTGCGCGTCCATCGCGCCGCGTCGGCCCGGCTCAATCTCGTGCCCGAAGTACTCCACGGTCGTGCGGAAGAATCGGCACTTGGGTAGGCAGAAGTCAGCCCGAACGGCATCCTCCTGTACTGATAAGCGCCCTCGTAGCTCAAGATGGCCGTCTAATCCCTGTCCTCGGGCACGATGGCGACCTGCCAGTTGACGGCATTGCAATCCAGCGTCGAGAAGATGGTATCCTCGCCGAGGCTGTCAATGCACTCGTCCATCCGAGGAGGCGGGTAGGAATCCGTCTTGGTCACGACGTTCAGAAGTCGATAATCGACGCAGAAGCGGCGGGTTCCGGCCTTCTTGGGGATGAGCGCGACCGAAAAGCCCCATTCCGACGACGTCGGATCGATGACATCAGCCTCGAACTGCCGCTCGACCTCAGCCGGCTCGGCCTCTCGCGCCGTGTGACCCGCGCGGAGGGGCGCGAGGCGGACGGGCAGGGCTCCGACACTGAGATCGATGCGATGCCTGTTAGCTTTGATGAAGCCCAGCGCCTGGCACGTCCACATCGCCTTTTCTTGGCCCAGCATGTGCCGGATCCGGGTGTTCAGTGCCGGTTCCGCATCCGGACGGTCCACGTCCGACACGTGGACCAGAGCCACGGGCTGTGCGGCACCCGGTGTGGGGCCCCCTTCGCTCTGGTCCCGTGGCCGCGCTGGGGTCGCGGGCCCGCTGCCTGCGGGTACGGCCGCCCCCGGGTCCCGCCTCGGTCTGGGCGAGCCCCGCGTCCCTGAAACTGCCCCCACAACGCCCTCCATGGTGGTGAGCGTCTTGTGGGATCAGTCCGCCAAACAGCGCACGCACGCGGCCGCTCTGGCGCAAGCCCCCTGCGGGCGCTCGACGGCGTGAATGGCACTTAAAACTGTGCGAGTCGCCCCGCGCCGATGTACTCGACGCGGCTGAGCGGCCGCTGCAGCCCCCCCAGCCCGCGGCCCCCCCCCCCCCC
>ENA-ORXC01001623-ORXC01001623.1-marine-metagenome-genome-assembly--contig:-NODE-1623-length-13056-cov-40.274829_pt1 | contig 13056 bp, 13 predicted proteins | sample MGYA00237865_ERZ511478 | MGnify/ENA metagenome assembly ERZ511478 | reverse complement strand
GGGAAACAATTTTATCGCTTGTTTTATTACGGTGTAGATAAAATTTACAATAAACGCAAATTTAACATTTATTTAAAGATGGGAAATAAGCGTCTTGATGAATTAATTCAATTACACAATCCGGATATCATCATCATTACATTCCCGATGATTGTTGTACCTGAATACCGAAACAAAACAGGTAAAGTCATTCCAACATTTAATGTGATGACAGACTTTTGTCTTCATAAAATTTGGGTACATGAAAACATTGACCGATACTATGTTGCAACCGATTATGTGAAACAAAAGCTAGTAGAAATCGGCACACATCCAAGCGATGTCAAGGTAACAGGCATTCCGATTAGACCACAATTTGAAGTAGACGTGCCTAAATCGATCATCTATAAAAAATATGGATTATCATCAGACAAAAAAGTCCTTCTCATTATGGCGGGTGCCCATGGTGTACTAAAAAATGTGAAGGAACTGTGTGAAGCACTACTTCTTGACAGTGAAGTACAAATTGTTGTTGTGTGCGGTAAGAATGCAGCGCTGAAGCAATCGCTTAGCGAACTTGAACAAGCACACCCAAATCAATTGAAGGCGCTTGGATATGTGGAACAAATTGATGAATTGTTCAGAGTAACGGACTGTATGATTACAAAACCGGGCGGAATTACATTAACAGAAGCAACAGCAATTGGTGTCCCAGTTATTCTTTACAAACCTGTTCCAGGACAAGAAAAAGAAAATGCTCTTTTCTTTGAAGATTACGGTGCTGCCATTGTCATCAACAGACACGAAGACATTTTAGAATCTGTCACCAACTTGTTGCAAGACGAAGAAAAATTAGAATCCATGAAACAAAACATCAAAAAATTACACTTAAAACAGTCTTCTCAAACCATTTTAGAAGATATCGTCGAACAATCAGATCTGATCATGAGCAACAAATCGTATGCTCAAGCATTATCATAAAAAGGTGTCCGTCATTGACGGACACCTTTCTTCTTTTAACCTTGATTCCCATTCGTTGTATACACTTCTTCAAACGGCTGCACGACAACAAAGCCGCTTCCGCTAAACTTCATTTGAATGGACTCTCCGCTTCCCCTGCCAATAAACGTTTTGAACGATACATCTGTCACAAATTCAGTCTGCAAATCTCCTGACCATGCGACCGTCGCATTCGGATCTGTATAAACAGAATCACCTGGCTGAACAATCAGCGTCAGCGGTTCGTAATGACTTGTGATTGCCACAAGACCTGGTCCTTCAAGTTTGACATTAAATAATCCGCCTGCAAGCATGCCAGACACCTTTTTCATTAATTTAATATCCCACCGAACAGACGGTTCAAATGCGAGCAAGTCGTTTCCATTAACGAAAATAGACTCCCCTTGAGCCAATCGAAGAATCGAAATTTTTTTCCCTTGGTCTGCTACATATAATTTCCCATCACCTGTGGCCTTCATCAAAGAAGTTCCTTCTCCTGATAACATTTTTTTGAACATCTTTGACACACCGTGTTCAAACACACCTTCACGTTCAAACTTTATTTTCCCGCGATATGAAACCATGGAGCCTGTTTTTGCCCAAATGGTATCCGTTAAATTAATTTCTAACAATCTTGGTGTTTCAAGTTCAAAAACCCCTTCCCCTTTGTCTTCTTGCTGCGTATTCTGAACAAACTCCTCAATTGTGTAACGATTCATGACGCACCTCTTTCTGTATTTTTACTATATACGGACAAGTTATACGTTAGGTTTCATGAGATTAGGACGTTTTATAGATAAATGTCATTCACTAAAAAAACAAAAAAATCAAACATTCTGCTCAAAATTTGGCTTGCCTGCTTGACGCTTTACTTTTGATGGTGTATAGTGGAACCATCATTTAACAACTTCTTAAGTCGTTAGGTGATGAAAAATTTTTTTTAGTATGCCGAAAGGTGTGCTACAGTACTAGGAGGAAAAAGCAATATGCAAAACGGTAAAGTAAAATGGTTCAATAATGAAAAAGGTTTCGGCTTCATTGAAGTTGAAGGCGGAGACGATGTATTCGTTCACTTCACAGCTATCGAAGGTGACGGTTACAAGTCTTTAGAAGAAGGACAAGAAGTTTCTTTTGAAATCGTTGAAGGTAATCGTGGACCTCAAGCTGCAAACGTAACAAAAATCTAATCAACTCAATCAATGATGAAACGACAAAATAAAGAGAGGCGTATGCCTCTCTTATTTGATTTTCAGCTGAATTTCAATCGCTAAAATATTTTGCTTTAATCTTTGTTCAATTTCAGAGATATCTTTTTCGAGAAAAGGTCTTCCCTTCTTTGCTACATCTACCAGTTGCTCTAGATCACTGTACACCTCTTGAAATGTCCGATGTAATACCGTTTCAAAATCCTTATTATCCATGCCGGCCTTCCCCTTTTCCTCTATTATCCGTCACTTAGTCAAAAAGTAACTCAACCAAAACTTTCTATAGTTATATCGGCTCATTTTTCAGAATATGTTCTTTTTTTACACATTCTATTCGTTTTTTTTTCGTGAACGCGTGATACATCTAGGGGAAAACCGGAGTGTACGCTTATTTTTTGAGTAATTCATTCCCGTATTGTTTGATCTTCTCTCCTACCGTGCATTGCTGTATACAAAAGGAGTGGGCGTATTTTTTGCCAAATTCTTTACGAAAATGCTTCTTAATCAAGCAATCTGAACAATACGTGTCTTGAAGATCTGTTAATTCTTTTACTGCTGTTTTTTTATCCACTTTATTCAGCTCCGTCTGCTTCTAATTTCAACTTACTTTCGATAGGGACGTCTGCAAGTATCTGTCTGGCAAGCTGATCTGCTTCTGCATTTTGTTTACGATCGATGACTTCATATGTTGGCGTGAGCTTCAGCTCTTTGATCGCAGCCTCAATTCGGTCGAGCCATTTGTTATGTATATCATCATAACAAGGCCATTCCCCTTTGAGCTGATTCATCACAACAAGAGAATCTCCTCTAATCGTTACAGAGTTTCTGCTGGCCCCCAGTTCTTTTAAAGCTTTTACCGCTTCAAATAAAGCCGCATACTCTGCCTCATTGTTCGTGGTGCTCTGAAAAGGCTGATTCTTCCTTAACCGGTATGCATCCTGTCCGAGCTGATAATACACGACAATTCCAAGCCCAGCATCACCTGTTTCTTTGCGAAAACTCGCATCAAAATAGACCTGAAGCTGATCGGGTTCAAGCCTAAGTTCTTCGTTTAGCTTTTCAAGTTCTTTCATCGACCACATCGCACCCTTTTCATCTTCAAATGATAGAAGTGACTGCGGTTCTTTTTTGTCTATATGTTTTGCTAAAAGCAAGGCCTCTTTGAGCTCCATCCAATCTTCTTGGAAAAAAGCAATGGACGCAATCGATTTCACTTTCATTGTATAGTGCGCTCTTAGTTTCATTGATCACATCGCCTTCCCGTGCTTTTAAGGTAAACGTTCGTTATGCTATAATCAAAAAGTTACATTTTACATTTAGAAAGGAAGTTCATGTCACTTGTTTAATGAAGGTATTTGGATCTTATTTGCGATCATTAATTTTATCATTGTTCTTCTATTTTATAAAGGATTTGGCAAGATGGGGCTTTTCGTCTGGATTGGTTTTGCAACAGTTGCTGCCAATTTACAAGTGGTCAAAACCGTTGAATTATTTGGCTTAACGGCAACACTTGGCAACATTTTATACGGCAGTGTGTTCTTTGCAACAGATGTCCTAAATGAAAAATATGGACAAACCGAAGCGAAAAAAGCTGTCTGGATTGGCTTTGCCACCCTTTTAACATTAACTGTTGTCATGCAGGAGGCTTTGCTTTTCCATCCCGCTCCATCTGACATTTCCCAATCATCATTAGAAACGATATTTGGCTTTATGCCAAGGGTCGCTCTTGGTAGTCTTGCTGCTTATATCATCAGTCAAATGTTAGATGTTTATGTATATTCGTTTATTCGCCGGATATTTCCTTCAGATGGTGCGCTCTGGCTGCGAAATGCGGGGAGTACAATGATTAGCCAGCTACTTGATACACTCGTTTTCACAACCATTGCCTTTCTTGGGACCTACCCATTCCATATATGGATCGAAATTTTCATCACGACTTATGTGATTAAATTTATCGTCGCTGCCATTGGCACACCTTATGCCTATGCGGCGAAAAAAATGGTTCCGATTGATGAAAGGGGGAAATAAATTGCCAGCTGAAATATATATTGACGGTGCTAGTGCCGGAAACCCAGGTCCATCTGGCATCGGCATATTCTTGAAATATGACGGAAAAGCTGAGTCTTTCTCCATTCCTCTTGGCATCATGAGCAATCATGAAGCAGAGTTTTCCGCGCTCATTGAAGGCATGAAAATTTGCGTAGAAAAAGGATTACGGACCGTTTCATTCCGCACTGATTCACAAGTAGTGGATCGTGCAGCCAATGCAGGATTTGCCAAAAATCCATCTTTTCGTCATTTTATCGAAGAAATGCTGCAGCTTCAAAACGAATTTGATTTATTTTTCATTAAGTGGATTCCGAGCAAGGAAAATCAAGTGGCTGATCAGCTCGCTAGAAAAGCGATTCACCTTTCAAAAGGATGAATCGCTTTTCTTTTGGTTATGCTAATGTGTGAGGTGATACGAATTGGATAAAGAGAACAGAGGCCGTGTCACAAACGGAACGACTCCTCAAGGTGATGCGCAAACAAAAGATAAACAGCCAATATCGCAATTAGAAAATAAGGCGAAAAAAAGCAACACAAAGGGCTAATACATGTAGCCCTTTGTTTCTTTTCTACATAAGAACAACCTTAACTGATCCCTAATTGACTTAAGCGGTTAACCATTGGTTCGATCCCTTTGATTTGATGCAAGCGAAGCATTGCCGCTGCCCGCTCTGGGTCCATCTTTATTTTTGTTTCGTCAATCGGACAGCTGAGTGGTACATCACATTTAATTTCTGCCAGTATACGAGAAAGCTTCAGATCTTCTAAACCTGCTTGCATTTTCTTTTGCTGAGCTGCCGTTAATGCATGAACATTTTCTAACAGTCGATCAATCGTTTGATACGTTTGAATAAATTTCAATGCTGTTTTTTCGCCGATTCCTTTTACACCAGGGTAATTATCGCTAGCATCACCCATCAGCGCTTTCATATCAATCAGCGCCTTTGGAGATATGCCCATTTCCTCTTCAAAAAGGGCTTTTGTGTAATGCTTATAATTCCCGATGCCTTTTTGCATTAAAGCCACGGTCACTTGTTCATTCAAGATCTGCAGCAAATCTTTATCTCCTGTTAAAACGGTCACATGTGCTTCGTTTTGATAGATTGATGCAAGCGTTCCAATACAATCATCTGCTTCAAAACCTTTCACACCAATGTTCATGATCCCCAGTTCTTCTGTCGCCTCTTTTGCTAAATCAAACTGCGGGATAAGCTCAACAGGCGCCTCGCCTCGATTGGCTTTATAATCTTGAAACAATTCGTTGCGGTATGTCTGGCTCCCCATATCCCAGCAGCATACGATATGAGTCGGCTCAAATGTTTGGACAGCTGTTAACAAATGCTTCAAATACCCATTCACTCCATTTGTCGGCACACCACGATCATTTATCATAAAATTGCGATGGACAGCCGTCGCATAAAACGACCTAAAAAGAAGTGCCATGCCATCTACAAGTAGTACGTGTTTATTCATTCATCTAAACTCCCTTTTTATAAACAATACTCCTATTCTATCATAGAACATCGAAACGAACATAAAAAAGGCGCCTTCTTCTTTTGATAAAGAAGAGGCAGCCCGATTACTTTTTACCATATTGCATTTTTTTCGTTTCCGCTTCTGCGTAGGATGGCATGCCTTTTTCCTTCGGCATGCGCTCCTCCTGCTGCTTTACGTTTTGCTTTTTTGCCATGATCATTCCCCTTTCTGGTTCATTTGTTAAGATGACCAAAAATGAGAAAGTTACTCTTTATTTCTGTTTACGCTGGGTGTATTCCTCCACCATCTCAATCGTGACATGTTTACGAAGGGGAACAATTCCGCCTCGGGCAAGCTCATTCATTTTAGACGTAATGGCGTTGATCTCATCTGTTGAAAATGGTTCATTGTGTTCACATTTTTTCACAGCCGATTCAATCGCCTGCTCTCTTTTTTGTTCAAGTGCAAGAAAAGATTGGATGTGGGCATGTTGTTTCTGTGAATGTGCAGAAATTTCTTCGTGTACGCTCGTCATCGTCTATCAACTGCTTTCTTTTTTATATAGTCTATCATGAATCATATCGTTTTCAACTGGTTCTTCCATTCATTTGTTTGTTCATAAACTTGTTCAATGATCGCCTGTTTTTCAGCATCTGTTGTAAGGCTCGTCATAAATGTCTGTTTTTGCTCATTGAGCTGTTGGAGAGCATCTTGTTCGTACCTTTCCGTATAGGTCTTCACTAGCTTTTCATATCTGCTCAGCAACTCTTCTTTTTCGTTATCTGCCCAACGTGTTGTCATTTGATGTAGAACATCTCGAATGGCTTCAATAAACGTAGCCTTTTCATTTTGTTCAAAGAAGGCTTTCGCTGATTTTTGTTTCTTTAAAAGCGGCTCAAATGGTGCAATCTCTGCTTCGACTTCAATTTGTTTTAGCTCAGCATTTTTCTCCTCAGGGGCTGACAGGCTAAGAGAAAAGTAAGGATCTTCCGCACATGCAGCCTGCATCCCTTTTTCCCACTCCTCCTGGAAATAATGGTGGATAAACGATTCCATTCGGATATCAAGTGCCTTGAGCTCCTGCACAAATTCAAATTCATACTCCTTTAACGCTTTCTCAAGTGCCTTTTTTAACTGCTGACCAAAATTCCCTTGAGATATGCCAGGATAAAAGGCCGACTTTAATAGATCATTCGCAAATAATGAAAGCCGCTGTACAATATGATAGAGCTGTTCATGCACGTCTTTTTTTACGCTTTCGGTCACAAGCTTAGACCGTTTCACATCTTGCATTTTTTCGAGAATGGCTTCATAGGATGTCTTGATGTTTTTCTTTTCAGCTTCTTTCTCATCTTCTGATTGATGCAAGGTCGCACGTAGTCTATCGACCGTTGTACATAATGTATTAGCTTCAAAATGCAAAAGTTCAATGGCATCTTTCGTTAATTCTTCCTCGATAAAATAGTCGAGCTGTTTTCTCAGTGTTGCATATTGATTATAAGATGTCGGCTCTTTCCCTTCGATCTCTTCCTTACTAGACACATGATGCAGGTTTGGATTGCGGATACCTTCTTTTGTGAGCTCGCTTCGTACATAGTCAAATACGGTTTCAAGCTCTGCTTGATCCTTAGCCAAATCAGCTGCATTGATGATAAAGAACATTTTATCCATGCTAAAGGAATCTTTTACGAGTCCAAGCTTCCGTAAAAATGAGCGATCAGCTTTTGAGAAAGAATGTTGATAATACGTTAAATAAAGAAGGGCGTCTGCATCCTTCATATACTGGAAGGCGATTTCTGTATGACGCTTATTCATACTGCTTGCACCTGGTGTATCGACAATCGTCAGCCCTTTATCTGTCAGAGGTGTGCTTAAATACACCGTCACTTCCTTCACCACACAAGAAACAGATTCTTCCGCTACATAAGGCTTTAATTCTTGAAGTGTGACATGTAAATTGGTTTGGTTGTCAATGTCATCATGAAACTTGGCATAGGCTTGTAGAAAATGTTCTACAATGATTCGGTGATCCTGTTCGAGCTGCCGTTTTTTCAGCACTCTTTCCAGCTTTGCCTTAAACGAATCTCCTTTTTCTGTTGTGATCGAAAATCCAAGAATCTGATCGAGTTCCTCTAGAATGTCCTGCTTGGTTTTAAACACCACTTTGACACTTTCATGAGGATGATCTTCCGTAGGTCGTGTCAGTTTGTTAATTGTTGCAGTTGTTGGCGTAGGAGATGATGGTAACACCTTCCGTCCAACAAGCGCATTGGCAAAAGAAGATTTTCCAGAACTAAAAGCGCCAAATAATGCGAGTGTAAATTCTTTTGCTTGCAGCCGTTCTGTTCGTTTTTCAAAGGAATCTCTTTGAGACTTTAGAATATCTAAAGGCGATAAAATACGGGAAAGCTCTTTAAATTGTGCAATTGATTGTGCTGTTGTTAAATGCTGTGATTGGCGGTATTGATCGCGCTCTGTCCGTTCAGCAGCTTGATCGCTCTCTTCAACATGAATTGATGCGTGATTCTTCTCCAGCTGGTCGTGCTGCATCCATTGCTTTTTCGCATAAAACCAGTCACCTGGGATATGCTCATCCGTTCCGTTTTGCCAAATATCCCATAAATGCTGAATATCCTGTCTTATTTGTTCATTTTTTTCGTTATACTCCTCAAGGCTCTGAAGCTCTTGTTTCGCTTGCTCCCATTTTTCCTCTTGCTTCTCCTGTTCATTCTTGAGCTGGTCTTTCAAGGTTTCAATCATCTGTTCAATCAATTGAAGTGCTTGCTGTTTCGCCTGTCTTTTCAATGCTTCACCAGCATCTTTCGCATATTGAAGAACATATTCGTTAGAAAAAGTTGCCCCTTGGTGAATGACCTTTTCAAGCAGGGATTCTTCAATAGGTGTCTCAAATGCCATGGCTTTGTCTAATAACGCTTCCCCAAGCTGATGCTGTTTTATTTCTTTTTTGAGGAGCTCGGCAATGTGCCAGTCAACTTCCGCTTTCATTCTCTTTTTTACATCTGCTAAGAAATCATTTGCCCGCTTTTCCTTTTCCTGCTCGGTTTTATTTTTGGCAAAAAGTAAACCCACTTTAAAGCCAGGTGCTTTCGATTCGATATAGTCACTTGCAAGCTCTCGCATCTTAAATGGCGTGAGGTTTGCATTTTTTAAGATGTTCTCTACTTCAGAAGACACTTCATCTTCTACCTGCTTTGCACCATTTTCAATAAATCGGCGTTTCTCTTCTAGTTCTTTCACTTCATTCCTTTTTTCTTGCAGCTGCTTATCAAGGTCCTCTTCATGCAGTTCTTCTTTTAACGAGTCTATATGTTCTTTTAAAACATGTTCGATTTTCTGCTCTGTATAGGCTCGAAGTGATGCTTTAGGCATGGTTTGTAATTCTTGTAGTTTCTTCACTAAACGGATCATTTCGTTTTTTGGGTGTGCCTCATCCGTCACAGAAGTAAAATATAGATGTTCTTCTTCAATGCCTTCTTTTAAAAGCATCTCAACGACTTGTTTTTTGTAGTTTTCAAAAGTTGTCTCTTGTTCATCATGCCGATCCACTTGATTGACGATGAAATAAAGATTGGGCACTTTCTCCTTAATCGAGCGAATGAAGCGAATGTTTTCTTCAGAATGGACATGGTTATAATGAACGACATAAAAAAGAGCATCCGCTTGATGAAGAATAGAAGCAGCGGATAAAAAGTGCGCATGATCCGTTGAATCAATTCCTGGTGTATCAATGAGTGCCACTTTTTCTTCAAGTCCACTATAATCACCGCTAATTTCCACCATCTCAATTTGTTCCCCATCTTTACAAAAACGCTGCACCGCTTTTTTATCATAAGAACCGCTCATTTTTGCAAAACGTCCATCAGACGTATGGAGCTGAACTTCACTGACCCCTTTCCTGACAACAACCAAGTTTGCACTCGTTGGAATTGGGCTTGTGGGCAGGATGTGATCATGAAGAAGATGATTCACTAGTGATGACTTACCAGCAGAATAGTGGCCGGTAAATGCGATATATACTTCTTCTTCAGCTTCCTTTTTCATAATAGATGCAAGTTTGGCTGCGCGCTCGTGATCATCCCTTTTCAGAAGGCTTTGATATAAAGCACCTGTAGTTTGAACGAGCGAATCTCGAATAGACAAGTCTTTCATGACGATAAACCCCTTTGTTTTTAGAAAAGTCAGTTATGTATGTGTACCATTTTACACAAAATAAAGAGATTTTTCTTCTCATCTGAGGAAATAAAAAAATCTGCTGCCCGATCAGTCGCAATGGACTGCAATCAGGAAGCAGATTTTTTTGAAACACCTTTTAATACGAAGCCAATCAATAAGCTGTATACACAGACCGTACCGAGTAAGAAAATCATTGTCATGTGATCACCGTCCATCCTTCATGATTGAGAATGTTTATCATTAATGAAAGTGTAGCACAATTGATAATGATTTTCAATATTAATTTAGTAAATACTGATTCAGTGCTTTTTCTTCTGTTTGTATTCTGACCATCATCATCCATCCATTTAAACACGTAAACAAAATGGCAGTAATAAATGCGTTAAATAGCAGCGGAATGAACATCAGTTCAATCGCCACCACCACATAGTTAGGATGCTTTAACCAGCGATACGGCCCCTTTTTCACAATCATTGCATTTGGAACGACTAAGATTTTTGTATTCCAATACGTCCCAAGTGAACATAGTGCCCAGTACCGAATCACCTGGGTCGCAAGCAGAAACACAAGCAGCAATAGGAAAAAACGAGACGGTTGACGATGCAGCAACCATGTCTCTCCAATAAGCGAGAGGAAAAAAGCTGCATGCATAGCGACCATATAAGGATAATGGCTTGCACCAAATTCAATCGCTCCGAGCGCCTTCACCTTCTTTTCATTTCTTTTCGCCACAAGCATTTCAATGAGGCGCTGACAAATGAAAATGCCAATCACTATCCAGAAAATCATCACGAGAGCCCCTCCCATTTCATGAGCAATAATTCTGACGAAAAGCCTGGACCAAGTGCTCCGCAAAGCCCCACCTGTCCTGCATCTAGTGACTGATGTTCAAGAAAATGCTTCATGACATATAAAACGGTGGCAGAGGACATGTTTCCATGCTGTTTCAGAACCTCTTTTGAAGAAAATAGCTGATGCTCTTGTAAAGATAGGCTTTCAAGATAGGCATCAATCACTTTTTTTCCTCCAGGGTGAGCAAGAAAAACGGATACATCCTCTGTTGAAAATCCTAGCTGATGTAAAAATTGATCCACTTGCTCTTTTAACCATCCAGAAATGATGGATGGAATGTCACGTGAGAAGATGACCCGAAATCCGTCGGCGGTAAAATCCCATCCCATCACATCCTCAGAATCTTTCATGGTCACTGACTGCGTGCCAAGCACTTTAGGTACTGTTTTTAACCGCGTATACTTAGAGGCAGCCTTTTCTCCAGTTAAAAGAACGGCCGCAGTCCCGTCACCGAACAGCGAGGTTCCAATTAAATTGCTTTTTGATTGATCTTGCGGCTGAAAAGTGAGGCTGCAAAGCTCGCAGGCAACAACGAGCACTTTCGCTTCTGGATACGCCCTGATGTATTCATAAGCTCGGGATAAGCCTGCCGCCCCGCCCCCGCATCCTAACCCCCAAATTGGCACTCGTTTCGTATAAGGAGAAAATGGAAGAACATTCATCAGCTTTGCATCAAGACTTGGTGTTGATAACCCTGTACTGGAGATGAAAAACAAAGCATCAATCTCATCAAAAGGAACTGGCATTGTAAGGAACGCTGTTTCATGCAGACAGTGAAAAACGGCTTCTTTCGCATGTGCCAATGCTTTTTCGATATAGAGGTTGTTTTTCTCTTCAAAAGAGTGATGTTCTTGATACCAATCAATAGGCTGTACAAACTGCCTGCTCTCTATTTCGCCATTATTAAAAGCTTTTAATAGCCGATCAATATCTTTAAACGATCGTTTAAATTGAGACCTTGCAAATTGAGCAGCTGCTTGCTGATCCACATGATGTTTTGGCAGACTTGTTCCAACTGAAAGAATGTATGCCATCGGCTTCACCTCTTTTTTCGGTTAATATCCCCAATCAAAAAAAGGATATACATGCCAAAACGACACAATTCAGTCAAAATATTTTCCTCCGTCTAACTTTTTGTCTTGACGACAATTGATAAATATTGGATAATATAGGTGAAAACATGATGTAGTTTTCCTCCTTCACAGGTTCGTTCCAAGCCAAGCGAACCTGCTTTTTTTATGCAATTTTAATAGAGTTATTTAACATAGCTTTATGCAAAAAAACACCTCTCAAATGAGAAGTGCAGACCGTAGACAAACCCCACCTTTACTTCAAGTAAAAGTGCTGTATGAAAGGAATAAGCAAATGACTTTTCACGTACACCTTTTACATAGTAGCCAATCTCTGATTCAGTTGTACTGACTTTGCTTTATTTTGTACGGTAAGAGCTTTTCTCTATGTATTTCGCGATTGATAGCCTCTATCTCCAATATCCACATGAGCATCCTTTTTTCAATGAAATCGTCATTTTACAACACTTTCATACGGAATCTCCTTTCACTTCGCATTAATGGTTAAATCTGTTGCTATCTTAGCGTATAAATACCAACTTTTCGATCATTATTCAGAATTATTTCATTTAAACATGAATGGATCACCTTTTTTTCTGATCAACACAAATAAATAACCATAAAATACTAATTTATTTGATGATTATATATGAAAAGGGGTTTTTTTCCTGTATACTTAATCAATATGAACACCATGAAAAACAGTGAAAAAAGACAGAATCTACTACATGATTCGGCACAAAATTTAATTGACTGGAGTGATTGTCATGAAAAAGGTGTCCAAAAAACAGACACCCTACAACACGATATTTCTCTCGAAGATAATTGGTTTAGTGCTTCTTACACTGTTTCTCGTTTTTATCTGGGATATGTCTAAACCCCATTTGCAGGCGACAAATGGGCAAGCAAAAATTGTTACTAGCAGTGACTTCCGAGACACAAGTATCAGTCTGAAAGCAAAAGATCATTCTACAAGAACATTGGATCAACAATTTAAGACCAATCCAAACCAACAGACAACGAATAAAACGGTCTTTTTAACATTTGATGATGGCCCTTCTGCTACATCAAATCAGCTGTTAAATGTCTTAAAAGCACATCAAGTGAAGGCGACATTCTTCATGCTTGGACCGCAAATCCAAGCTCACCAAGCAACTGTGAAAAGACTTTATCAAGAAGGACATCAATTAGGGCTTCATGGCATGACGCATGATATAAACCGCTTTTATCAG
>ENA-ORXC01001618-ORXC01001618.1-marine-metagenome-genome-assembly--contig:-NODE-1618-length-13076-cov-5.441111_pt1 | contig 13076 bp, 7 predicted proteins | sample MGYA00237865_ERZ511478 | MGnify/ENA metagenome assembly ERZ511478 | reverse complement strand
GGGCGGCCATCCCGCGGCCGACCGCGGTGGCGGGCTCATGAGCCAGAGGCGTCTGCTCGACGGCGCGAGCGCCGGCTGCAGCTGCGCGCAGCGGTTGGCCGGCGCAGTGCGCGCACACCGGGGGGAGAAACGGGGCGGCTGCTCCCAAACAGCGGTGCGCGCGGGACCCGCGGCGGCGGTTGGCTTGCTGGCAGCACGAGAAACCGAGTGGGTGCGGCTGCCACCGCAGGTGTCGTTTTGTCGGGTCTTTTGCCTTCCACTATTGCTCTTGTCCCAATTTTGTCCTCTGTGCACAAGAACAAGAGTGACCTGTCTCCACCAATGACGTGTTCGGATTCTACAAGCCAGCCAATCAAAAGTTGTTCTTCAGTAGGAGGATAGAGTTGGGACAGCAGCAATAAACGTGACACCTACCTACACAAGAACTATGAAGAAGCGAGCCGTCTCAGCCAATGGATCGCCCGCATCGACATATGAAATGTGCTGTAGATGACACGGATCGACAGAAAATATCGGTCCGCTCAATTTGATTTCTTGATGTCTCACAGCAAAGTCACCGCACTTGAGGAGAAAAGCATTGGCAAGTACAGTCATGTACCACTCAGTCACCTGTTCATATCGTGCGCTTGATCCTCTCTCGCGTCGTGCCGAACAACGTTGCGCAGTGGGCGCCGTCACCCACTCGTGCTTTCTCTTTCTCCCCCCTCCGCCACGCCGACCATGTTGCGCACACCGTCCCTGCGGTTTGTGCGGCGGCTGTCTGCCGCCTCTGCCTGGGCCCCCCCGTCCCCGCTGGGCCTGGCACGGCGGCCGGCGGCGTCTACGGTGGGCGTCGGCGCCGCCGCGGCGGTGGCTGCCGCGCGCCAGAATGAAGCCAGGCTGGCTTCTGGAAAGCCTGGGGAGCCCGGCTTTGGGGGCCCCGGCATTGGGACAGCGGCGCCCGGGCAGCCCGCCGCACCGCGCCTGCCGACCGGCAAGGTGGAGGCCAAAGACAACACGGCGCGCGGCCGGCAAAAGAAGCCGCTCCATTGGGGCAAGATCCCCAACAATCTCATCCCCGGCACCATTTGGACGACGCTGGACGAGAAAGTGGTGCCGATCAACGAGGAGGAGGTCGACGAGTTGTTTGGCGTGGACGTGCAGGAGTCGAGCGGCTTTGGCGCTGCCCAAGAGGAGGTCAAGCCCGAGGTGCTGCCGCACAAGCGAAAGCACAACGTCAACATTCTATTGGCCAACCTCAAGATGAGTTCAGACGACATCAAGGACGTCATCCGCGTGCCGACGTACAAGGACTTGGAGGCCGGCACCTTGCAGGCGTTGCTGCTGATTTGCCCGACGCCAGAGGAGGAGCAGCTGCTCGCCCAAAACGTCGGCATCAAGGACCAAGTCGACCGTACGGACCAGTTTATGATGGAGTTGGCGGAGCTGAACGGCCTCCGTGCCAAGGTGCTTTGTGCCCTCTCTGCCAAGACGTTTAACGACGAGGCGGTGGAGGTTATCCGCAACATGGACACCTTTGCTATGATCCCCTCCGAGATCATGGCGTCGGCCAAGCTGGCCGGCACCCTGCAGACGGTGCTCGCGATGGGCAACTTCCTCAACTCGGGAACGACCCGCGGCGGTGCGCACGGGTTCAAGCTCGAGGCCCTGGCCATGTTGTCCACCGTCAAGAACCCGAATGGTGGGTCGCTCCTCAACTACATCGTGACGTCGATGGAGCGGGACCAGCCGGGCATTCTGCCGCTGGACGACATGCCGTCGCTTCACCGGTCATCTATGCTCTCGCTCGACGCCATCGGGGAAGACGTGCAAGCCCTGCTCGAGTCTGTCACCAATGTGTCGGAGCAGATCAAATCCATCGGCGACGACGCGTCGCTTGCGGGTTTCAAAACCGAAATGGAGACCTTTGCCGGGGAGGCCGTCAAAGTGCGGGAGGAGATTATTTCCCTGCGCGGCCTCATGATGGAGAAGCAACAAGGCATGATGGGCCACTTTGGCGAGCGCAACAAGGCGTCCCGCGCGCGTGCGGAAGACCTCTTCCGGATGCTGCGCGAGTTTTCCGACGACGTCGACCAGGCGCTCATGGTCAAGTGGGAGAAGGACGCGCGCGACGCCAAGAAGGCCGGCCGCACGCCGCCGCCCAAGCCGGGGACCAGGGCAGAGGCGGCGGCCTTGGCGGAAGCGGAAGCCGCCGCCGCCCGAGCCGAGATGGGCGACGAGCCTGCGCCAAGTAGCTCCGTGGCGGACACGCCGGCGGCGACAGCATCGACACCGACCGCAACGGCCGCGGCGAGTCCGACCGCCACTGCGGCGGCGCCACTAGCAGCGGCGGAGGCGTCCGCGGAGGTGGCGGCGTCTACAAGGGCGGTGGTAGCCGACGCACCGCCCGCCGACGCGGCGGAGGCCGAGGCCGCGCCGGGGGCGGTCGAGACTCAAGCCGAGACCGCGACGGCCCCGGCAGAAGTCGAGGCTGCATCTGCCGAGGCCGAGACCACCCTCCACACTACCGAGGTGCAATGAGCACCACCCCCGACGAATTGTTTACTAATCACCTCCGTAGCACCGAGTCTTTGGACTCTGACCACCGTCCCCATTGCTTCTCTGAGATGCACACTATGTAATCAAGACGACCTTACGTTGATATGGGCATGCCGCGAGCGTCCCCGAGTGTGGCACTAACACCGTCACTAGGTAGAGAAAAGAGATATAGCACCTGCCCACTCCAACTTTACAGTCGAACACCACCTGTCGCTGTCGGCGCTGCCGTCGCTGCTACCCTGGCTACCTCCGGGTGCACGTGCAAAGACAGCGCGCAGGTGCATGTCCCTCCCAAGAGGGAACTAACCCAATCGCACAGGAACGCGAAGATATGTAGGCCATCCGCAGGTGGGAGTGCCACCGCGGACAAGCAACCCTAACCTACGCGCGCGAAACAGCGCCCAGCTGCAAACGCCGTCACGAGGTAGACGTCCGCATGGGGGGCTCACCCTCACCGATCTACAACCCACCTGGTTCCAGAGCAACGGCCCTTTGCACCACCACCCGCACCCGCCACGGCAACTGAACAAATGACCCGCTCCGCCCCCCCCATCCTCAACCACACCACACGAGGAGCGGGCACCACCAATCACGACAGAGACAGCAGAGACAACATGTCCGCACCATTGGGGGCTGGCGCACATTTACACGATGAACCGATACGGAATGGGCTCCACCAACTCCATCGACGGCACGCTCGCGACCGTCGCTGCGCGAGGGCCAACCGGCTGGCGCTTGGGCAGCACCGCCTTCTCACCCTTGGCGCGAGATTCCCGCGACAGCGCGTCGTTGGCCTTGACACGCTTCTTGAAGTCTTCGTCGCATCGCGACTTCTTCACGTGCTCCACCCGGACGTGGAACCGCTTGGCCAGCATGCGGTTGCGAACGACCTTGTTGACCTCGACGCCGACGGCGGTGCGGGAGATGTTGAACACACGCCCGGTCTTGCCATGGTAGTACTTATACGGCATGCCCTGCTGCACAGCAGGGTTGGCCGCAATGTCGACATAGTCGCCAACCTTGTACGTCGTCAGGTACGTAGACAGGTGCTCCGGGCCATGCTTCCGGAACGACTTGGCAAACAGATGCCTCGTGTTGCTACGCTTACCACCCGAACGAACCATGGTTCAGGGGTAGGGTAAACACAAGGACGGCGGGGGAGGGAGGGGGGGAATGGGGTGCGGAACGGGCTTGGTGGCCGCGGAGTCGGCGTCGGCAACGACGCCGGGCGCGGGCGACTCGACGGTGGGGCGAAACGGCATCGGCGGCAACAGTCGCGAATCGCTGAGGCGCCAATACGCAGCCTCGATCGATCGAGCCGTCATTGCTAGTTGTATCCAACCGATGATCGCCACGTCACAGAGCTGATCATTTGATCCTTGAACGTTGGCATCCAATTGACTAAACAGCAACGGCGCTTGGACATGTGTCTCTACCGCCCCTGGCTGACAAGTACACAAATACTGGGTCTCTGTCCCAAGTCACATGGTCCGGTTCATGTTCTGTGAAGTTGCGCTCTGCGTTGCGCTCCCGCTCATCCCGCTTTCCGCCGTTGGCCTTCGTGTCACATCCGCTCGAGACGCACCGGCGCGGCTTTGTCAGTCGACTTCGCTCTTCTGAGCGGCTTTGTGTCGCCTGGTTGGAAGGAGCGGCGCAGAGGCACTCGTCCTGTCACGATGCTGGAACCGTGCTGCACCCACTTCGTCCCGATTATTTTGCGACGTTCTGCCACGAGCGCCCCATTGGCGCTGGGGACCGGGTGGGGGTAGAGGGTGGGCCATGTTGCCATTGAGAACAGGGACGGGACAACTTGTTCGCGCCGGCGCCCACGGGGGGGGGGGACGGCCGCCGAGGCTAGTGCACCGTGGCGGGTGCATTTTCTGGACGGGAGCGACCGTCGCGCCGTAGTCGAGGGGTGGGCGGCACTGTGCAGCGGCCCTGGCTGTGGCGGTCCTGCCCGTGGTGCTGGGTGGGCTGATGTCGATGTCACAGGCTTGCAGGCGTCCTGGAGCGGATCCGTGAGCAGGGAGAACCCTTCGTGGCCCTGCTGTGGGTTGGTGGGCGCGTGGCAGTTCCACCCCCCTTGTTTCTTCCTTTTTCGCTGCGGTCAGTGTGTCAGACCCGGGGCGTGTTGCCGCGCGCTCGCTCGCATCCCGCCGGGAGTCGGGCGGTTGGGCTGCGATACCGGGAGTGCGGCGGCGCCCAGCGCGCGGCGGCGCCTGCGACTTCACCGACTATTGAGGAGAGCACGCGCTGAGCGTGCGTGCGTGCTCCTTCTCGGCGTGCCGGGGGTGGTGCTTGTGGTGGTGGCCGTGGTGACGGCGACGTAGCATATCGTCGACGCGCAGAGGCCGGTGCCTCCCCTCCCCCTCTTGGGTTGGTGTCGACACCATGTCCATCAACCGGTATGACCTCAAGGAGGCGGTCTTGCTCGCCCGCGGTGAGCGCGAGTCGGAGTTGCTGCGGTTGACGACCCTGCGGGAGCTGCCCAAGTCTCTCTTCTTCTCCAAGCCCGCCACCTCTGCGCTCCCCGCCCCCCACCGAGGGAGTTGGAAGGGAAAACCGGTGGTCTACTCCCATGGCGAGGTGTACAAGATGGTCGAGTCGGTCGCTGCCACAATGCGTGAATGCGGTGTCCGCCCCGCGACGGTGTGTGCGCTAGTGACGCCAACCGGCAGCGTTGAGGCGGCTGTCTTCTTTCTCGCGCTCGTGTGGATTGGCGCCATCGCCGCACCCGTAGACGCGGGGCTGGATAGCCAGGGTTTGGCCGTGGCGCTCAAGGCATGCGGCGCGACGATTGTCGTCTCGCCCATCCCTGATGACTGCGCCGACGGGGAGCTCGAGGAGATGGATGGGGGGGAGGCGTTGGAGATTGGGTCGCGGGTGGCGAGCGTTGCCCAGAAGATGGGCATCATCTCGTGGCACCTGTACCGCACGACCAACGAGGGTGTGAAGCTGGATATGCATGGCACCCGGGCGGGCGCGAGCGCCGCGTGGAAGGGCGGCTCTGCTGACTACAAGGTCGACCCGGAGGAGGTGGCCGTCCACCTGCTCGCCTCCCCGCCGTCGATGGACACTGCCGCGGACGGCGACCTCGGCTCGGCGCACGTAGTGGACGTGGTGCGGCTGACACATCGCAACCTGGTGTCGTCGGCCCAGGCGTTTGCGACCAGCTATCAGCTGAAGGTCGAGCAAACGACGCTCCTCAGTTGTGCGCTGCACGACGCGCACGGACTGGTTGTACTCCTTGCCACACTTCTTTCGGGCGGCCAGCTGGTCCTCCCGCCCGCGACTGCTGAACCCGAGGAGTTCTTTGCGGCCGATTTGTTTTGGCCACTTGTCTCATCCTTTTCCTTGGACTGGCTGTCCGCGTCGCCAGCCAACCTCCGCACCGTTTCTGCGGGTGGTAACTTCCCAGACCAGTCGAGCATCGGTTTTGTACGTGTCGCGACGGGCCTACACACCGCTTCTACCGGAACGAGCTGCACCGACGACGCGCTGTCGATCGAAGACGTGGCGTTCCTGTCGAAGGCTGTTTTCCACGCGCCCGTCTTGCCGGCGTACGGCCCCGCCGCGGCGGCTGGCCACGCGGCTGCCAATACGACTGGCACCAACGGTGGCCGCCCCGGCACGCTCGGGAAGCCGCCCCTCTCGAGCGTGTGTCTGGCCATCCTCGACCCGGTCACGCGGGCGTATCTGCCCAGCGGGGAAGTTGGCGACGTAGCTGTCACGGGTCCAGGCGCTTCGACTTCTGTACTCGCCGGCACGGGCCGTGACGAGGAGGCGGTGCACAAGCTCTTCCTCCACGAGGCGCTCGACGATGGGGAGGAGGCCCCTTCCAACGGCGCGGACGCGCTGCCCCTCGCGCCGGTGGCATCGGGCAAGTACTCCACCCCGGGCACGATGGTGACCGCGTCGCAGAGCGCCCGTGCGGCGGACGAGGGGAAGAAGGCTTGGGAGGTCGACGCCGTTTCGTCGGGCGGGGTGTACCACAACCTGCCGCCGCTGAGTGTGCGGACGTCGGCGGCGGCTGCCGCCGCCGCCGCGGCGGGTGCCCAGAGAGCGACGGTCTGGTTCTTGACGGGCGACCGGGGCAAATTGGACAAGGACGGCTTCCTGGTGGTCGTTGGTGACGCGCGAGAGATGCGTGCCGCCGAGGCCCGCAAGCTGGCCGTTGTGGCGGCGGCGGAGCAGCGCCGCAAGGCTGAGGAGGAGGTGGCACTCAAAGAGGAGCGCGCGGTAGAGGCGGCGCGGGCAGAAACCGAGGCGCAGCGCCGTCGGGAGGCGGGCATCACCGAAGAGGAGGAGAAGGTCGAGGTGGAGAAGGCCAAGCTCGTCACTGTCGCTACCGCCGCCTCGCTCGCTACAGCTGGGGGGGCGGTCGCCACCCGCGACAGCTGGATGCGCCGGTCGGACGGGCCGCCGACGGCGCAGAGCCGCTCGGCGGAGACCGCCGCCGGAACTTTCGCGGCGCGGGAGTGGAGCCGCGACGGCGACTGCGGCGCTGCGGACGGGACTCTGGGGCTGGACGCCTCGTCGGCGGCGGCCATTTTGGAGCACCTCGACAAGCTGGCGGAGGGCCAAAAGACGCTCGAGGCGGACCTAACCGCCGCTCACCAGGCGCGGATGGCCGTCGTGCAGCAACGGTTGGAAGCGGCCGAGGCGTTGGCGGCGTCCCGCCGGGAAGAGGTGCGGCGCGAGACCGACGCTACCGCCGCCCGGAACGCGACGGTGGCCAGCTCCGCGGCCGCGGCGGCGGTGGACCCCTCCGTCATTGACGTGTCGGTGGACGAGGCGCAGGCGGCAATCATGTGCGCCGCTGCCGCGTCGGAGGAGTCGGCGCAGGCCACGGCCGCAGCGATGCAGGCCGCTCAGGCGGCGGCGTCTGCCGCCGCCGCCGCAGAGCGCGCCTCGGAAGTGACCGTCGCCGAGGTGCGAAAGCTGCCGCCGCCGCCGTCGGCGGCGGAGAAGGCCATGAAGCTGGCGGCGGCGGCGGCGGCCGCGGAGCGGGCGATTGCCGCGAGTAAGGCGGCGGCTGAGCGAGCGGCGGCAGCGGCGGTGCTGGACGTTGTCGACCCCAACAATGTGACCAAGGTCGTTGCGGTTAGCCTTGAGGACGTGGAGGCAGCAGTGGAGAGCCACCCGGCAGTGGCGGTCGCGCGCGCCTTTGGGCGCCCAGACGCCCGCTTTGGCTCGGAAGTCTACTGCGCGGTCCTTGTCAAGGTCGGCGGGCGCCTCAGCGAGCCGTGGCTCCTCCTCCACGTGCAGTCGTTGCTGCCGGCGGCAGCGGTGCCCCGCCGCTTTTACGTCGTCGATGAGGAGACGGTGGTGGCCGACCGTAGCGTGCTGGCGGCCGACACCAAGCTCCGCTCGCTGTCGGGCGTCAGCGGCTTTGTCGGCGCCGCCGTGGTGCGGCCGCCGAGCTGGGTGCCAAAGAGCCGCCGCCTGCAAGCGTCGGCTTGAGGGTCGGTGGTGAGTCGATGTGGCCGTCCCGCGTGCGCGGGCGGTGGGGCTTTGCGGGGTGCAAGTGGAGGAACGCCCGACGGGCCGGCCCCGTTGTCGGCTGCCGTCCTAGCCAGCGCTTTATCCGGCAGGACTCGCTTCCCCATGGGGCAGCTTGGCGCAGGTGCGAGGGTCGTGTTGTCAGCTGGCGTTGCCGATGCGGAGCTATTGCCGACCGGGCTTGAGGCGCGACTGGTGTGTGCACTGCTCAGGCGGCCCCATAGAGAAGGCGTTTAGCGGCTCTGCCGAGCCGAGCCGACAGATATTACTCTTATGTACACTCTGGTTTCGCTGCCGCAGCACCGCCCGGCTTGTGCGCGTACACGGTGCTCGCATGGCAACGGGTCGGCCGCCACTGTTGAGACGCACCGTCCGCTTCCCTGTTGACGTGGTACCGGCACAAGCAGGGAGCGGCCGCGCGTTGCGGCAGAACCGGGTGGCCGCTCGTGTCGCCCGCTGACGGAACCATTGTCGCCACACCCCGACGCTGCTCGCTGCCGCTACGCGCGCAATGCAGCCACGATGTGAGGCACGGGAGCGCACAGGGCCTGTTGGGGTCGAGTGGCCACCGATTTACAGCCACCACCCCAGTCAATCGTGTCCGTCACGCCCGTCACCCGCGCCACCCTTCCCCCTTCTCCCAGGAAACGGCGACCACGCACACGCGCGGTGGCTGCTCAAAACACAATCACGCCACGGATGAGCTTTCCGTCGTGCATGTCTGCAAACGCGTCGTTGATTTCGTCCAGGGTGTACTTCTTGGTGACGCACTCGTCAATCTTGAGCTTCCCATCCATGTACTCCTTGACGAGCAGTGGCAGCTCCGTGCGGCCCTTGGTGCCCCCAAACGCGGTACCGACCCACCGGCGGCCCGTGACCAGCTGGAACGGCCGCGTTTCAATCATCTCCCCGGCGCCCGCGACGCCAATAATGCAGCTCATGCCCCAGCCCTTGTGCGCCGCCTCGAGCGCGCTCCGCATCGTCGCCGTGCGGCCAATGGCCTCAAACGTGTAGTCGAGGCCACCATCGGTCATCTCCACAAGCACCTCCTGGATGGGCTTGTCGCCATAGTCCTTGGGGTTGACGCACTCGGTCGCGCCAAACTTAGTCGCGTTGGCAAACTTGCCTGTGTCAATGTCCACCCCAATGATCCGGGAGGCGCCCGCCAACACCGCGCCCTGCACCACCGACAGACCGACGCCGCCGAGACCAAACACCGCTACCGTAGCGCCCTCCTCAACCTTGCAGGTATTCCGCACAGCCCCGACGCCGGTCGGGATGCCGCAGCCGAGGAGGCACACGGACGTCAGCGGCGCGGCAGCGTCCACGGTCGCCACCGCAATGGCCGGCAGTACCGCGTACTCGCAAAAGGTGGAGGTGCCCATAAAGTGGAGCAGCTCCTGGCCTCTGCCCGTGGCGGTCAGTCGGCTGGTGCCGTCGGGCATGACGCCCTTGCCCTGCGTCGCGCGGATGGCGCCGCAGAGGTTGGTCTTGCCCGACTTGCAAAACTTGCACTCCCGGCACTCGGGGATGTACAGGAGGACGACGTGGTCGCCGACCGAGACGGACGTGACGCCGTCGCCGACGCTCTCGACGACGCCCGAGCCCTCGTGGCCGAGGATGCAGGGGAAGGCGCCCTCGGGGTCCTTTCCAGACAGGGTGTACGCGTCTGTGTGGCAGACGCCAGTGGCGGCGAGGCGCACGCGCACCTCCCCGGCGGCGGGGGGGGCGACCGTCACCTTCTCGACCGAGAGGGGCTTGCCCGCTTCCCAGGCAATGGCCCCGCGGCACTCGATGGGGCCGGGTGGGGACGACATGGTTGGGTGGCGCACCGGCTGCAACCACGAGGGTCAGAAGGGCAGAGAAAGTGGCGCCAGGGGAGAAGATCCAGGAAGGAGCTGGGGCTCTGCGGATGGCGTGACGTCCGGCGCGTCTCTGCTCGAGGAAAGCGGTGAGGGAGGCGAACGCAGCGGAGGCACCGATCAATGCTCCGCGAGGCGATCGACGCTGTCCGCGGTAGGTGGTATCGACTTGCACTCCCGGACTTGCAACCCCAGCACCAGCGGACTCTTTTTCAGGATGTGCCATCATGGCATCTGAGGATGATCCTCAGCGGAAAATTTTTGACGCGCACGAAAAGAGCATCGACTGACAGAGAGCAGAGGAGAAAGCACGTTCGCATCCGAGAGGAACGGACACATGGGCGCGCCCCACCTGCCCTCCACGGGTACAGGGGCCGTGAGACGCACGGCGCAGGGGCCCACCGTGGCCGGCCGTCGGCTCGCAGCCCCGTGTGGGCCGGCTGCCGCACGCCCCCGCCATCCCCGCGCCGCGGGTCCTTGTCAACCGTCTGTCCCGCCGTCGGCCGCCCTTGTCACCGCCGATGCCGCGATGGTGCCATGCGCCGCGTGACGACCAAGTACCGCCATGGCGCCGTCCCGCGGCCCGGGCACGCAAGTCAGTCGGATGGTATGTCGGGCAGCCCTGGGGGTCATGGGAGTGGTGGTCGCAGCGGCGGCAGCGAGGTCGGCAGCAGTGGCGGACCCTGGCGGTGCACCACCACCCGGTGGGGTGCTCCGACTCGGGCGTGGGAGGCGCCGGGGTCGGCTCTGCTGCCTGGCGGCGTGCTGGACGCGGGGGATGTGGCGCTCGAGGTGCTGCGGGACGACGGACGGGTGTATGGGGGGGGCGACGGCGACGGCGGCGACGGCCCAGTCTCCAAGCGGTGGGACGCCGCCCTGGCGTGCGCCCCGTGGGTGATCGTTGAGGGTGTCGCCCTCGTGGGCCCGCCCCTGACAGCGACCAAGTCGTCGACCGCGAGCGGCGGCGGCGGTGGCGGCGGCAGCGGCGGTTTCGACGGTGGACGTGGCGGCAGTGGTAGTGTGGCGGTTGCAGAGATCGAAGCCGAGTGGGAGGAGCTCGGTCGTCTGCTTTTGGGCGTCCCTGTCGTCGAAGAGGAGCGTTGGTTGTACGGGGAGCATACCCTCCTACCTCCCCAGTTGCGCGCGTTGGAGACGTGGCTCTCCTCCACCAACGTGCCCTTCTCCACCCTGCAGCGCGTCAGCGCGTACCTGCTCACATCCTCCACGGCGCCGGCGCCAGCAATCGACGAGCGCATTCGGGTGTTGGCTGAGGCCACGACGGCGCGGGCATGCCTCGAAGCGGACGGCGACAGCGGTGCCGCGGCGGGACCAGAGCCGAAAAAAAAGAAGAAGGGCTTCAAGGGTTTCTCCCTGCCGGGCAAGAAGTCCAAGTCCTCGTCGTCCTTGGCGTCCGCCAGTGCCAGCCGCAGCGGTGGTACTGGTGGCGGCGGCCACCCCCCCACCGGCCGCGCGCGCGTCAACTGGGAGGCGGCCTCCTCTGCGGGCGCCGCCGTCCGCCATGGCGCCGCCGGCGGGCGGGCCGCCCCGAAACTCACCACCCCAGAGTTGCTTGCAGAAAAGCGCAGCGTGGAGGAGACGCTCGCCCGCTTTGACGCGCAGCTGGCGGCGCTCGCCACTGGCGGCGGGGATGACGATGGGGACATGGCGGCGATGCTCCTCCCCGCGCGACAGGAGCTGGAGGAACGCCTCCGCGGCCTCACCGCCCGCCTGGTGGTCGGCGGCACCGTCACGGACGTGGCGGGCGCGGGGCGCGGCCACGAGGCGGCGGCACGGCCGCCGAGCGCGGACATTATTGACGGGAGCGCCAGCACCATGTCCATGTGCGTCGAGGTCATCCGCACCAGCCCGCTCGTGTCTTCCCCCGTGTCGGTGGCGGAGGACAGCGACGGCAGCGAGCGGGCGTCGGTCGACACGAGCGTGTCGGCCGACGAGGCGGATTGCGCACAGGCGCTGCGCTCGTGCACGATTCCGTTTTTTGAAGACCGTTTTTCCCCGCGGTCGGTCGCCGACGCGTCGACGACCACCTACGTGTCAGACGCGGACTCGGTCGGCGGCAGCAGCTACGGGTCGAGCTCGGACGGCGGTACCGACAGGGAGCTGTCGACGCGCCGCCAGCGGCGCCTCGCCGGCTGCATGTCCCGCTCCTCGTCGGCGCTGCGCGCTGCCACGAGCGACTTGGAGTTTATCATTGATCTCGGGGAGCGGGGCGGGGGGGACGGCCCCCGTGCCGGGTCGCCACACGCGCGGTACAACCCGCTGCGCCCGCGGCAGTGGACCGCCGAGTTGTGCGAGGACGACGGGGACATGTCGTCAGATTTGGAGAGCGAACAGGCGCTGTCGCTGCGGCGGCGACGGCATGTAAGGTGAGCGCAGGGATATCTGCCCGCGCTTGGTGTGCACTCATTCATCTTGCTTTTGTATTTCCATGGTACCCACATGTAGAGCGTAACGGTTGCAGCCTGATACCTATGTACTCAGCTGCTTTGTGATGCAGAAATGAACGTGGAATGGGGCGTTCATGTACCAGCGCAGTGTTCTGGGAAGCTGCAGGTAGTTCTGGCATGATGATGCACCCTACAGGCCCCACATGCGTTCTCTATTCGTCGAGCACAGGCTGTGACCACTCCTCGACCCGTCCGTCTGTCACCACCGCCGCCCACACCGCTCTGTGCTTTGGTGGCGCTGTCGGTGAACGTGCCGCAGGACGCCCTGGCACCACCGAGCCGTCACAGGCGGGGCGTCGGCAGCGCCCAACACAAGACCACGGCAGCGGTCGCGGGAGCGTTGAAAGGCCGTACTCCATGTACGCCACCGGACCAATGTGGACTGTTCCAAGATGTGTTCGGCACCCAAAGCTCGGCAGAGGTTGGGGCCCGAGGTCGTTGCTCCGCGACCAGTGCCCCCGTGCCATTGCGAGTGACCTCTCGGAAAGCCGGAGGTTGCGCGGTTCTTTCCCGAAGCAGGGCGTTTTCGTCTCACACGCGGGCATTTTCGTCTCACACGAGCGCAGTCCGGCTTCCATGTACAGTCATTATTCAGTTATATCCGTCCCGTTTATATCCACAGTGGATATAAACGGGACCACGGAGGCACCACAGAGCCCGAGAGATCGAGGAATGTGAAATTAAAACGCACTTGCCACCCGGTTTTTGT
>ENA-ORXC01001616-ORXC01001616.1-marine-metagenome-genome-assembly--contig:-NODE-1616-length-13091-cov-5.953127_pt1 | contig 13091 bp, 15 predicted proteins | sample MGYA00237865_ERZ511478 | MGnify/ENA metagenome assembly ERZ511478 | reverse complement strand
AACCATGCTTTCGCTTTACGGCAAGATGTGCAACTTGGTGAAGTAAATAATGTTACCATACATCTCACTCTCCTATAGAATGAATTTAATTCATTATTTCAAAATTATTTGTTAATTAAAGAAATTAAGTTTTTAGCTTTCTTAATCTTACACTTATTATTATAAATGACTAAGATTAAAATTAAATGAGAAAAACCTAATTTTTCTGAGAAATCTTAAAAATAAATAAAAATGTATACCTTTCTTTAATGATATACCCAGATATAGATATTTTAACACAACTTACAAATTAACGAAATACTGTTATAATGATACATAAACAATCTTAATAAGAAAGTAGGCATCTAATATGGAAACTTTATTCTCAGGAATTCAGCCAAGTGGTATTCCAACAATTGGTAACTACATCGGTGCATTAAAACAATTTGTAGATGTTCAAGATGACTATGAATGTTTTTTCTGTATCGTAGACCAACATGCTATAACGGTACCACAAGACCGCTTAAAATTACGCAAGCAAATACGTCAACTCGCAGCAATTTATTTGGCATCAGGTATTGATCCAGATAAATCGACTTTATTTATTCAATCTGAAGTCCCTGCACACGTGCAAGCTGGTTGGATGCTTACAACAATAGCTTCTATTGGTGAATTGGAACGTATGACGCAGTTTAAAGACAAAGCTCAGAAACGAGCAGATGGTGTACCTGCTGGTCTACTCACTTACCCACCATTGATGGCGGCTGATATCGTGATTTACAACACTAACATTGTTCCTGTTGGTGATGATCAAAAGCAACATATGGAACTGACACGAAATTTAGTAGATCGTTTCAATAGTAGATATAACGATGTATTAGTAAAACCAGAGGTACGAATGCCTAAAGTTGGTGGGCGTGTGATGAGTTTACAAGATCCTACTAAAAAAATGAGTAAAAGTGATGATAATCAGAAGAATTTCATTTCTTTATTGGATGAACCTCATGTCGCTGCCAAAAAAATTAAAAGCGCTGTGACAGACTCTGACGGTATAATAAAATTTGATCGTGAGAATAAACCAGGCATTTCAAATTTACTTTCAATTTATTCTGGTCTAACTAATGACTCTATTAAGAATATTGAATCTAAATATGAAGGTGAAGGTTACGGTAAATTTAAAGGTGACTTATCGGAAATCGTTAAAGATTTTCTTATTAATTTCCAAGAAAAATATGCAAGCTTTTATAATTCTGATGACCTAGATGATATTCTAGATAAAGGTAAAGAAAAAGCTCAAAAAGCTTCATTTAAAACATTGAAAAAAATGGAAAAAGCAATGGGCTTAGGTCGAAAAAGATAATACTATATAAAATAAAAATACCTCGGAAATAATTTTCGAGGCATTTTTATCGATAATTATATGGTTATTTTATTCAAATCACTTTATAAATTTAATCAATATCTTATTTTATACATCATTCTTTATTTTTATAGTTGCTTTCCTTATTTTACTTATTCAAGAAGGAATATTTGATGCTACAAGTTTTGGATTTCGTCGTTTAAAGTATCAACTTTCCTCAACTAAGAGAAAACGTATGATGAAAAATGACCACTTTTTCAATCCACAAAAAGTTAAAAAAGAAAGTTATATAATTTCCCCATGGGTAGTTCCAACATTGATTGTTAACCTCACTTATATAGTTGTGAGTATCGGAGTATCCTTATTATTATAAAAAAATCTTCAAGTGAGTAGCTAAATTAATAACTCATCACTTGAAGATTTCTGTTTACATTTATTTAATTTTAGTCTTCAAATTTCTTAAATACTAACACTGCATTATGTCCACCAAATCCTAAACTATTACTCATTGCATAGGTAATGTCTAAGTCTTGGGCTACATTCGGAACAATGTCCAAATCACATTCTTCGTCTGGTGTGATTGCATGTATTGTAGGGGCTACCTTTGAATCACGAATTGATAGAGCAGAAAAAATAGCTTCAATTCCACCTGTAGCACCTAATAAATGTCCAGTCATTGATTTAGTTGAACTTACTTTTAATGACTTCGCAGCATCACCGAATGTATTTTTAATCGCTTGAACTTCATATAAATCTCCAACTGGTGTACTTGTGCCGTGTGCATTTAAATACTGTACATCTTGAGCTTTGATTCCAGCATCATCTAAAGCAGCTTGCATAGCTCTTGAGCCACCTTCACCTTCAGGCGCAGGTGCTGTAATATGATGTGCATCGCCAGAGGAACCATAACCTACAACTTCAGCGTAAATTTCAGCGCCTCTCTCTTTAGCTGAATCTAATGATTCAAGTACAACAATACCTGCCCCTTCACCCATAACAAAGCCATCACGGCCTTCTTGGAATGGTCGACAAGCCGTTTCAGGGTCATTGTTTGTAGATAATGCACGACTAGCACTAAACCCTGCGATTGCCATATGTGTAATAGGTGCCTCTGTTCCACCAGTCACCATTGCATCTGCATCACCACGTTGAATAATTTTAAATGCTTCACCTATTGAATTAGTCCCCGTAGCACAAGCTGTTACTGTAGAACCATTAGGCCCTTTAGCACCTAAATCAATAGAAACTTGACCGGTAGCCATATCAGGAATTAACATTGGAACGAAAAATGGACTTACTCGACGTGGTCCTCTTTCTACAAGTGTTGTATGTGCAACTTCGAAAGTTTCCATACCACCGATACCAGAACCAATCCATACACCAATACGGTCGGCATTTTTTTCATTAATATTTAATTGTGCATCTTTAACCGCTTCTCTTGCAGCAACCACCGCGTATTGTGTAAAACGATCCATACGGCGAGCTTCTTTTCTATCAATGTGGTCTTCTATATTAAAATCTTTCAATTCACCAGCAAGATGTACATTATAATCATCAGTATCTATTCTTGTGATTTTATCTATACCGTTAACACCTTTTAGTGCATTGTCCCATGTTGTTTTAGCATCGTTACCAATTGGAGATAAGGCTCCGATACCCGTTATAACAACTCTATTATTTTTATTCATACGTTATCCTCCTATTTTCCCCATTTAATAACGATTGCGCCCCAAGTTAGACCTCCACCGAAGCCAACTAAGACTAATGTATCGTCATCTTTGATTTTTCCATTTTGCAATTCTTGATTAATACTTAATGGTATTGAGGCAGCCGAAGTATTACCATATTTATTTACTGAGACACTCATTTTTTCTCTTTCTATTCCTAATCTCTCTCTCGCAGATTCCATAATTCTAATATTAGCTTGATGTGGAACAAATAAGTCTATGTCTTCAGAAGATAAACCAGCTTTCTCAACTACACGCGTAGATGCATCACCCATAATTCTCACAGCAAATTTAAATACTTCTCTACCATTCATTTTGAGTTTGCCAGTTTCTCTATCTAAGTACAAGTATTTACCGCCACTACCGTCTGAACCCATTTCATAGCTAATGATACCACGGCCTTCAGCAACTTCTCCCATGACAACAGCTCCAGCACCGTCGCCAAATAATACAGCAGTAGAACGGTCAGTCATATCGGTAATCTTAGATAATTTATCAGCACCCACAACTAAAATATGTTTGTAATCACCAGATTGTATATATTGTTTAGCAGTAATCATTGAATACATAAAGCCAGAACATGCAGCAAGTTGATCCATAGTAGCAACCTTACCTGTTCCTAGTCTTTCTTGTAAGATGTTAGCTACGCTTGGGAAAGGCATATCCCCAGTAGCTGTAGCAACGATAATCATGTCTATATCTTCTGGTTGAATGCCAGCATCCTCTATCGCTTTAATACTTGCATTGTATGCTAAATCAGATGTGTCTTGATTTTCGTCTGCCCAATGTCTTTCTTTAATACCAGTCATTTTAGAAATCCATTCATCTGAAGTTTCTAAAAACTGCTCAAAATAGGCATTGTCTATAATATTTTTAGGTGCATATGCACCAAAACCTTTAATACCCACATTCATGGTTGTACACCTTCTTAAAAATTTTTTAATACCAGGTATTAATTTAACATATTCATGTTTTTAAACTCAAGCAGAGAACCTCCCAATTAATACAAAACATTTCCATTAAGTATTTTAACAAACTTCACTAAATACATCTTTATAATTACAACATACTCTAATTTCTTATTTTGCTTTTAATTAAAAGTATGAGATAATAACGTCTTAGATTTATACTATACAAATAAGATATTATCACTTAAAATAGAGTTAACGAATAAACAAGTGGAGGTTATATAATATGAGATACCTCATGACATTCATTTGGGCAGTATTGTTACTTCAAATGGTTAATTTCGTATTGAATAGCTTAAATAGTGGACCGGCACTAAATGTAATTAATCCAATTATTATTGCTGTCATCTTCACTATTGTTGTAGCTATTTTAGATCCAATTCTTAAGCCGTCAAAAGGTTCAAGTCAATACGAATCTTAATCCTTTAAATAATAGTGTAGGAGGACATGAATGCTTGTCCTCCTATAACGTGTGTCGAAAAGATTGATATTAATGCATTTTTAATTCAATCATCAACTGCCTTTATATTATAAAAGAGGTTGGGACATAAAGTTCCAAGATAAATAAAAAAAGACAATTTCTATTGAAATAATATAGAAATTGTCTTTTTTATTATTTTTTTGATTATTTTCAGCTCGTTGAGCTGTTACTTTTCTTATATTAAGTGTCATTAGCACAAATCTTAATTCGTTTCTCAAAATTCCGCACACCACTTTACTTTATATTATTAATTTCTTCGTTGGTTTTAGCATATGTATTCTCAATCGTAGGCTATATCGGTTTATTTATCGTTATCGTATTACTTATACGATGGATATATACTGAAACAACTCAAAAAATTTTGATGTAGTAATGCGTTAAAAAGTAATTTAAGATATATTTTCTTTAGTTAAAAAAGCTTATTTATAAATCATAAAAATCATTCTGGTTTCTCATGACTTTAAATATAATCTATAAATTTAGATAACAGAGATTTGGGATTTGTATTAAACAGTAATTCATATACTGAAAACTACCCATAATATAACTAAACGACTAAGCCATCAATCTCAAGTGTTTTATTATATTGATAGTCGATAGTTAAACTAAAACACGCTTATAATAATATTTTTTCTAGCTTTGCAACAAAACCGCACTTTATCACGTTATTCTAATAAATAACTTATTTTTCATATAATTAGTTTATTATTTGAATGACATATGTTAAATTAATATTGATTTATACTTTTTGATTTTTAAAAAGCTTTATACAATATTATTAAAGTTTTGTAATGAAGTTAAAATCTCGTTTAATAAAGGGGATGTTTCGCAATGTTAAAGCTGAACCATGAGTTATTTAGTCTAATAAAAAGATATGGAGAGTGTAAAAACTTCAAACACAATGAAATTATTGATTTAAATAATGAAGAGAATTTTTTATATGCATTTGAAAGAGGAATAGCTTTTTTAAAGCACACAAATATCGCAGGTAAAGATTTATTATCAAAGATTTGTATAAAAGGGAGTATTTACGTAGAAAGTGTTGATGATTTCAATCAATTTCAAATAAACTACCACTTATTATTCAAAGAGAAGACCACTTTATATCAAGTCTCGATTAATAAATTAAAGAAAAACATTGATAACGATAATCTTAATACATTACTTTTGAAATATACACATAATGAAATTAAAAAAAAGGAATTATTTTTAAGAGACTTTAATTTTTACGGTAAAAAAGGAATGATCCTTTCTAATCTAGTTCGATTAGCCAATTCCTTTGGAAAGAAATATAAAAATGGAACGATATTAATAGATGTTAAATTAACACATGAAGATCTTTCACAATTATGTGGTATGAGCAGAGAAAGAATAACCAAAACCATATCTAAATTGAAAAGCAATCATGTTCTAGATTATGATAAAAAGAAAAAAAAGTTTGTCATTTTAGATATAGAATCAATTAAAGATCAAATTAATTGTGAAGAGTGTCCTTTAAATTTTTGTAATATCTTTTAATTTTTTAATAAAACTTAAGCGACTAAGTAAATATATTATTATTGAAAAGATTACTAAAAATAATTGTTCCTCTACTGACAGTAAATATATAATAACCGTACTTACAGCCAGTAAAACTATATATCTAATGTAGCGTTTATTGATAATATTTTTAATAAAATTAGAACTATAATAAAAGGTACTTATAAAAGTAAATATATACAATAATATAATTAGCAATAAAGGAAGTTTTAATGAAAAATGATTTGAAATTTTTAAGCCTAACCCTATTAATAAAATAATAGGTATGATGCCTTTATAAATAAAATTGCCACTAGGAATATCTATACTTTTTTTGAATTTTTCCATATCGAAATCTTTTTTGTTTCTTTCTTTTAAAAACTTTTCATTAATATGATTAATCTGCTTCATCCTACTATTAATATACATATAAAATGGAACTACTATAAGCGTAATTATTACAGATATACACACAAATACCGACCAAGAATTTTTAATAATGAAACGCATTATCCAATAATCAATATATTTATTAATACCAAAAATATAATAAATTCCTAATGTTACCAACACTACAATAAGAAATTGATATTTTGACTTCATGATAGCTCCCCTTTAAGTTCATTTATTAAATCCAATAATTTTTCACTTTCACATATATTTTGTATTATCGTAAAAAAATTATTATGCAATTTCCAAAACTCTACAATATTCTTTATTTCAACAACTGCACTCATTTTATCTAAAATATCTTTATAGATGTTATCAGTCATTCTATGGTCTTTCTCAAGTTTAGCGATGTTTTTCACAAGTTGTTTCTTTTCTCCATAATATAGAAATTGATTATTATAATATACTAAAGATTGATTATTAGCGATATTTAACAAAAGAATTTTTAGAAAAAGTATTTCTTCTGTCCCTTGTATTTCACATTCTCCATCCTTAGTAATAATTTTCTTTTTGGTAACATCATTATGATAATTACTAAAGTTATTATCTTTGGGAAATTTAATATCTCCAATAATATAAATACTCATATTATCTTCATCATAAAATTTTTTAGATAGCTTATGTAAATCATAAAATGAAATTTGATTAATATCTTCTTCAGTACCTAGTATTCGGTCTCTTATAATATTAAGTTTTATATCCTGAGATTGAATACTTTTATAACCTTTTATTTCGTTGATCACTACTTTCTTTTCTTTTTCAAAATTCTTTTTTGAATAATCATGGTTTTTCAAATACTTTAATAATATTTTTAAAGCATCCACCGACATATTTGGGGCACAAAAAAATGTAAAATAAGTATTTTTTTCACTAGTGGTAGCGTTTAAAACAATACTTAGATTTTTCATTTCTTCATAAAGATGATTATCACCTATCCAAAATTTCATATGTTCTAAAAAGTGAGCATATCCAATTTTACTATCCAATCCCCCAAAATTAATCTTTACACTAATACAATTAATATATGCGTTTTTTATATGAAAACCTAATCCGCTAAACCCAGCAATTTTAATTTTCATAATACTGTCATCTAATTCTCTTAACATAGAATCAATCACCCTTCATCTAAAGTGATAAATGTCATATTTTGAACCATACTATTAAATTCTAAGTAGCTAAGTTTTTTAATGTCATAAAATGGATGAGCAAACTTTTTATATTTTTGTCCTAATTTAAATAAATAGAAGTTATAACCATATTGCTTATCTAATAAAAATCTTAATTCGGTATCTAAAAAAGTTTTAATACTCTCAAATTCTTCAATACTCAGCCATAAATTTTTCATTATATTTTTCACACTATATTTTATATTATTTTTTTCCTTAACATCTGAACTAAAATGTATAAAAAAGAGATTACATTCATTATCAAAATATGAACTGAAATGGTAAAGTTGATAAGCCTTTATTCTAAGTTCTTCAAATAATTTTGAATGTCCATAATGAGAAAGATATGCTTGTAATAAATTACCATAAAAACATGTATCCTCAATACAATTGGATTTAATCCTCCAGCAAAGTGTATAAAAAGGGTGATTATCTAATCCTATTTCAGAAATGTTATTTCTTTCTCTAAGTTTATTATTGAGATTATAATTATTATGTATAATAGGATTATCTATTCTAATAAAATTGTTGTAGTGAGAATATTTATATTCATAATTCTTTAAAATGACATCATCAATATCTTTCTTTTGCAGATTGACTAAATAAAATTCTTCTACTTTTCCGTATCTATATTTTCCATATATTTCATCTAGACCAAGAATTTCTTTATATTCATTCCTATGAATGTTAAATGGACTTAATTGATATTGCTTTATCTTTTCTTTTAAACTCATTTTTGCTTTATCTTTTGCTTCATTTAATTCTTCTAGTGTGTAATGGCAACTATCACAATGATTATCTAAACTTAAAATACTATATAACCAAAAAAACTGATTATTATAACAAATTAAGTTCGTGTATCTTCTACATTTATAGGAATCTAATTTCCCGAATAATTCATTGAATGTGTAGGACAACAATTGATAATAATTTAGTTTACTTAAGTTCATTTTTGGTAGTTGTTCTATTTCCATAGTCGCATTATATATAGAAGACTTAACATTCTTAATGTAGAAAGACAAAATAATCACTCCTAATGGACTTAACTTTACATAAAACAAAAATCACAAGTAGTAAAGGGAGTGTAATCCAAATACCGTAGGTTAAGGCCAAATATATATATGGTATTAAAATGATTAAAGAAATATATTTTTTCGGATTTTTCCATATATCTTGTTTGGATGACCAATTTAATATTGGGAACTTTTGGTCAAACTTCAATCTAAAATACGCACAAAAAAGCATAATTATATATATATTAATAACTCTTAAATCTCCAATATGTGTAATTAATGAAAATATCAATAAACTTAATGTTAACATCGTTAACATTAAAATGAGGCATATAAAAAATTTAATTAAAAATACTTTATGCTTATTTATAGGTAAATATACATATAATCTTTGATAATTTTTATCGGTTGAAAACAATAAATAAACTGGACTCATTGCTAGTATAATTATCATGATTAAAAAGTAGTTGATATTTGGATCAATATTTTCAATAGAATTCAAATTAAACGTCAATATAGCGATAAAAATTACTGCTATAACACTATTAATCCAATTACTCTTATCAGAAACCCATTTTTTAATTTCAATTTTTAATAGCGATAATTTTTCTTTTTTTTCAACAGATTTATTAACCTTTTTGTTTTCTAGCAATTTAATACCATCAAAATACATATAAATTAAACCTATCATTATAATCATTAATATAGAGCTAAATACTAGAGGTAACAATGATACTAATAATAAGAGAATCGCAAGAATTATATTTTTCATCAAATCAGTTGATTCAAAAAAAATAATTACACAACTAAAAGTTAAAAAAATCATCAATACATATGAAGCCATCATTATAATGGTGATTGTTAAACTAATATCTGATTGTATATATAGAAATATAGGTAATATCAAAAGGTAAATCATTCTCTTTAGACCTACCTCTAAAAAAATATATACAACCATTGATAGATACAATTTTTTTGTACTTACTGGCAATGGTTTAAACATATTATGTACATAACTATTTCTAAATGAACTCCAAAAAGATAATGCTAAAACAAGTGAGGTCATAGAAATAATAAATTTAAAATAAGCATGCTTAATGATGGTGATTTCTATACCACTATTCAAAATTAAATAAAACTCAAACATCAACAAAATCAATATACTTATTAGTAATCTACTTATCGATTTCACATTGTATTTGTTACTCTCTGCGAGAACTATATATTTTAGATATTTATGTAGTTTCATCCACATCCAAAACCTCTCTAATTTGACTAGCATTCTCAAATGTCAATTCAGTAACTTTTTTGTTATTAATTAATACAATTTTATTAGTAAACCTTTCAACTATATCAAGAATATGAGTAGATAAGATAACTAAATACCCTTTCTTCTTTAATAATTGTATATCTTCTATAAACTTCTCAATGGATTGAATATCTAGTCCATTTAATGGTTCATCAAAAATTAAAACTCTAGTATTTATTAGATACGAACATATAATATTAAGTTTCTTAAGATTTCCAAGAGAAAGTTCATCGATTATCTTATTTTTATGATTTGTAAATTGATATCTTTCCATATAGTACTGTAATAATTTTTGATTTATTTTAGTGTTGTATACGTCTAAAATTAAGTTTATATATTGCAAACAATTCATATATTTTATTTTTTCAGGATTATCTGCTATATAATACCTTTCTTCTTTACTGCTTTGTATTATTTTAGAGGGGCTTTCTGCATTAAAGGAAGAATTGCCTATAACAATACTTCCTTTAAATGTAGGTAAAACCCCACAAATCGTATTGATAAGTGTAGTTTTACCGCTACCATTTTTGCCAATCAAAGTATAAATTTCCCCACTCTTTAATTGTAAATTTACATTTTCTAAAATGAATTCTTTGTCGTACCAAACATATAAGTCACAAATTTTTATCATTATTAACACCTTGTATTAATCTTAATAAAAATACGATAAAGATAATTCCAAAAATAGCTGAGAAAACCCAATCTTTTTTTACTATGAACACTATTGTTGAAATCACAAAAATAATAACTATTATTAATCTCAATAAATTTTTTGACATATTACCACTCCTAAATATTTTCCATCAGTGGTTCAAGTTTTTGTTCTTTGACCCAGCTGCATTTGTCTTTTCGATGATTTTTATTTGTGTTTAGTCCTTTTAAGTAACATCCTGTACAGTAATCGCTAAACGGACATTCTTTTGAACATAAACTAGAACTTTGAGGCGATTGTAATTTCCATAATTTATTGACAATGTCACTAGAGAACACTTCTTCATAGCTAGAATCCTTTAAATTACCAATTTTAAATTCTTTTGGAAATAATGCACAAGGTCTTACATTGCCATTAGGATCCATAACTATTGATCGCCATCCAGCACCGCAATTATTAGCTTTATTTTCATTTATTGGTATAAGTGGAATGATATCTTTATTTTCTTTTAAAACATTCACCTCAAATTCTTTAAATGAAATATCATTTTGTTTATTTAACTTCATTTCGTCTATTGATTTTCCTCGACCAAAGTCATCAATCCAATTATAAGCAAATGCTTGTGCGCCTAATTCTCTAACTAATTTAGCCATATCTTTTATTTCCCACATATTATCTTCGTAGATTGACATACCTACTCTTACAAAAATGCCTCTATCAGCTAATCTTTTAATATTTTTACAAGTTAGTTGATGTGCTCTAGGATGTTGTCGAAACTCATTATGTGACTCTGGATTAACACTATCTAATGATATACCAACGATAATCTTATCTTTATATTTTGTAAGCAAATCTAATACGTCTTGTCTTAAAATAGTAGCATTAGTTAATATACCTACTTTATGAAACTTATTTAATGCATATTCTATTATTTCTTTTGCATTTTGGTGGACAAATGTTTCTCCTCCAGTAATTTCACATGTTAAAACCCCTTTGTCATACATTTCATCTGCTATTTTTTTAAATTCATCAAAACTTAATGTATCTTTAACAGATGGAGAACTTTCTAAATAACAGTGTTTACATTCTAAATTACACTTGTGAGTTATCTCAAAAGTTGTATGCAGTGGTGTAATATGCTCTTTAGAACCTGTTAAATTAATTGAACCCGTATTGCTATTTTGTGTAAGCGTAACTAATTTTTTACTGTATAATTCTTTGATGAGCTCACCGTACCAATTAATATGATCCTTAAGTTCACAATCATACTTAACACACATGTCTTGAATAATATCTATTATCTTCTTACTTCCATCAAAATAAGTACATGCTTCAAACGCAGAAGAATTTAAATCTAAATATTCAAACTCTAACATATCAAATTTGGCATCTCTGAAGCTCATTTCTATTACTCCACCTTCAGGGAGTTGATGCAACCTAACGTTTTCGTTAAACTTTATATATCTTTGCATATAGAAATCCCCTTTAAAAATCGAGTGTAACGACAAGTCGCTACACCCATAGTAAATATTCAATTAAGAAGCCATACCGAATGTACCTGTAATACCAGCTACTTCAAAATCAGGAATAGGACCATCAGCTAGACAAGCAGCACCAACTGCACATGCTGAGCAACCTTTGTTACTAACCATTACGCCTTGTTCCATAGCACTTCCTCCTCTCGTGTCTGACTTCTAATTCTAAGTATAGACAATCTATTTAAAATTGATGTGTCGTTAGTCACATTAATTGGTTCTTTTTCATATAATTTTATATATATACTTCCACCTAGAGAATAGTTCCCTTGTTCCTTTTGATAATATTGCTGAAAAAAATAATATTGTGTGTAATCATCTGTTTTTAACCCTAATCTATGTATTCTATCTTTAGATTGTAGTAAATGGACTAAATTGTAACTATATTCATAGTAGATTGCATCATGACATGTTTTATGAAGAGAAATAGATTTCGCTAAGGTATGTGGATTTGTAATAAGTAAATTTATTTCTTATCTCTCAATTTCATTAAACTTCATTTCGTTTGTACTTTTTCAATAATTTTTTTATTGAAAGATATATTTTTTATTAAGTTGCCAAATTTTTAATATACACACAGTCATACCTACTCTAAAAATTAATCAATTACGTTTTGGAGTTTATATTGTAATACTATGAATACATTTACAAATGGAGGGTGATTTGAATGAAAGCAGTTACGTATCAAGATCATAAAAACATGGAAGTTCGTGAAGTAAATGATCCAACAATTGAAGAATCAACAGATGCAATTATTAAAATAACAGCTTCAGGTATATGTGGTTCTGATTTACACCTGTATCACCAAGGTGATTTATTTATGGATCCTGGTTTTGTTATTGGACATGAGCCAATGGGCATTGTAGAAGAAGTAGGAAAAGATGTTAAAACTTTAAAAAAAGGTGATAGAGTTGTTATACCTTTTAACATAGG
>ENA-ORXC01001615-ORXC01001615.1-marine-metagenome-genome-assembly--contig:-NODE-1615-length-13096-cov-6.456179_pt1 | contig 13096 bp, 14 predicted proteins | sample MGYA00237865_ERZ511478 | MGnify/ENA metagenome assembly ERZ511478 | reverse complement strand
CGAACACCCACAATGTTCACACTCTTGCCCCCGCTCTGTCGGAGGCCGCCGGGCGCGTCGTAATCCCGCCTGGGGCTTCCCCCACCCACCAATCGACGCCGCCCTGATCCGCTGCTGGGGCGGCATCGACCGACCGGCACTAGGACGTCCGCCGTCGATGGACGGACGATCTCAAATCGTCTCGACTGGTGTTTGGGCGCTTTCCGATTCTAAATGTCGGTAAGATGTGGGTACATCGGACGTGGGTCGGTGACCCACATTTTCCTCACATTTAGTACCCACGCCCGACTTTCCGACGCTCTCTCATGTACACATGGAGTGTGCAGGACCCGGGAGAACAATGTCTTACAGGAAAATAGGAATGCGACAAGCGATGAACGCAAAAGTACGAACTGAGCGAAGACGACACCAAGTGCAACAGATGTGGTCACCATGGCCGGTATGGACTTTTCAACACCAGCTGGAGTGCTCTTATCCGTCACAGTTGGGACCCCAGGACTTCTTGAGGTGACGTATGTGATGTCCGCCGGGTGCGTGGCCTGGGCGAAGAGCGTGCCTGTGCGGGGGTCTTGATCCGGACAATCAAGAGGAGCCGACGAACGACTAGCGACTGGAAAGCTCCAGAGGCAAGCACTTTGTCCTTTCTGGTAAGCACTTTGTCATCTCATGACAAAAAAGTTCCGCCAAGCTCGGCAAGCAGGAGCTCGTAGAGCACGGCGGACATTGATTATCGTCCTATTCCACTTCGTTGTGGACACACAGGTGACATTTCTCGCTGGCCTGGATGAGTATGACGCCATTGGCTAAGGACTCCTTCCTCCGTGTACTGTTTCACTGGAGGCATGGAAACCGTACCGGCGTTCCGGGGAAACTGGGGTTTGAACGGCAGCGCCATTATTCTGCTGCACGGTGGAGGCGCTACTATCGCTCATTGTGCCCCCGCCATCTATAGGACCAATAAAACACGAACTGATTGGCCCATCATTCCGGAGACTGCACTCCATCGGCCACACTGAATTCCACAGTCTTCATGCCATTCGTCATGACCGGAAAAAAACACCCAGAACGGTGCGCAATAGTCTATGTCTGTTGAACCGAGGTGCAATGGGGGGAGTTCAGAAAACTTTGTTCCGATCCAGCTTGCGATCGTCCAGAGTGGCCCATGTTGACGCGATTGTGGCCGCGATCTCAACTGAATGGATGCCGGTGACATTTGGAAACCGCTCTCGACGTGCGTGCTCACGAAGTCGCACGCAATTTGGTCGGAGGAGAACACTGACGCGTTGTCCCGCCTGATCACTTCCCGGTCTGTGTCGCTCTTCTTCATTCCCGTGAAGGAGTACCTTGGACGACCCCTTAGTGGCTGTCCCGCCGGTATGATTCTCTATTGGACCCATGGTCGAGCGTTGTTCGACGCTGTGATGCCGACGCGTTTGCTATGTGTCAGAAGCCACTCCTGTTGCGCGGGCTGAGAGATGCGGTCCACGTGCATTGGCAGTCCTCTAACATTGAACCAAGATGGGGTTGCACCGCATGTCCTTTTTGATGTCGTTCTATTTTGAAAGCATGGCTCACCGCCCATGCTCCCACCGAGGCACGCAAGCAGCGCATTTTCTTGCACGCGACGCGTCCCGATGCCCACACTTGGATTTAATTTGTTGCCACCAGCTGCCAGTCGACCATCCCTGGTTTCGGCCGGTGGTCGCAGAACCTTGGGCGGGGGACGGTTGTCCCTGTGGCGCCCGCGGCTCTTCCTCTTGCAAAGACATGTACAGTACCTGCTGTAAAGAAATAGGTGTCTGGGACGGTGCGTTGATTTACGGTGCACAGCGCTCTCGGGCCCGCGACGGTGCACCGGATACCGCACAGGCCACCTCGCCGTCGGTGCCTCGCAGAAAACCCACTGTAACGGCCTCCGCCCTCACAGGGCAGCCCCGGTATCTCCGGTGAGCACGGCGCCCACGGACTCACAATCAAGACACAGCCCCTCGCCAGTCTCCCGAGCGCTCAACCCCTAAAGGGCAACCCGCCGAAAAAACTAACAGTGTTGTTCCCAAGCGATTGCAAGCAATTACGCCGGACTTTCAAGGACGGCTGTTTCTGGGGGACTGATTCAGTACATTTCACATCTTCCATCAAGTCGGGCACAGGTCTTTCACCCAGGTGCCGGCCATTGACCGCTGGGTTCTGTCAAGCATGCGTTGGCTCAAGCAAGTAGAGAGCGTTTCATGTCCGCTTGCTGCATGCGACTTAGTTTGCGCTGCACTGGTGGATGTCGAGCTTTCATACATAATGGTGAACTCGAACTGATGCCACCACATTGTCATTTCTCTGGACTCTCTGTCTGAGTACTGGGCTCCGAAAGTTGGGAGCTGCTATGAGGACCTTCCGGCTGTTCCACGGCATGGGATTGTTAGTGTCCACCGCCCGCCCCGATCACGTTCCTCTCCGTGTGTGTGATGGCGTGTTTGTATTTGGGAAAATCAGAATCCATCATGCGACGAACGGGCGTTGTCGAGCCAGTCCGGGGAGACAGTCCGTGTGTCATACTTTCGCACTTACTTGGGAGTTCGCGCTATGGGACGATTGGGGCGGTCGCGGTCACAATCAGAACTCCACAGAGCCTTGACGTGCGCCTGATGCCGACAGGAGGTGGCCATGCGATAGTGGCGGAAGTAGAACCGGCTGGGTCGGCGCTTTCTCGTGCGGGCACTCTACGGACGACGGCCGTGGTGGCGGCGGTGGCGATGGCGACAACCGCGGCAGTGACAACGCGGCGCCCGGATTTCCCGACGGATATGCGGAAGGCGACCGCCCGGGGAGCTATCGCCGGTCGGCAGCTAACACATCGTCGACCACGCTTGCAAGGGTAACACGGTAAGGAGCTGAGACAGCGGGATCGGGACAGTGGCGTAGAAAAGCGGATAGAGATTGGCATGCAGCGTCAAGTGCAGCGACTAGGTAGGAAAGAGATCGGCCAACTCGCCTCGTGGCCGATGCCAGCGCTCGACGTCCACCACCCCCCCATCCCACAAAAAAATAAAACAGTACACAAGTCTGAGAGCCGCCGCCGCCATCCGGGTGAGGCCACCGCCACGGTAGCGTCGCCCGCCAGCGCCACAGCGTCATACATCGCCACCTCCTCGGCAACACGTGTGGCCAAGGACTAGGCAGTCAGTCGGGTCTTGCCGCCGCTGTTGCGGCGCTGTTTGCAGGCGGCGACGAGGGGCGCGAATCCACTCAGCAACAAGGGCACAAACCGCAAGGACGAAGGGAGGCCTCAGAAGAAATGGACGACGGATCACGTATGGCCGGTACCCGGACAGAATGGGTTAGGGCAGGGGATGCTCGTTGGGAAGGAATCATGGTACAACAATGAGACGGCGGACTCAGGGCAGTCGCGGTTACAGTTCGACAGACACTGGCACGAATAGCCGAGTCGATGCACCGACTAGGTCTAACTGAAATCTATCGACCCTCCGTGTGGCCGATGCCAGCGCCTAACGGCGACCACCCCCCCCACCCTACAAAAAAGAAAGCGAACAATACTCAAAGCTGATATTGTCGCCGGCTCATTGCGCGGGGCGCCGCCGCCACGCCGGCGTCCTCCGCGCCGCCACGGCGGCGTGCTACAGGGCGCCATGCGCAGCCGACACCGACGCGGTCGCTTCGAGCCGCAAGCGCTGCGTGGGAGATGACTCGGGCACCCACGACGGCGACCGACAAGGCCACCTTCCGGTATGCGCCCAGCTAAGATCGCCGTGTCGGCTACTCCAACAAAAGAGGTAAACAGGCTGATGTGGATCGTCGTAGAGGAAACAGCCCGAAGGGCAAAAGTCACATCCCTATTTTTAATGACCAGCCATGATGGGCGAATGCAGGTCTGTCGGTATCCATTCAACAAGGAACAACGCATGAAAGAAGACGAACAGGCCTCACGCTCGCACCCGAACAAGTCCTCAGACTCACACCATAGAAAAGAGGGTCTAGCAATGATGACAGTGGGAACATCCGAGACTGGGATTGCCACGATGGAGAATGCCGCGATGACCGTGGTGTGGATGACCGCGGTGCCAACTGGATGGCAGCCGTGGGGATGGCAGCCATCGGGATGGCCGCCGTGGGTGTGGTCACGGTGGAGATGTCCGCGGTGGAGGTGAATGGGCGCAGTTGGGACGGGCACGGTGAGGACGGGCGCGGCGGGGATGGCCGTGAGTCGGATCACGACAAAGCCGGCGAAAACGACAGCGCCGTCCCCGCCATCACTGCGGTCGAATGTGGATCTCCTCACGAGCTAATCTGGTCGCCGGATGGTCATTGCATCGCAGCTGGCCTTACGACCGTGTCAGGTGCACTGATCTCGGAGAAAGTGTGACGCATTCCAACCACTGCCGAGCTGTTCGTCGATCGACACGATCCTCCGAGGGCGAAACGCGTGGACATGAGCGCCGGAGATCGTAAGAAGATCCAGAAGTCCATGGTATTGCTATCCTACAAAAAACGGCGAATGCAGAGATCCAGGCTGCAGACTACACGACATGACAAAGAAATGCGATCGGATTGGTGGATGCCCAGGCCTCCGGAAGACTGTTGGCCTAAATCTGGTGCTAGCCTTCTCGGAAGCCAAAGAAGTTCGCTGGCTGGAAGGTTGCTGAGAGTCATGGCCCGAATCATGGTAATCCGAGATTTTCTGCAGGCTCTCCTGGACCGATCATGTTTAAGCGACATTCTCTGGACAGTTGTGCGATTTCTCGAGAGATCGTGGGAGTTCTCCAGATTTTCTCACCTGCCGATGTGCGCTTCCAGGCCCTAGCCGCAAGTCGACCAGAGCTGGAAGTATTTTTCCGGATTCCAGCGCTTCCATTGGTCCACGTACCCTGCATGATGATTGCAACGGCTCTGCAACCGCCAATATTTGGATGTTAGCAATAGAAGCAAGATGTACTGTAGAAGGGAGCAAGGTTTCGACTTCGCCGCGTGTCAATTTCAGACAGTGGCGTGCTGTGCGCTGCTGCGCTGCATTCTGAAGGTATGCACTTGGCGCTCATCGGAGATGATCGGGCATGCGTTCCGGCCTCTCCATTTACACTAAGTCAAGATGCGAGCGCCCGCTATTTTCTGCGACTCTCACTCCATTGCGACGAACAGGTCAGAAACGGTGCTGACGGAGCGCCTCCCATCGAGTATGGCAGAGTCATGACTCGTCACGGCGTCGGTGGAACTCCATTCATCGACACCGACCCCGGCCTCAAGCTTTCTTCGTCATGGTTCTTCGCCATGATTCCCAGTTCCCACCGTCTTCGAACATGCGACGTCCACGATGCTCATCTTGTGTCATCTAAGGTCAGTGGACAGAGCCGTGGGAAGAAGTGCGAGATCGCAAATTCCAAACAAGGGTTCGATTTGGTGATCGACACCCACTTGGATTCTGTTCTTGCTATCTGGCTGCTTCTCGCATCTGTGCTGTACTCTCTTCGCGTCTCAAAGAGATACTAAATGATTGGGAAGTACGGCCGCCACCGCCACTGTTAGCGAGCTCCCGTCCAACTGGCCGCTGGCGTAGCCATTGGCGTGGCCGCTGTCCTGACCGTTGGTGCGGCGAATAGAGCGGTGCGCGGGGCGGTGATGTAGATGCCGGAGAAACGACAACGACGGCCTTTGATACGGCAGCGGCCGTCGTCGGCCGCCTCCCGGCCGTCAAAACACGGCGCTAGCCATCCGAAAAGCGTCGAGGTCGCCACGTGCATGCGCCGACAGCGCCGACAGTTTTTCACCGCCGTTTCAGACGCCCACTACCCCGCGCGTGAGGCCGCCACTAAAGATTCGTAATCTCCGAACAGCGAAACGTTGTTCGCCGCCGGCGCGGTCGCGTTCCAGCCGCGGTCTGGGGCTTTGTGGTCGCCGCCCTGCCTCTGGCACTGCTGCCGGCCGCTTTCACGGCATCGTCTTCGTCCGCCTCGCGCGTCACCTACGCCGCCGCCACCGTGGTCGTCGGCGGCCTCTTCACCGCGGTCAAAACGACGGCGGCCGCGGAAAGGAGCCTCGTCACGCCGTTCAGAGCCACCATGGGCGCCACGAACGGCGGCGCATGTGAGGTGCAAATCACCGCTAGTGCCGCCGGGTGGTGGTGGAAGGCGTGGAGGTGTCGGGTGGCCACCGCAGTGACCAGCGCGCCTTGTCCGTTCGGGGTTGCTAATCGTGCCGCATGGTCTGGTGGTGGCTGCGGGGCACCTTTGGGGGCAACCGATTGAAAATGTTGGCGCCAGGGCGCCCCGGAAAGGCTCCCGTGGCAAAGCGGCAGCTCCAGCGAGGGTGAGTGCCGTAGCGCGCGTGGCCGGCTGTGCCATGCGGTGCAGCGCACGCTGCTATTAAGTGTCTATTTCCAAGATCCTCGCTGCCGCACAAACCCAGATGGGGGTTTCCGTGGTTCACACGAGGGTCCTACCGCAGCTTTCGCCTCGTTCGCTGGCATGTTTTTGTGAAAAAACACAGCCTGAGCGTTGCTACGTGGAGCGCGCTGCCCAAATCTTACGGAGGAAAGGACAGCGGGTGTGCGTCACGGGAGGTCGTGCGGGCGGCTACACGAGCCATTTCCGAGGATTCCGTGCGGCAGACGTGGACAGAAGACCGCGGGGAAGACCTAGTGACTCTGCGTGATGCGCTTGAGTGCTCATTGGCTGAGATTGTGGAGTCCGGGAAGTTCTGGGAGCGCCGCGTATGCGTCGCAGATGGCATGCCCGTGCCGCACACGTCGGCATACCGGCCGACGCTCGGGACCCCTTATGAGCTGCAAGGCGACCGCGTGGCGGACGTTCATTAGCGAAGCTTCCAGTAGGGATCCATTCGCTTTCTCAACGCTCAGACCGCCACGCTGCATGCAATCGATGGTCAACATCGGCTGGATGGTCACCCTTTTGGCCATTCTATTGGACGCCATCAACTGTAAGTCCAATCAATCACATCCAGGTTGCGTAGTTCGCATTTTCTTGCCCCAGCTGGGCCATTCCTTCTGCGTAGCTCAGCCGCTGCGACCGATTACAGAACCCAGCCGCCGTGGTTACAGATGCCGACTGTAACCTCCACAACCGAGCCACCGCCACAACGGTATTCCCTGTATCCAAGCAATAACTGGATTCCTTTTAACCGAGAAACAACCGCTCTGATTGCAGCAGCGCTCCCGCCGGCAGGGCCCAGCCCCTGCCCAACCGCGCACTAGGTGCGTAGAGGCCAAAAGGCACCCTTCGCACTCTCGTCTCGCACAGGGGTGGTGACCACGGCAACTCGACCGTTCTTCCCCTCCTCTCCGACAGTCGATACCTTTCCCCCGCCCTCCCGCCCCGCCCTCCCCCCCCCCCGTCCACCCCCGCCCCCCCGCGCTCCCCCGGCACGCACGATGCGTCCTTGTCCAGCCCCCTCTTCCCGCTCTCCCCACGATAGTGTTCATCAGGCTGTGGCGGGGTACGTGCTTCGTTTCATGTTCCTTGGAATCGCGTGTGTTTTTTCGACTCCGTCTCTGGTGTCCCGTGCAGCGCGCTTCGAGTGCGGTCGAGTGCACGGCCACTGACTTTCGACTGCCTTTTTGGGGATTTTCGTGTGGGTACGTTGGACGTTCTGTACTCTTTTCGTCCTGTTAGATTCTACCTAGGACGGCCGAAGTGGAAGCCGACCAGGGCTCACGGGAGGGTCAGGAAGCAGCCAATAGTGGAGTTGGTGCGCAGCGCACAGAGAGGGGGGGGGTCTGTCGTTGTGGGCGGGTTCATGCACGGAGAGGGACGTCGGACCGCGGGGGTTTGACTCGCGTGCAGCACGCCGCGCGTGGGAGTTTCCAGTGTCGTCCCGCCCTACATCCTTCTCCGTGCGATGGATGCCCCGTCCAGGGCGACCACGCTGCCCGGCACAGGTTTCTGCACAGTAGTCGTGGTGTGAGTGAGCACGAGGCTTTCCTTTCTCGCCGACGCGCTCGGCGGCAGGCCCGGGCTGGCGTCTCTTCGACTGACCTCTCGACCGGTATCTCTTCTGGCCTTTTGAACGACCACGGGAACTGTAACGGAGAAGCGAGTCGATGGATCGGAGACCACGAGGACACTGAGAATAGACCTTCGACACACGTTCATGAAAATAATGCAACAGAGATAGAGAAACAGGAGCTATTACAATCGTTACAGCAAATGCAAGCGATGAGCAGAGAACTGCCCCGATTGAGACTGAGAGAGAAAAGGGTGCGTCCTGAGGACTCCGATGAGGAATCCACTGTAGGTAAGGGTTGCACCATGAACGATGTGCGTCGGTTCCGAAAAAGAATAGAAAGTGCGACAAACGCCCTCCCGTGTGCCTCCTGTGGCGTCATTCCTGACCCGACACACCATGTTTCTCTGCCGTTTGCGTCGGGTACAAACATGCGCGAGATGACAGACTCAGAAAGAAAAACCGCTACACTCTTGGAACCTCTCACAATGGACCGCCGAGATGACGGCACCTTCGACCCAGGCACGTACAGCACGTATTGGATATACACAGACGCGGTATTTCAAGTGACAGACACCATATGTCTGTGCATTCGGTGTCGTGTCTGTCTGGGAAAGCGCCAGTTTCAAAAGTACAGCAAGAGAAATGGATTTGACATGTTTGACCACTACCCTGATGAGCTCGCAATACTGAATCCGCTGGAGACTGCCCTTGTCAGCATAATCATTCCCACCAACCGAATGTTTCGAAGACATCATTACCAGCAAACACATGCCGTGGGTCAAACACTGACGAGTTTTGGAAATCAACCCAGAGCGTCGCCCAAAGTCTGCCGCGTGCTCCAAATGATAGCAGTATCCTTCTTTTGACTGAAGAACATGGAAAAAGCGCGCTCGATGACACTCCACTGCGGGCCGCCGCCATCGCATCCGCTCTCAAGTATTTAAAAGAAAACAACGAACAATATGAGACCGTTGCGATCAACACTGAATCCATGCATGCGTTGGAGCGCACTTTGTGCCCTTTTTTCACAGAGAGGGATCCAGAACCTCGGGACGAGGAAGGTATGAACTCGAGTGAAGCCCCACCCGTGGGTGGCAGTAGCCCGCAGGGCACACGGGACACTGTATTGCGCACTCCCTGTGTCCCAAGGGAACAACCGCTGCCACCCGCCGATGGTCAACCTACCACCACAGACGATGTCGAGTCCGCCCTACGCGACGAGCAACCCAGATGCATCCAGAGGAACCGATTAAACCCAGCGTGGGTAGCAGACACTGAGTCTCCACATGTATTCGTTGTTGGGGATAACGAGCACAACACTCTGAGAAGTCTAGCACTGGCCGCATTTCGAGGAAAAAACCGACCATCCAACTCGGAGCCAGGTCACGGTGCACCGAGAGTCATTGATCGGGGCTCATTGACATTCGTCAATGCATCCGAAGTTTTAAGTATGAACGAAAAAGCATTTCCAACTCGCTTTCATCTTGGTACAGGTGGACCATCGTTCGAGCGCACAAAAAAGGTATCAGAAAACGAATTAATCACGCATTTGTTGAGACTCTATCACAGACGGTTTGCAACAAACGCACAGTTATTGTACTACAGTCACTGCATGATTCAGCGGAGATCAGTAAATGGTGTCACGGCTACATTGAGCGAGTCAGCGACCTTGCAAGATGTGCTGACGCGACGTTTTCAAGCTCTCGAGGAAGGAGAAGCGCATTCTGTTGATTTGACAAAAACCCTTGAGACATGTGTGGAAAAGCTGACTCCTCAATTCTCCACAATAAAAGGTTCTCCAGGATTTTGGCGGCACGAAAGCAGAAAACTTTTGTCCACAGTATGCTGCCCTATAATGCAGAAGCCAACGTTTTTCATGACCCTGAGTGCGGCGGATACGTTTTGGATAGACTTTATGGCCAATGCTCTGCCAGAGAAGACTGATGGAGAAATTGCTGGCATGACAAAAACGCAGAGGAACGATATTCTGGCGGAAAACCCCGATCTTGCTGTATCACATTTCTATCATCGCTGGACAGCTCTTTGGGATGAGATTATCAATGGCGATTCCAAACCCCTTGGACATGTCGAAGACTTCTACTGGCGAATTGAGTTTCAAGCAAGAGGATCTCCTCATGTTCACATGATGCTATGGATAAAGGATGCCCCAGAGTGCTCAGGATTATCGGATGGACCGTTACCCAACGTTTTGAGAGAGTTCATCGACTTTAAAGTGAGCACTAACATTTCTCCAGCAATGGCCGAGTTGGACATGTCATCTCTCAGGCACCCTTGCACAGTTCGAACGCCAGTCGCGACACCAGGCGACAAGTATTTCGATGCTCATGTGCAGTCCCTAGCACGAGTAGCTCAGGTACATGAGTGCACGTCATATTGCTCTGATACGAAAAGGAGGACAGCATGCAGGTTTGGCTTTCCGCAAGAGCTTCAACATGAATCCGTTGTGCAAACAGTGTTTCGTAACAATAAGACAAAGAAGGTAATATCCACTCAGCGGAATCACCCTCGAGTGAATGCATACAATCCGAGCATTTTGGGCTGCTGGGCAGGAAACATGGACATTCAATGTCTTGTGGATGCCTACGGCGCAGCCGTGTATACGGCGTCCTACGTTTGCAAACATGAGAAGAACAAGAATTCTTCGCGAACTCTGTACAAGCTGTCTAAAAATGCTTCGAGTTTATCGGTCAAGCAGCAAAGTCGGAAGGTAATGATGGGCGTTCTGAACTCCAGAGAGGTCAGCATGCAAGAGGCACTCTGGACTCGGTCAGATCGTTCGCTTTGTAGATCCAGTCGAGAAGTGTTGACAGTGCCCGCCCTTCATCTTCAACTGAAGAACCCAGGAGAAAGAGACGAGGATGAAATTCAAAATGCTTTTGTTCGACCCGATGGGACAACACTGGCCACAAACAAGCACATTCGTTTTTACGAGGACCGCCCAACATCGCGAGAGGGGTTATCTCTATTTGAGTGGCAAACCGATTTCACGTTGACAACACGGAAAAAGGACCTCCATCAATCGCTGAAAATGCTTGGTAGACGTGGTCAGAATGGCTCGTACAGGTATGCCACGAAGCGCTCAAGAAGAGCAGTTGTGTTCATCCGATATCGACTCGATCCTTCCCAGGAAGATACATTTGCGAAAGGTATACTTTTTCTGCACACGCCATGGCGCTCATTGAGCCAAATTCTTCCGGAGGGAACGACAGCACAGGCACATCTTCCAAGTATACTTACGAGCAGCGACCAGACCAGTGTCGAACATCCACGATCTATGGTTGAACATTACAAAGGATTGCACACGATGTCATCTGCTCTCTAGGCTCAGAAAGAGATGGACACCGCTCTGGCTGCAGATAAACAAGAGGTCGACCTAATGCCTGGAGCAGGAGAAAGCGACGAAGAATCTACGTGGGGTTCTGAAAGCAATGATGATGTCGAGGAGCAGGACCGGGCAGACGGAGAGAATAACTCCAACCTTCCAGCATTTGAGCAACGACGAATGATGGGACGAAAGCTGATGAAGAAGTATCACAATCAGACGCAACTCGCACGCGAGAGCGTCAAGCGAACAGTGGAAATAATTAAGTGTCGTGGAGATGTAGAAGAGGGGCTGGAAACCAATGACGCTGCGGCTTTGGAAGACACAGCGCGCCGAACGCTGGAGGACCGCGTGATATGTTTCAATCCAGAGCAGCTTCATGTGTTTAGAGAGTTCGAAAAAGACCTCTGGCGAGGGCTTACGAGCGAACGCGTCGTGCCCGTTGGACCACGTGGAACAGGGAAGTCATACCTGATCGATACAATAACTATGAAGATTCAACAAAGCCTCGGGCCCGGTCAGGATCAGGAGAGTGGCACAACTCGTGGCAGCCGGCATACCCTGCTGGTTAAAACGGCGTTAACGGGCGTTGCTGCTTCAAATATTGGGGGTTTTACTTTGCATTCGGCCTTAGAAAGTTCAGGTCGATCAATGCTGACAGATATTACAGATGCGACGCTTGTGAGGCTCCAACGGGACTGCAGGAGCGTAAAAGTTCTCGTAATCGATAAAATAAGCTATGTGTCGGCCGCCAATCTGAATACCATCAGCCACCGACTAGGTAGGGTGTTCCCTTCAAAATCCCATTTACCCTTCGGCGGTTTGCACGTCCTAATGTGAGGCGATCCATTCCAGTTGAGTCCAGTTGGTGCACGACCCTTGTGGACTCAGAAAAGTTGTCGCAATCGCCGGTACATGAGCAACAAGACACAGATTTGTACATGGAGTGCGACGCATATTTCAAGTTGACTAAATGTCAGCGGAACCACGGTCCATTCTACGACGCACTTTCCGCTGTCCGCGTGGGAAATCCTACTGCAAGCGGTATTCGGTATCTGAACTCGACATATGATTGGAGCTTGAAATCCGATGCGGGCGGCCGATGGACTGACAGCACATTCATGGTGGGTACGAACAAGAAAGTCCATGCATACAGCGACGTGGCACTCCTGCGAGACTGCTCGCAGTTGAATGACAAGGGACACGCAAAGAGAACAGCTAAATCGTGGACGCATGTGACACTTGGGAAGGAAAGTGATGGAGGTCGAGAACGGACGCAACTGGAGATGGAAGCTATGGAAAGAGGTTGCCTATCAAGAAGAAGATCAACTCGAGGAAAAGAACAGTTTGTACCAAAAGCAATGAATCTGTATGTTGGCCAGGGCGTCATGCTCACGTACAACATGTGTGTGGAGTTTAGGCTGTTTAACGGAGCCACTGGAACAGTTCATAGAATATTTGGTGGACCAACTTGCGATCCTCACGAGTCAAAGGAAGAAGCAAGCAAGCGCATGGCTGCCCTAATCGACGAGAACGCCCCCCCACATGATATGCCCACTGTCTTGGTCCAGATGGACTCTTCTTGTTATCGTGGCCCGTCTCTGTCCTCCGTCATTCCCGGAGTCATCGCAATATCCGCCGTTAGAAGACGTATTGTCGCATAAAACGCCGTGTCACCCCAGCCCACAGAAACAGATAGGGACACCTTCCCAGCTGAGGGAACCCACCCGCACACCCTTGCTCTACTCTCGCCCGGTGACACGGTCACCTAGGAAAACACCCGAA
>ENA-ORXC01001613-ORXC01001613.1-marine-metagenome-genome-assembly--contig:-NODE-1613-length-13103-cov-13.200368_pt1 | contig 13103 bp, 5 predicted proteins | sample MGYA00237865_ERZ511478 | MGnify/ENA metagenome assembly ERZ511478 | reverse complement strand
ACGATAAGATGAAGCCTCAAAATCTGAATTATGAGAGGATGAAGTCTCAAGGTCGGAATTACGATAAGATGAAGCCTTAAAATCTGGATCATGAGGGGATGAAGTCTCAAGGTCGGAATTACGATAAGATGAAGCCTCAAAATCTGAATTATGAGAGGGTGAAGTCTCAAGGTCGGAATTACGATAAGATGGGACCTCAAAATCTGGACCACCTTTTTCTTTTCTAACTTTTCTTCTGCCCATTTGGTATTCTGTTTCATGATAAGTCGGAACAGCGTAGAAACGATAATCAAAATAAGTAGGGTGGGTATAATGCATGTCTACAGGATATGAATTTTTGCATTTATGATCAGTTGGGTAATAGGTATGCATCAGAGGATAATATGGAACATAAACATAATAGTTCATTTATTCACAACCTTTCATTTTTCATTCATCAGCATATGACCCAATTGCTTGGTTTGTGTTACTAAAAAAAATTTCATATGAACAAATATTAAGATTATTAACCGCAGCAATTATAAGGGACCAACTCCTTATTTTTACGAGAAGTTACGAGGGATATTTAATCATTATATTTAAGCAATATCTAAAGGTTTTCCCTTCTTATAAAATCTTTCTTATCCTCTTGATTAGTTTGTTCAAATTGGTAAACAATTTATGTATAAAAAAGAAAAATATTGGTTTTTATTTGTAACCATCAAGATTTTTTCTTTAAGGATAACCATTCTATATTGTAGAGCCTATTTTTTAGACTAGGTGACACTAATACAAGCCATTTTTTTTATTGTGAATATAATATCCTATTCTATATATAGGGGGTATTATATATGAATTGTTGGAATCGTCTTGTATTTTGTTGTAGATGTAGACGTCGTCATGAATGTAATCATCACCATGGTTCTAGCTGTAAACATCACCATGAATGCGATCATCACCATGGCTCTAGCTGTAAACACCACCATGAATGTAATAATCATCATGATCACCGTTCTAATTGTAGATGCCATCGTCACTGTGATTGTAATCATTGTGACTGTTCTAAATACTAAATGTAACTCTATAAGAATAGACTATGCCATTCTTATTAAACAGATTATGTAAATTGTCTTTGTATGTCGTATACAGCCTAAAAGCAGAAAAAAAACTACTGGATCCATCAGTAGTTTTTTGTAATTATACGAGTATTAAGTTAATTTTTAGAATTTATTACATTAAATTAGATGTAAGTGTTTGGGCAAACATGGAGATTTAAAAATATATCTAATAAAATATATAGTCAAATGAAGCATGTCCAATTCTAAATAAGATATATATTTAAGCTGTTGTTATAGCTTGAATTTGATTAGCATTTACTGTGACAATATTTGTGCTAGCATTTGTCCCAGTACCTGTTCTAGTTGCAAAAGAAGCTAAATTAGTTGTAGCATTAAAGCTTGAAAATACAAGATTAGTAAGCGTAGCACCGCCTACGACTAAGGTTGGAACTGGTGTTCCAGGATCTAAGATTCTTAATAAGTCTGTAATCATCCTTTGTATCCCCCCTTATTGCAATAAATTAAATGTAAATTTATAATTTACATTTGATTTATTATATGTAAATTTCAAATAAGAGCTTGTACTATTTAATTATTTATTATAAAAATAAATATCGAGAATACTAATTATGTTGCTAAAAATATATAGTGTATATAGATTAGAAACAGAACAACTACTGCTCTTGTACAGTAGTTGTTCTGTTTGCTGCATGGTTTTTGAATGTATGTTTCATCGCATCAGTTTACTCTAATTATTGTTATTTTATTCATATAGACAATTTACTTAAAGTAAGCTAATGAATATGATTTATTTGGTAGTTAATATAATCTTTATCTTAATTCTTTTCATAATATAATCATTACATATTGAAATCCTCTTCAGTTAATCACTGAAGAGGATTTTAAATCCATCATGCTAACAAGAAATTAAATACTTGTCCGACACCATTTGAATTTTTGTATGATGAGCTTTTCTTAAGTCGACCTTTATTTAGTTATACACTGCCCTAGATAACTAGTAAAATAGTCAAAACTAATATAAAACTTTGTATAAAAATAACAGTATCAATACTAGTTGTAGTAGCATGAACATTTTTAGAATTTTCGATAATAATTTTATGATTGCTAGATTGTATAACTTTTGCAAGGAGTAAAACTTCGATTGTAATTAATCTTATTGAATTAGCATCCAAACCTATTAACGTTAGAATAAAGGTTAAAACTTGCAATAATGATTGTGAAATTATTGCTGTTTGTGTATCTGTGACAGAAATATTAACATTACAAGAATCTTTAACAACAATTATTGAATTGGAAATTTGCTTGCTTAGGATTTTTTGTATTGTTTCCGTTCCAATGAGTGCATTGCTATTAAAGTTCAACACTCCACCTCCCTTTTTAAGAGATAATATATTAATATGAAAAAGAAAAAGTTTTGCTTGTATGCTTGTCCTTTTCAGGCAATGAAATTTAAAGATAGGAGTAGCTACTCCTAAAGTATCTATATAGTGCATCCATTAGATGATTTTTCCTTAATATTTATGTTCTTGTTTAAGAAACATAGCTTTTTAACTCTGATAAAGCTCATTATATAAACTAAAAGTGAGTAATTTATACAACCTAAAAAAAGAAAAATCATTGCTTCTGTACAGTAGCTTTTCTCTACTTAGAACAGAAAATTTGGTGTGATTTATATAGAACCTTATAAACTAAATTGTTTTGAATATTTTAATAGGACTAAACTTTTTTGGTTTTTACTATTCCATGGTTAATAATTTTAAAAAGGCTTCTATTTTTAAGAAGCCTTTTTGTTGCAGAAAAAATATGCATCAGAGTATTGTAAATTCTATAAACGTTTGTAAAGTAACCTTATATTTGTATAAATGATATGGAAGTATAAAAATAGCTGTTATTAATTCTCTATAAACAATATTACAGTAAGGGGTATCTTCACTGATTAACAAGACACAGAACAGGGCATTATAGTGTGAAAATTATTTTAAAGTGTAATAGCATCAATACGCTCACAATCAACTAAAAGAATACCATCATTCTTTCCCCAAAATGTAGCGAGACCAGTCTTAGGGTTAAATCCTACAAAATTCTGAACTTTTATTTGTGTACCATTTACTAAAAGGTTTTTAACCTTTTTTCCTTGGTGAAAAGTTTCTAAAAGGCTGCACACACTTTTAGAACTGTATTTTGAATTCAGATCAATATGATATACCTTCTGATTATGATTCTCGGCTATAGAATTAGAATTAAATATTTTGGGATTGGTAAAACGGTTAACGAAAATTGACATTTTAGGTTTCCCTTTCTTAGTTTGGATAATATCTGAATAGAGCGTTCTTTTAAATTAACAGAAGAGCTCTTTTACAAGCTCTTCTGCAATTACACTGTTACACTATTATCTTATAATGCTACTCAATTCGAAGTGCTTGTATATCTCTACAATCTAAAACAATAATAGTTCCTGTCTCCGTTTCCACATCAACAAAAGTTGCACAGAAAGTATCCAAATTAAAGTTAGTAAAAATAAGGTCTTCCAGTACATTTCCGTTTAGAAATATATCAACTTGTGTCCCTGGTTGTAATCTTTCTAACTGATCACATACACATTTATGATCTCTGCCCATCCAAAACCCCTCCTTAAAGAAGAAAAATAAATTCACATTGCTATATATTATATGAAAAATATTAAACATTGAATGGACAAAGTATGGAGGGAAAATACCTATTTTTAGCTGTATATTAACATCAACACTAAACTTGTACATGATAAGCTTGTTTAGATAAAAAGGACCATCGAGATTAGAAACTAAACCTTAAAAGTTAGATACATTGCCTAAGTAGCTAATGAGATCAAACTCTTTATCGTACGAGGCTCAACCCATTTAATTTTATTCGTTTATAATTACAGTAAAGCTTGTAGGTTTTCTAACTCTTGTTTAAATCGTTGCCCAATTTTCAACCCTCAAATATTCCACATCGTATTAAAATCTACATCTAAGCTCATGTTTTCTGTATTATTTACCTTACCAATATCGATATAACGGTTTCTATAGATAGGAATAGATTACTAAAAGGGCAGGTTTAAGTCTTTGCTCTAAGTTATATAAGGTTATATGTAGTTATTGTGGCATAGAATAAGTGAAACAGGCTATTAGTCGCTCACTTTATGGAAGCAATTTAGATCAAGTATGAAATATAGAATTAATAAGAAAACTTGTCCACACCTTTGTGGTTATCAGAGTTTTACGGTGCTAAAAAGATAATTGCTTACTATTGAAAAGTATTATGCATATATTCTATATAGTAATAAGTCTCCTTTATTGTATCTGCAAACATATATACAGTTAACATGATTATAAAATTTAATTATATAACAGAAAAAATGCTATCGATCTTTTAAAGTAGCTTCTTATTATGTAAGCAGAAAGAGTTATATTTTAAAGTAGCCGACCCATTTTAAGGCTTATTAATATAATCTAATAGCCTATACTAAATTCTATAAGCGGCCTTTAATTTTATAAATGGAGTGATGGGAGCTCTATGTGTAGAATTGTAATCTTTGGGAATAGTTGTGCGGGTAAAACAACATTGGCTACTTCTCTCGGAAAGGACCTAATGATACCTGTTTATCATTTGGACTTATGGTTTCGTGATAAAAACATGCAAAGGATTAAACAGCTTCGTCGCCGAAGGCGCAAATTCAGAAGGCAATTAGACAAGGTAGTAGAGCAAAAAGAATGGATTATTGAGGGATGGGGGTATTTTGAAACTTACGATATACGTTTTGAGAAGGCTGATGTAATTATTTTTTTAGACCTTTCACCGGAAGAGTGTAAGAAACGTTTAATGAATAGAGAGAATTATAGAAAAAAAGATGGAACGGTTGATAAGAGAACCTTAAATAATCATTTACACAAAATTGATAAATTTCATCAAACAAACCGTCTTCTTATATTAGAGTTGTTTCAGAAATATGAAGGGACATATGAGAAAACCTTATTTCCTATTGTGAAAAAATTCAATTATGATCAGCTGATGACTGCTCTTAAAAATATAGTATCGTAGCAAATTTTCTTTATAAATAAAAATTATTGTTACCTCTTATACACAAAATATCAAATAATGTTTTCTTTTTCTAAATGTATTTTTGTATTTATTTTTGCTAATATTTTCAAGCCTTCATTTCTTCTTTTTCACTAAAAAACACCTTTACATTCAATGTAAGTTATTAAATGTGAAGGTGTTTTTATTTTGTGAAATTAGAGAACCGTGAATTACTTTATTGGCAATCAAAGGATCAGTTTCTATATCTTATTTTTTTCTCTTTTTAGAACAATCATCCCGTGATTTCTCTTTTTTCGTTTTAGAGCAGTCATTTTTTTGTTTGCGTTTTTTCTTTTTAAGACGTTTTCTTTTCCTTAGATTGTTGACTGGACGGCTAATTGGGGGTGTAGGTGTAGGCGCCCTTTCTACAGTAAATGTAACCGTAGCTTCACTTGATACCCCATCCGTATTTGTTACACGCACGACGGCAGTGTCCGTTCCTACAAAATTAGGGTTAGGAACATAAATAAATTCACCTGTTATTCGATCAACCAGCAACTGCCCGTTTTGTGGATTTTGAGTCACTTGATAAAACAATTGTAGAGAATTTGGATCTGTGGCGATAATTCGTCCTGTTGCAATAGTATTAACCAACAATCTAAACGTTTGGGCTGCTATAATAGGAGGCTGAGGTAACCTACCTACTATAATTGTAACTAGCACAATAGAGTCTGTGCCTAAATCGTCTCTTACTAATACTGTAAAGGAATCTGTTCCTATAAATCCGGAGTTTGGTTGATATACAAACCTCCCAGAAGCATCAAGGGTTACATTGCCATTAGCCGGTTCAGTAGTCAGTGTGTAATTTAATGGTCTTTGTAATAGATTCGTTGCTTGCACGCTGTCAATCACCTGTATCCCCTGAAGAGTAGTAAACGTATTACTGCCTGGTGTAATGATATTATTACTTGGAGTTGAATTAACAGTCACAACTGAGAATGCCTCTTGCCCAGTGTCATTCCTTACAACTACAACAAACTGATCTTGACCGACAAACCCTAAGTTTGAAGTATAGGTGAATGTGCCGTCTGTATTTAAAATCACTACACCGTTTGCAGACGGTGTTACCACTGTGTAGGTGAGGGGTCTTCCTAATGCATCAACCGCAATAATTTGACTTCCAATAATTTGACCTGTTGGAATTGTTAATTCCTGATCCTGTGTACTAATCGTATTATTTATTCCTTCAACTACAACGTTCACACTGCTCGTTGCAAACTGACCCAAATCATTTTGAACAAGTACGGTAAAGGAGTCAATACCGGTAAAACCCATATTGGGTGTATAAATAAATGTACCATTCGCATTGAAAATAATTGTTCCATTTGAAGGTAAATTATTTACTTGATATGTTAACGGCCTTCCTAGTGTGTCGGTTGCTGTAACTTGCCCTGTAACCGGTTGGTTTGCTTGCCCTCTCACTGTAAGAGGAGTAACTGTAATAATATCTTGATTTTCTTGAACCACTACTCGAACAATTCCAATGGCTGAATTTCCTCGATCGTTTTGGACAAGTATGGTAAAAGAGTCTATTCCAAAAAACTGAGGGTTCGGCGTGTATGTGAATGTGCCATCCGGATTTATTCTAACTGTTCCATTTAAAGGTGGCAGGTTCAATGAAAAGCGAAGAGGTCTTCCAAGAGAATCGGTAGCTATTACTATCCCTGAGACACTCACATTTTGTTGGGTTTGCACTGTTACATCCTCTAGTGTAATAGTGCTCTGGGCTGGATTTATTATTACAATAACCGGTGCAATTGCTTGGTCTCCCTGATCATTCTGAATAAGCACATCAAACTGATCAATACCGCTTACACCTGGAGTTGGTGTATAGATAAAAGTTCCATCCTGGTTCACAATTGCTGTTCCGTATAATGGAGGAGTTTTAAGCGTGTAGGTTAACGGCCTGTTTAACTGATCGCGAGCTGATACTTGATCGTTTACTGACTGATTTTCCTCTGTTCGAACTGTCGTATTTGTCACTATAATTTGATTTACTAGTGGGTTAACAGTCACTTGTATGGTAGCTGTGGCGTTTAAACCAGTTTGGTTCTGAACAGCCACTGTAAATGACTCAGTTCCCACAAACCCTAAATTTGGTGTATACGTAAAGGTTCCATCCGGATTTAATACGACTATTCCATTTGGTGGTGTGCCAAGTAACGTATAGGTTAATGCTTCACCTTGAGGGTCAACTGCCTGCACTGCCCCTGACACTGGCTGTTCTTCAATTGTAGTCAAGGTTTGATCAGACACAATGGGTGCCCTTTCTACTGGTCCTTCCGTAATAATGGAAACAGTTGCAACAGCTGTATTACCGAGAACATCACTTACAAGCACTTGGAATTGATCTGTTCCAAAGAATCCAGCATTTTGTGTATAACTAAATGTTCCATCTGGGTTAACTAAGACAGATCCATTAATAGGATTAGACGTAAGTGTATAAAACAACTGATTTCCACTCAAATTTGTAGCACTTACTTGCCCAGAAACTGGTGCATTGAATAAAGTAGTTATTTCACTATTAACAACTGAAATTCTGTCTCCTACTACTACTGTCACAACAGCGTTAGCGATACTTTGGTTTCCAGCTGAATCTCTGACAACGATACTAAAGACATCTTCTCCGGTGAATCCAGGATTTGGTGTGTAAACTAAAGCACCATCTTGATTTAACACAACGGTTCCATTTGAGGGGGAAATGGCTACAGCATAACTTAACGGAAAGCCCGCTGGATTCACAGTGGCAATAGATCCACTTACAGGTTGATTTGCTAAAGTAGTTAAAGTGAGCCCTTCAGCACTAATCGGTAAATCTTGAGACTGCACTTCCACGGTAATAGTTCCAAAACCTTGGTTTCCAAGAGTATCTCTGGCAAAAACAGAGAATGAATCTGTTCCTACAAAACTTGGGTTCGGCGTATAGGTAAAGGTGCCATCTGCATTAATAATGGCGGTACCATTAAGTGGCGCTAAACTCAGCCCATATACTAGTGGATCACCTTCAGGATCAAAGGCAGGAATTTGCCCTGTTACAAACTGTCCCTGTACAGTCGAAATTGATAAATCTATAACGAGAGGTGGTTGATTTACTCGAATTACACTTATAGTCACAAGAGATTGTGCACTAGCTCCGCGACTATCCCTTACCTCTACTGTAAAAGAATCCAAGCCAATAAAATTAAAGTTTGGTGTATATAAAAATGTTCCATCTGCATTTACCACAGCTGTGCCGTTAAAGGGAGTACCAGATAAACTGAAAGTGAGTAAATTATCATCTGGATCTGTAGCGAACACTTGCCCATTGATTGCTACGTTTTCTATAGTCTGAAGAATAACATCACTCGTAACTGGCGCATCATTCATATCAATAACTGTAACATTTACAATAGACACTGCTGTAAGACCTGTTGAATCTTCTACAATAACAGTAAATGAATCTGGACCTACATAATTAGAATTTGGTAAATATACAAAACTTCCATCTTCATTTACTATAACGTGCCCATTTACTGGAGAGGTTCCTAAACGATAAGTGAGTGGGTTCCCATTCGGATCGGTGCCTACTACCTGGCTGATTACGGATTGATTTTCAGGAGTAGTAATTGAATAATTCGGTACAGTAGGTGGCTGTTCAACTGGTATAACAACAACAAATACATTAGTAATAATAAATTGTCCAGTTGGATCAGCTATACGTACAGTGAACGTATCATTTCCAGCAAAATTCTCATTTGGTATATAAGTGAATAATCCTTCTTGATTGATTATCGCTGTTCCATTAGTCGGTAGATCTTGTAAGGTGTATATTAGAGAGTCTCCATCTGGATCAGTTGCTACGATTTGGCCTGTAACTGGAGTTTCTTCAAATGTAGTAACCGTAATAACATCTGGCCCCACTGGCGGATCATTTACTGGCAGAATCGTAATCGTGATGGTAGAAACTGCCGTTCCTCCCTGGCCGTCGTTTACTACGACACTAAAGCTATCTACCCCATTGTAATTTTCATTTGGCGTATACGTGTAGGTACCGTCTGGATTCACGACTACCGTTCCATTCACAGGCCCTGTCAGTAACGCGTATGTCAATGGATTGCCATCGATATCCGTTGCCACCACTTGGCTATTTAAGGTCGTGTCTTCATTGATTACAAACTCATAGTTTGGCACCACTGGCACATCATTCACTGGCGTAACCGTCACAAATACACTCGTCACTATAAATGCGCCCGATGGGTCGCTAATTAACACTGTAAACGTATCAGGACCATTGTAATTTCCATTTGGCGTATATGTGAAGGTGCCATCCGCATTGACCACTGCCACGCCGTTTGTCGGAGGATCTTGTAAGGTGTACGTCAGGACTTCTCCATCTGGATCGAATGCTGTGATTTGACTGGACACTGGTGTATCTTCATCTGTGACCAACGTTACCACCACTGGCCCTACTGGTGGATCATTTACTGGCAGAATCGTAATCGTGATGGTAGAAACAGCCGTTCCTCCCTGGCCGTCGCTTACTACGACACTGAAGTTATCTATCCCATTGTAATTTTCATTTGGCGTATACGTGTAGGTGCCGTCTGGATTCACGACTACCGCTCCATTCGTAGGAGGCGCTGATAAAGCATAGATTAAGGAATCTCCATCAATATCACTTGCTGCTACTAGGCTATTTAATACTGTATCTTCATTTATTGTAAAGGTATAGCTTGGGACAACTGGTGGATCATTTACTGGTACAACGGCAATAAATACATCTGTAACGATAAAGCTGCCAGATGGATCACTAATGAGTACACTGAACGAATCGCTTCCTGTATAATTCGGATTTGGTGTATACGTAAAAGTAGCATCGGCGTTGACTACTGCTGTTCCATTTCTAGGTGGATCTTGTAAAGTAAAGCTTAAGGAATCACCATCTGGATCAAACGCTGGCGTTTGCCCCGCAACCGTTGTATCTTCATTAGTGGTCACGGTAACGATATCAGGACCAATTGGTGGATCATTCACAGGGATAACTGTAATGGTGATGGTAGAAACAGCCGCTCCTCCCTGACCGTCACTTACGAGAACTGTGAATTGGTCAGTTCCATTAAAATTTGCATTAGGAGTATAAGTGTACATCCCGTCTAATCCTACGTTTACCGTTCCATTTGCTGGACTGTTCTGTAACGAATAGACAAGCTGACTATTGTCAACATCCGTCGCAATTACCAGAGAGGTTACGGCTGTATCTTCATTGGTGGTCAACTGATAATTTGGAACAATTGGAGGATCGTTTGTAGGAAGAACTGTAACAACAACTGATGAAGTAGCATTTCCTCCCAAGTTATCAGTTATATATACCACGAAGGCATCTGAACCGTAAAAGTTCGCATTCGGTGTATACGTAAATACGCCTGTATTAGGATCGATTGTTACTATTCCATTAATAGGTGCATTTTCAATAGTATAAATAAGTGGGTTCCCACTTACATTAGTAGCGATCACTTGATTTGTTACTGGCGTATCTTCATTCGTAGAGATTTGCAAATCTTGTGTAGTCGTTGATCCATTTGTTTGTAGTACCGTCACAAATATATTTGACAGTGCGGTAGCTCCTTCTAGATCTGTTATTAATATAGTAAATTGATCGTTACCTATAAAGCCGGTATTAGGTGAATAGGTGAAGGTACCATCTTGACTTATAATAGCACTGCCATTGGCTGGACTTTGCTGAAGAGTATAGGTTAGTGTAATATTATCCGGGTCTGAAGCAGGTATGCTACTTGTAACAGGAAGATTAATAGTCGTTGTAACAGCCCTATCTCCCCCTACCGGCGGATCGTTTACGGGAACAATCGTTAAGGTTACAGTAGAAAGGGAAGTTCCTCCTTGACCGTCTGAGACTAACACACCGAAAGTATCCATTCCGTTATAATTCAGGTTTGGTGTGTAGGTAAATACGCCATCTGCCCCTAATACAACACTTCCATTTGCTGGAGGAGGATTCAGTAAAGTAAATGTCAATGGATCTCCATCCGGATCGAACGCTGGAATTTGATTTGTGAGAGTTGTATCTTCATTAATTGTAAATGCTAAATCAGCAGTAATTGGTGGATCATTTAAAGGTAGAACATTGATACTAACAGTGGAAACGGCTGTTCCTCCCTGGCCGTCTAAGACTAATATGGTAAATTGGTCCGTTCCATTAAAGTTTGCATTCGGTTGATAGCTGAACGTTCCATCTGGATTGACAACTGCTACCCCATTCGTTGGAGGATTTTGAAGCTGATAACTAAGAGGGTTTCCATCCACGTCGGTGGCAATGATCGCTCCGATCAAGGAACTATCTTCTTGCGTACTAAACGTATAATTGGGCACCGTTGGTGTATCATTGATTGGAGAGATAGTAATTGTAACTGTTGAAACCGCTATGCCTCCTTGACCGTCTGAAACTTGCACTGTAAATAGATCCGTTCCTGTAAAGTTTAAATTTGGTACATAGCTGAATGTTCCATCTGGATTTACTGAGACTACCCCGTGTGTTGGAGAATTTTGTAGAGTAAACGTCAATGAGTCTCCGTCCGGGTCCACCGCAATTATTTGATTGACTAACGTAGTATCTTCGTTAATTGTAAAATTTAAGTTAGATGTAATAGGTGGATCATTTAAAGGTAAAACATTGATACTAACAATAGAAACGGCTGTTCCTCCCTGGCCGTCTGAGACTAATACGGTAAATTGGTCCGTTCCATTAAAGTTTGCATTCGGTTGATAGCTGAACATTCCATCTGGATTGACAACTGCTACTCCATTCGTTGGAGGATTTTGAAGCTGATAACTAAGAGGATTTCCATCCACATCTGTTCCTACTATGGCTCCTACTACAGGACTGTCTTCTTGTGTACTGAACGTGTAGTTTGGCACCGTTGGTGCATCATTCACCGGCGTGACAATCACCGTCACCATGGAAACGGCCGTTCCTCCCTGACCGTCTGATACCAACACCGTAAATTGATCGGTCCCATTAAAATTCGGATTTGGCTGATAGCTAAAGGTTCCGTCGGCATTCACTACGGCTACTCCGTTGCCAGGTGCAGCTTGCAAACTAAACGTTAATGGATCTCCGTCTGGGTCTACTGCCACGATTTGATTGATTAACGTGCTGTCTTCGGCAATGGTAAAGCTGACATTGGACGTAATTGGTGCATCATTTACTGGTATGACATTGATGGTTACGGTGGAAACAGCTGTTCCTCCCTGACCATCTGATACCAGCACCGTAAACTGGTCGCTTCCATTGAAATTAAGATTCGGCTGATAGCTAAAGGTTCCATTGGCATTTACTGCGGCTACTCCGTTGGTTGGCGCAACTTGCAGCTGATAACTAAGAGGATTTCCATCTACATCTATCCCTACTACGGCTCCTACTACTGGGCTGTCTTCTTGTGTGCTGAATGTGTAGTTTGGCACCGTTGGTGCATCATTCACCGGCGTGACAATCACCGTCACCGTGGAAACGGCTGTTCCTCCTTGACCGTCTGATACCAGCACGGTAAACTGATCGGTTCCGTTAAAATTTAAATTCGGCTGGTAGCTAAAGGTTCCGTCGGCATTCACTACGGCTACTCCGTTGCCAGGTGCAGCTTGCAGGCTAAAGGTTAACGGATTTCCATCTGGATCTACCGCCACAATTTGATTGATTAACGTGCTATCTTCGGCAATGGTAAAGCTGACATTTGACGTAATCGGCGGGTCATTTACTGGTATGACATTGATGGTTACCGTGGAAACGGCTGTTCCTCCCTGACCATCTGATACCAGCACCGTAAATTGATCGGTTCCGTTAAAATTAAGATTTGGCTGATAGCTAAAGGTTCCATTAGCATTTACTGCGGCTACTCCGTTGGTTGGCGCAACTTGCAGCTGATAACTAAGAGGATTTCCATCTACATCTATCCC
>ENA-ORXC01001612-ORXC01001612.1-marine-metagenome-genome-assembly--contig:-NODE-1612-length-13107-cov-201.533845_pt1 | contig 13107 bp, 8 predicted proteins | sample MGYA00237865_ERZ511478 | MGnify/ENA metagenome assembly ERZ511478 | reverse complement strand
CAGATGGGTGAAAAAGACGCCGCTCAGCTTGAGCGTCATTTCATGCTACAGAGTCTAGATAAGCATTGGAAAGAGCATTTAACGCAAATGGATCAGCTACGCAAAGGTATTCATCTGCGGGGTTATGCACAGAAAAACCCTGAGCAGGAATACAAGCGTGAGTCGTTTGAATTGTTCCAAATGATGCTTGGTGCAATTAAGTCTGAGACTGTACAAGACTTATCACGTGTTCATATCCCAACCAAGGAAGAGCTGGAAGCATTAGAAATTCAGCAACGTGAGAACGCTGCCCATATGCAAATGCAGTTTGAGCATGACGATGTAGATAACTTGGATAGCAATGCGAGTGGTTCAGCTGCTCAGCCGCAACCACAAAGCCGCACTCTAAACAGCGGTGCTGCGGCAGCTGGCGTTGGTGCTGCTATAGCAGGTAATGGTAGTAATGCTAATGAACCAAACCCATATGCAGGTATGAATATCAGTCGTAATGCAGCGTGTCCTTGTGGATCAGGTCTTAAATACAAGCAGTGTCATGGTAAAATCTAATCGTTAGTTATGGCAAATTATTAGCTATATACTGAAATGCTATTAAAGCAAGCTCTTACCTGAAAAAGCCCTTATCTTAAGTAGATAGGGGCTTTTTTATATCTGTTAAATAACTTATGCAAACTTAAAACTTGCTAGACTAAGACCAACAAACACTTTGTATTGATTACTTACAAATTCAGCATAGGCGTGAATTTATGGACACGCTATAGTGTTTAACATATTTATTTGGGAGAGTGTCATGAGTGTAGAATTCTTAAAAAAAGTACGCAGCTCAGTAGTTTTATCAAGTTTGTTGGCTGGCGCCTTGACGGTCAGTGCTTGTCAGCAACAGGCAGAGCCAGAGTCGGGCATGGAAGACGGTGCTAATACAGAAGAGTCTGTTCCAATGTCAGCGGAGCCTGCTGAACCTAGTGATGTCGTCGTCGATACCGAAGATGCTTCACTTAACGAAGTAGAAGGTGATACCACCGCTTCAGTAAACAGCGGCGTGATGCAGATGTCATATCTATGTACCCCTGAACTAAAAGTTGAGGCGACTTATAAAGAAGATGCCAATCAAGTTGTTGTCGCAACCGACATGGGTACAGTAACGTTGAACCAGACAAATGAAGGTAGTAATCCTGAAGTGTTTGAAGTGGCGACCGCAATTGATGGTGGTCAAGGGTTCACACAATGGCGCGTAGGGCACGAAGCTCGTAAAACTGGCGTTATGCGTACTGCTGGTACCGATGAGTCGAATGTTAATACATTCGAGTGTAATGAAGCCTCATAGTTGGTCTGCAATACTTAGTGAGTGATAGGCATTAGAAAAAGCAACGCTAAGATAGCGTTGCTTTTTCATGTTGTGAAATAATCTTTATCAATCATACTATTTTATAGTAACTAAACTATCAGCGCTTATTTTAACGGAGTTGTATCAGGACCATGAGCCAACAGACCTTCTTCAGTCACATCTAACTCTTCATGCTTGAGCTCTACTTGAATGCTGTCAGTATGTACATGGGTGCTCTTGTTGATTTCAATGTCTTGAATAGCGTAGGTGTCTTTGGTAATAGTAGCCACTTGGCGAGATAGCACAATATCAATCGGCTCATCACCAATCTCTATTTGTTTACCATTAATGGTCACTACAGCTTTGCTATCCAAAGAAGGCTCAACGTGGCGCAGTATGTCTTTTTCATCATAGTTACCAGAGAGTAAATCCTGGCTTTCTGCGTCATTGTACTCAGTACGTATAGTAATATATTCTTCTACCAACTCAATTGGCACTTCAACAGTTTTAGTGCGTGAATGCTTGGTGACGGTTACTTTACCCACATCCAAGCGTTCTTTGTTAATCACAGGACGTTCTTCTAATAGCTCTAAGTGTCCAACATTGACGGTATTATTCGTCTGCTTCGTTGAGATATTTTGTTCTTTATCCAAGTTATCTTGGTAAAGGCTGTTTCCATTTTCAGTAGTCATTATTATTCCTTTATAATTATAAACGATGAGTTTCTAATAATTTCAAACATTATATGTTAACTAACCACATATATTAACTAACTACATTTAATACTATAAACCATTCGCTCATATTATGAATACAAAAAAGACCAGAGACATGCTCTGATCTTAATCGCTAAACATATGAGCTTAGCTACTTATTACTATCATGTTCAACTGACGATATAGGAAACTTACGTCGTTAAACTATGATGTGTTAGCATATTACATGCCACGTGCATGGCGTACATCTTCTGCTGTGATACCATCACGGTCTACTAAGTTGCCTTCACGGTCAACCACGTTGCCGTCACCATCAACATCTAGCTCTTCGCGTTGAATGGTTTCAATCAAAGTTTCGGTATGATGATCCGTCGTTTTACCAACGTTTACTTCTTCAGAAACATACGTGTCTTTGCTGACGCGAGCACGTTCAGCCTGTAGTTCTACTTCAACTGTTTCGGTAGCATCGAGGTCACCAATGCGACGGTCTGTTGGACGATCTACGCTAGTACGTTGGATATTGGCGTGTTCTTCTTCTAAGTCTACATCGACATTACGCTCTTCAGTAACGACATGCTTACCTACTTTTACTAGACCAGCAACGATACGGTCTTTGTTGACTGTCAAACGCTCTTCTAATAGCTCTAACGTATTTGGTGCATCATAAGAATGATCTGCAATATCAACGCGATCTTCTACAGGGAGTGTATCAGCGGTAAATGCTTGACGATCTCTTTCGTACTGCTCTTTGTAGCTGTACTGGTAATCGTGATCGTATACTTCCATGGCTTCTACTTGTGTTTTGGTCAAGCTATCAAAGAAGACATCATCACCAACGATACGGGCTAAACCTGCTGGTACTAGTACTTCTTTTGAACTAAACCAGCCGCCTGCGTCTACGATTAAGTAACGAATACGACCAGTGGTGTCTTCTACTAAGGCACCTTCAATCTTACCAATTTTTTCTTCGTTAATACCGTAAGCAGTTTTGTGTGTTGGATCATAATAGTCATCACCAATCAAATCTTGATGAGTAGCTTGAATATCTTTTAAACGGATTAGTTGACTCATTGTTATATTCCTTTTTTGCGAGTTTATTTTTTATAATGTAATGGTTGATGTTGTTATTAATTTTTAGTAAAACCATATTTATTACAGTTAATGGTAAGCTAAATGAGTAGCTTCCCTATCAACTTGTAGCTATCCTAACACCGCGATTTTTGATGAGATATATGAGCAAAGTAGCAAAGTGTGCGCTTGCAGTAATTGCGTGTAATAGGCTGTAAGTGGCATAACATAGGAGGGGGTAGAAGTTAACGAGTCTTTACACAGAGTAATATTCGACATTCATCGAAAGAAAACAGACACAAAAAAACCGCATTATCATTAGCAATGCGGTTTTTCAATAAACAATGACTATCTAGCTATTATTCAATTGACTTACTCTAAGTCAGCTAAACCTACTTTATTTAAGCAAGTTCAATAGCAACAGCTACCGCTTCACCACCACCGATACATAGCGTTGCGACGCCTTTTTTGCCGCCAGTGCGCTTTAGAGAGTTGATAAGCGTAATCAAAATACGAGCACCTGAACAGCCTACTGGATGACCAAGGGCACATGCACCGCCTTCGATATTTACTTTAGCATGATCAAGTTTCAGCTCGTCCATTGCAGCTATAGTAACCATTGCAAAGGCTTCGTTAATTTCCCATAGATCTACATCATCTACTGACCAGCCAGCACCTGCTAATACTTTTTCAATGGCACCAATTGGTGCAATGGTGAATTCGCTTGGGTGACGTGAGTTTGAGGCAGTAGCAAGAATACGAGCTTGGTAGTCTAAGCCTTCGGCTTTCGCTTGAGACTCTTTCATCACGACGACTGCTGCAGCACCGTCTGAGATTGAACTAGCGTTTGCGGCAGTAATCGTACCATCTTTAGCAAATGCTGGACGCAAAGTAGGGATACGCTCAGCATTAGCAAGGGCTGGTTGCTCATCGGTATCAACAGTTTGCTCGCCTTTGCGCGTGGCAAACGTAACAGGCTCGATTTCATCTTTAAAGTGGTTGTCTTTGATAGCAGTCAGCGCACGGTTCAATGATTCAATAGCAAACTCATCCATTTGCTCGCGTGTATAGCCTTTTTCATCAGCCATTTCTTGAGCAAACATACCCATTAGCTTACCAGTATCAGCATCTTCTAGGCCATCTAAGAACATATGATCTTTGACTTCTTTATGACCCATACGATAGCCGCCACGTGAACCTGGCATGATATACGGTGCATTGGTCATTGACTCCATGCCACCTGCAACAGCGACGTTGAAGCTGCCTGCTTTAATACCATCATGCGCTTGCATGACTGCTTTTAGACCTGAACCACAAAGTTTATTGATTGTGACAGCACCAGTCGCATCCGGTAGACCTGCTTTGCGCATGGCTTGACGAGCAGGGCCTTGACCCAAACCTGCAGTCAGGATACAACCCATAATGACTTCATCAACACTGTCAGCGCTAATACCTGAGCGTTCGACAGCAGCTTTGATAGCGGCGGCACCCAGCTCGGTAGCACTCATGTCTTTTAGTGCGCCTTGAAAGCCACCCATTGGTGTACGTGCGCCGTTTAGAATTACAATTGCATCATTTGACATCGTTATTATTCCTTGTTGTGCGTTTTGATTAAGTATCTACCAAGAAATCAGATGCCGATTGGCTAGCTTTTGCTTATATTATAAGCATCTGTCTTCTTCAGTATGTGGTTTATGCTAGCTCATCTAATCGTATGCGTACCACTTTATCAGTAATGGTCTCTAACTTTTCAATTTTTTCGATAGCAAGATTCATCTGACTTTCGACCACAGGTAGCGTCAGAATAATCACCGGCACTTGACCTACTTTATGTGCAGGCTTTTGCAAGATTGCATCAATATTGATACCGGCATCACTTAGGATGCGCGTGATATCTGCCAGTACGCCTGGGCTATCATAAGCATGCACACGCAAATAATATCCAGTTACCATCTGATCAGCACGCAATATAGGCGTGTCTGATAGCTGCTCAGGGATAAACGCTAAATGCGGGACATGATGTCCAGTGTTGCTCTGATCGTCGCGGTCTTTGCTACCCAGTACACGAACCAAATCCATGACATCGGCCATCACTGCAGAAGCAGTTGCACCAGCCCCAGCCCCATCGCCGCAATAGAGCGTCTGACCAAGTGGATGTGAGTTAACCAGTACTGCATTTTTCACACCATTGACGTTCGCCAATAGCGCATCTTGTGGAATAAGTGTCGGGTGTACGCGTAATTCAACCCCTGCGTCACCATTGTTTTCGCTATCGCGGCGTACTGCAAACCCTAAATGCTTGATACGGTAGCCAAGTTCTTCGGCATAGTTCACGTCTTGCAGGGTAATACCAGTGATACCTTCACAGTAGACTTTATCAAACTGTAGTGGGATACCAAAAGCGATAGAGGCGAGTAGCGCCAATTTATGAGCAGCATCAATCCCTTCAACATCAAAAGTAGGATCTGCCTCTGCATAACCTAACTCTTGTGCTTCGCTCAATACGTCGGCAAAAGGACGGCCCTTATCACGCATTTCGGTCATGATGAAGTTACCAGTACCATTAATGATACCCGCGAGCCAGTCAATTTTGTTGGCGGCAAGTGCTTCACGCATTACCTTGATAATGGGAATACCGCCTGCAACCGCTGCTTCATAAGCAACGTGTACATTGTTTTCTTCTGCAAAGGCAAAAATCTCATTACCGTGTTCAGCGAGTAGAGCCTTATTTGCCGTAACCACATGCTTGCCGTTTTTAATGGCCTGCATAATGACGTCTTTGGCTAAGGTGGTACCACCAATCACTTCGATAACAATATCGACGTTGTCGCTTGCGGCAATTGCCATCAGATCGCTGTTTTGCATGATATTGGTATCAATATCATCACGCTGACGACGCGTACCAACTTCGGTAATAATAATGTCGCGTCCGCTACGGCGTTTTAGCTCATTTAAATTGTCATTGATCAGATTGATCACGCCCGTTCCGACAGTGCCCAGACCAAGTATCGCTAGTTTGATGGAATTACTCACAGTATCCTCAAGAGGTTAAATACAATGAAGTCAGTATAAGCGGCGACAGTGTCAATTGAGTCTGCGACATCAAACAGAATGTCTGTGCGCATTATCTAATGCTACCTGCCTATCTACTTCATCATAGTTGAATAAAAAAAGCTCAAATAAAAAGGGTGTTACTCATTTTGCATCGCGCTTTATCGTATCATACCGACAAGGCATTGTGACGTCTATACAATCTCATAAAGAGCAATCTCATAAAAGCCAATGTTCCGAAGGCTAATACTATAAAGGCCAATGTTATAAGAACAACACCATCAAGGTTATATTAGCTGACGATTATAAAAAAGCAGTAGCTTCAATCTTGTTTGGCATATGTATATGTCATTTATGCTTGGTTGCCAATATTAGTTACTAATATGAGTCACTAATACTGGTAATTTATACGATTAGTTAGCACCTACTGCTTGTGCCAATTCTGCTGCAGGTAAATAACCACCTACTTGTTGTCCTGTTTCGGTAAACACCGCAGGCGTACCGCGCACACCAAGTCTTGAGCCTAGAGCCATATGTTCTTGCACAGGGTTGGCACAGCTAGGGCCTTGTACATTGGCACCGATTTTTGCTTGATCCATCGCAGCTTTACGATCCTGACTACACCAGATAGCTTCCATTTTTGGTACAGACTCTTGACTGCGTGGCCATGCCAGATAACGAACCTCGATACCGCGCGCATTGATATCATCCATTTCTGAATGTAATTTGCGACAGTAGCCACAGTCTGCATCGGTAAAGGCATAGATGACAGCTTTGGTTTCGCCTTTTGCTGGATAAATCACCATGTCTTTTTTATCTACGGCTTTTAGCGCTTCTTGTGCTGTCGTAGCAACTAGGGCGGCACTGATATCAACCGGAGCGGCATCACCCACAGCGATGATCTGACCTTGAATAATATGCTTGCCAGCTTTATCAGTAAAGAAAGAAGGTAGACCTTCAGCGGTCACCCAATAAATACCATCCATATCTGTCGGTACAGCTGAGACAATATTTTCCTCGATACCAGAGCTTTTTAGGTTCGCCTGTAACGCCTTCACCACGGTTGTATCATTACCAGCTGAAGGCTTAGTAGTAGCTTTGGTCTGTGCAGCGTTTACAACACTGGTATTGCTGGTTGCATCAGCGGCATTGTTTGAGCAGCCAGCAGCGATACCAACTAACAGCGCACTCATCATAAAACGAGATAGAACGGTACGAGAAAGAGGATTACGCAAGGTAGTATTTTTGATAGTGGGGAACGGCATACGGGTTTCCTATAGGCGTCGCGCCTAATCATGAGTTCGTTATAAAAAGCGCTATAAACTTTTCTATATAGTAATGTGTCTTGGCAGTGTTTTAAAGGTCTAACATTGAAGAAGTTCTTATAACTTATTGATAATAAAAGATAGGTAATAACAGCCTTCATATTACCATATTTACGCCAAATAATAGCAAAGGGAAGGCAGCCAAGAAGTATCAATAAAGCCAACTTTAAAGAATAGCTATCAACATAAATTCAAAAAACAAGATACATTTGTGCTATTTAACATAGTTGCTTGAACTTGTAGTCTAAGGCTAATCGCATTGTTTTTATAAAATCTATATAAAATGCGTTGTATAAACTATTTGAGAACGACTTACTTTAACAAATTTGCTTTAAGGAGCACACATGGCAGGTGCCAGTTTATTAACCTTACTCGATGACATCAGCGTCTTAATGGATGACGTGAGCGTCATGACCAAAGTTGCCGCCAAAAAAACCGCGGGCTTAGTTGGTGATGATTTAGCACTCAATGCCGAGCAGGTCACAGGGGTTAAGCCAAATCGTGAGCTCCCCGTCATTTGGGCAGTTGCCAAAGGCTCTGCCCTGAACAAAGTGATTTTAGTACCAGCGGCGCTATTGATCAGTTATTTTATACCGTGGTTGATTACTCCGCTATTGATGATCGGAGGGTTATACCTGAGTTATGAAGGGGCTGAGAAGGTCATTCACAAGTTTTGGCCGAAGTTGTTGCCTCATGATGAAGAGCAAAATGCTCGTTTAAAAGCCAACGCAGATGAGTCGGTAGATTTGGTCGCGTTTGAAAAGGACAAAATCAAAGGTGCCATACGTACAGACTTTATCTTATCAGCTGAGATTATTGTTATCTCTTTAGGCGCAATTACAGCAGCTGGTGGCGATATTGTCCAAAAAGGCATCGTACTTTCGATAGTGGCTGCTGTCGTGACCGTCGGTATTTACGGCTTAGTTGCAGGCATCGTAAAGATTGATGATGCGGGTCTGCATTTGATTGAAAACTCACAAGCAGGTGATAGTAAGCGCAAGTTTGGCGAGTTTATGCTTGCGGCTGCGCCAAAGCTTATGAAGTTTTTATCCATAGCAGGCACGATTGCGATGTTCTTGGTGGGCGGCGGTATTATCGTTCACGGTATCGGCTTTTTGCATCACAGTGTAGAAGATATTGCTCATCTTACTGGGGTATTTGAAGGGTTAACCGCGTCATTGTTAAATGGATTGGTCGGACTGATTGTTGGTGCTATTGTAGTAGCTATTGTTACTACTATTGGTAAAATCCGTGGTAAAGATGACACAGCGTCTTCTGCACACTAAGCTTATCTGCTTTTTATTGTCTCTCGTTTGAATTAGCAAGTAAGTTTGACTGTATTAAAATAAAAAGCCCCAAAGCTACGAATAGCTTTGGGGCTTTTACGTTTGAGCTTATGTAACTAGCTATCGCTGTCTGTATCATCAGATGCGAGCTTTTCAGCCTGCGTCGGCTTCTTATGCTCCGTCTTAGGCTTACGACTGCGCGCCTTTGGTACTTTTGGCGTAGTCAGATTAAACATGCCGGTCTGTGGTAGTAATTGCTCAGCCACATTTTCGATCATGTTTTTATAGCTGGCTATGGTCGTCTTAGACTTAGCTGCCTGACTGTCATCTTTGCTAGCCTCTTTAGTAGATTCTTCTACTGCCGAGTCAGTCGTCTGCTCAGTCTCTGCAGCTATGTTTTCTGCAGCATCTTCTACCTCATTGACAGTTTGCTCTGCAGGAATTTCGACTTCTGCATCCTTAGCTTCTGACTGAGCACGCTCGACTTCTAGCAATTGCTCACTATCAACACTGATATCATCAGTTTGAGCTTGATTGGCGAGGGCAGTCGCTTCAACGTCATGTGCATCGACTTCGCTATTGGTTTGCTCGACAATAGCTTGTTCCGCTTGTTCAGCAGGTACGCTCAATACAGCGGGTTCCTGATAATCAGGGTGCTGTCCGCGCGGATCGTTGCTAGCACGCTTAGTGATAGCACGTGGTTCAACGTCTGTCTTACCTTGTGCCGCTGCAAATTGACTGACCGCTTGGGTCATCGATTCAAAGCGTGCAAGGTAGTCGGCAGCCAATGGTTGATAGCCATAGTTGCTAAAGTCAAAGCTCTGGCTAGCAGTATCAGAGCTATTATCAGTACTCTGAGATTGCTCATTATGCAACGCAATGGTCGCGATAAAGCAGTTGATAATGCCCTCTTCTGCTAAGCGCGTTTGCGCCTCTGGTAGCGTGGCACGAATAAACTCACCAACCGTGCCACGTATTGTTGGCACATTACTGGCAACTGGCTTGTCCGCTTGAGCGGCTTGCTGAGCGAGTACTACACGTGGATCGTTACTCGCTTGACCAAATTTCTCAGCAGTCACGTAACGTGCGCCAAATAGTGCTTCATGGGTTAGCTCAAGTGCTGAGTTACTCACACTACTTATGCTTGCACTATTACTATTAGCCTGAGTACTTTGAGCTTCATCACTTTTACTCACATTTTCAGCAGTCTTGGTTTCCTGCTGTTTTGGAGTCTCTGTAGCTTTTTCAGCATCAGCAGTTACTGACGTTGGAACTTCCGCTTTACTTTCGGTGTCACTCGTAGAAGTCGATGATGCCTCTACAGCTACAGGTGCTTTTTTCTCTTCAGCAGTTTGCTCGTGCTTAGGCGCATCGTTCTGCACCTTAGCGTGTTCGGTAGATTCACGCTTATCATCATTTACCTGATTAGCATGGGTTTCCACCGTACTTTTTTCATTATCACTTTTCTTATCAGTGTTCGGAGCACTGGTGTTTTGCTTGTTAGTGCTCTGCTCATTGCTACGGTGTTTGTCAGTAGGTTTTTGAGCAGCTGTTTCGTTTGAACGCTCATCTTTTGCTACGTTATTTGTCGCGCTTTGTTTCTCACTAGGCTGAGTTTTGGCCTGTGTGGATTTACTATCATCTAAAGATAGATGCACCACTTCAGGCGCTTTTAGCTCAGTTGGCGCTTCATTGACCTGTAGCACGACCTCGTTAGGGTCTTGATTGCGACGTGCGCTATGTTGATTTTTGCTATTGGCAGCATCGTTGTTTCTAGTGTTCTGCTGTTTGCTCTGCTTAACGCTGTCAGCCGTTAGTGTCTCACCACGCTCTAGCTTACCGCGTGAGCCGCGTTGGCTATGCGATTTACGCTTAGTACGGGTTTGCTCATCTGCTTTAGAGCTGTTTTCGTTATCAGCATCACTGCGCTCGCTTGCGTTACGATTGCTGTTCTGTTGATTGCTATCTTGGCGGTTATTACGATTGCGATCGTTCGTGCGTCTATTATCATGTTGACGCTTGTCTTGCTGTCTTTGGTCTTGAGTATCAGACGATTTGTCACCAGCATTGTTTGAGTTAGTACTTTCTGAACTACTGTTTGCGTTGCCAGCAGTCTCGTCAGTTGTCTCTTTTCTTTGACGCGGCTTAGAAGATCTAGACTTACGCGGCTTACGTCTTCTTCTGTCTTCATTGCTGCTGTCGTCAGTATCGCTGTCATTGCGACGCGCCTGTTGACGATTAGCATTGTTATCTGACTGTTGGCTTTCGTTTTTCTGGCTGTTGCTTTGTTGAGTTGGCTGCTTGCCAGTTGAAGCGGCACTATTCAATGCATTGCTATCAACTTGTCCAAACGAGCCTAAGCTTTGCGCGCCCGTGTTTACTAGCGCTTCGATTGCTTCAGCGGCATCTCGGCTACTAACACTAGGCGTCGTAGTGGCTTGCGGTGCTTGAGCAAATAGGTTTGATAACCACGCGACGGCTTTTGGTTGAGCAATAGCTTCGACACTCTGTGTCTGCGGTGCTACTGGAGCGGCAACACTATCAGCTTTATTAGCTTGCGGTGCATGTGCAGGCGACACATCGTTGGTATTTTCATGATTACGACGATCATTGCTATGATTTACCGTATCGTTCTGTGCTTGCGTGGCTGCATTCGGCTGAGTGTTTGAGCGGTTCTGCTTATCATCTGTATTTTTACGAGGCTGACGAGTAGGCTGCTGTTCAGGACGCTCTTTTTCAGCAGTCTGCCAGTCAACGTTGTAGCCAAGGTCACTGTGCTCTTGCTGCTGAGTATCAGTGATACGCTCATAGCTCGATGGTGCAAAGCCATCACGGTTGAAATGAAGCTTGAAGTTTGGTGATTCTAAATGCGCGTGTGGCAAAATAGTAATACGCGTGCCACTGTCTTGCTCAAGATAAACCAAGCTGTCGCGCTTCTCATTTAATAAGAATGCAGCGATGTCCGTTGGAACTTCTGCTTGTACTTCACCTTGGCGTTCTTTTAGAGCGATTTGCTCAATTTGACGCATGATAGATAGCGACAATGAACGCAAGTCACGAATCATACCGTTGCCATGACAACGTGGGCAGATATAGCCTGTTGACTCTTCTAATGAAGGACGTAGACGCTGACGGCTCATTTCCATTAGACCAAACTTAGAGATATCACCAAATTGAACGCGCGCGCGATCGTATTTGGTCGCGTCGATGAGACGTTTTTCTACTTCTTTTTGGTGCTTATTGTCATTCATGTCAATGAAATCAATAACGATCAAACCACCCATATCACGCAAACGAAGCTGACGAGCAATCTCATCGGCCGCTTCTAAATTGGTATGGTAAGCGGTCTCAGCAACATCTGAACCCTTGGTTGACTTAGCTGAGTTAATGTCGATAGAGACCAGTGCTTCTGTTTGGTCAATAACGATTGAACCACCTGATGGCAAACGAACTTCACGCTGATAAGCGGTTTCGATTTGCTTTTCGATATTGAAGCGCGAAAACATCGGTTCATAATCAGTATATTTGCGTAGCTTTTCGGCTTGTTTTGGCATTACCGCATCGATAAACCCAGCGGCTTCAATGTAAGCGTTTTCGTTATCAATCCAAATCTCAGCGATATCATCACGCAAATAGTCACGAACAGCACGAGTAACGACGCCTGCTTCTTGGTGAACCAAGCGCGGAGAAGGGTATTTTGGGTTTTGTTCTTGAATAGCTTGCCAAATATTGAGCAAGTGGTTTAGATCGTGCTGCAAGTCTTCTTGCGTTTTACCAATGCCAGCAGTACGGATGATAACGCTCATGCCTTTTGGCAAATCAAGGTTGCTCAGCATACGCTTCATATCTTCGCGCAGTTTGCCCGAGATTTGACGTGAGATACCACCGCCACGAGGGTTGTTTGGCATCAATACCAGATAGCGACCGGCTAATGACACATACGTCGATAGGGCAGCGCCTTTGTTGCCGCGCTCTTCTTTTTCGACTTGGACGATTAGCTCGTCGCCTTCTTTGATCAGTTTTTTAATGTTTTCGTCACGTGGGTTGCCGCTTAGGTATTCAGCAGAGATTTCACGAATTGGCAAAAATCCTTGGCGCTGAGAACCATATTCGACAAAGACTGCTTCAAGCGATGGCTCGACACGGGTCACATGACCTTTATAGATGTTAGATTTTTTTTGCTCGCGAGTACGGTTTTCTAGGTCGAAATCGTACAGGTGGTTGCCTTTACATAAGGCGACACGAATCTCTTCGTTTTGAGTAGCGTTGATCAAAATGCGTTTCATATTTGTATCCTATGAGTACGCATGACAACGATAAGACAGTCTTTAGGAGATAGT
>ENA-ORXC01001610-ORXC01001610.1-marine-metagenome-genome-assembly--contig:-NODE-1610-length-13116-cov-3.885421_pt1 | contig 13116 bp, 11 predicted proteins | sample MGYA00237865_ERZ511478 | MGnify/ENA metagenome assembly ERZ511478 | reverse complement strand
GCTTAGCTCAAATTATGGGTCGGCAATCGCTAAGCTTTAAACAAAGAATAATTTTAGATCTTGAGTATGTTAATAAAATGAGTTTCTTATTTGATATCAAAATAATTATGAAAACAATTTTTGTTGTTCTAGGTTCTAGCGGTGTTAAGAATGGTCAAAAGTTCGAGGAAGTAGATGATGTAGGTCTAAAAGAACTCATTGAGAAAAGATATAAGCAAGCAAATGATTAAAAATATATGGGAAATGGGCTCTAATTTTCATGATTGCTCAGATATTGAGATCAAAACCACTGATAAGCAGTCGTTCTTAGAGGAAGCTGAGTTATATATAAGTGGACGTCATGCGTTATTGGATTTAGTTACATATCAAAGTAAGTACCATAGATTGGAAAAAATATTCATTCCCTCATATTACTGTCATGATGTTACGAAGCTTATAGAAAAAGTAGTTAGTGTTGAGATGTATCACTGTGATCCTCTATCTACTGTTGATGTATCTATGTTTCCTAACAAAACAGCTGTTATATTGGTTGAATATTTTGGAAATAAGGTAAAAGCGAAAGGCACAAGCAATGACTCAATGTTGATACTGGATAAAACACATAATCCATTTTCGGATTATAATTATGATTTTGATATCAATTATACGTTTGGCTCTTTGCGTAAGGTTTTACCTTTAAGTGATGGAGGCTTCCTTACTCCTAAACTTCCAACCTCTAATTTAGAATCTACAAAAGATATTAATGTAGTAGCATTAAGAGATGCTCAGAAAGCGATGCGACTAAAAACTCTCTTTTTAGAGGGCTATGATATTGATAAAAATATATTCTTAAATGCTTATAGTAGGTTTGAAGAATTTCTTAATGAAAATGAAGTAATATATTCTTTATCAGATAAGAGCTGTAAAAGTATTTTTCATATTGATTATAAGCAAATATTATTAATAAAGGAAAGAAATCTCAATTATTTAAATGGTTATTATCAAGATAATTCTAAAATAAAACTATTTCTTAATAATTGCTACTTTTCTTTTTTTATTAATTTGAAAGATATTACTGCTTTTAAACTAGCGCTTATTAGATCAAATGTATATCCGGTTATTCTATGGCCAGATTATAATAATGATTATAATCTAATAAATAATTATGTATTAATATCACTACATGTCGACTTTAGATATAGGTTGGAAGATATGCATAAACTAACTAAAATACTGGATGGGGTTTTCTGTGAGTTATAGTATAGAGTTTTTTGAAGACGAAGATTTTTATTTAATAGATGAAAAGATATCTGATTTCGATACAGATATCTATCATAGCTCTTCATGGGTTGAAGCTAATAAATATCTAGAAAACGGATCTTTATTTTCCATACTTGTTGAGAACGGTGATAATAAAGCTTATTTGCCTTTAGTTAAAAGAAAAGTTGATCATACTGATTTTTTTGATTTAATAACACCCTATGGATATGGTGGTATAGCATTTAGCAAGTTTGCAACAGATGATTTCAAAAAAAATATACTCAGTAAGATTTATAGTTATTTAGAAACAACAAATTGTATATCACTCTTTCTTAGGTTGCACCCTATCTTGAATAGTGACTTACATGATGATGTCTATATTCATAAAAATGGTGCAACGTTAGCAGTAAATCTAGAAAATAGTTTTGAGAGTATTAGTAAGAATTATTCATCTGGTCATCGCTATGATATAAGAAAATCATTAAGAAATGAAAGCATTACTGTAATTGATGACCTTGGTTTTGAATACTTTGAAAGATTTATAGAAATTTACACTGAAACAATGTATTTGTTAGATGCATCAGATTTTTACTTTTTCGATAAAAGTTATTTTCATAACTTAAAAGAAAAGCTTGGGAATAGTTTAAAGTTGATAGTAGTTAAGTTGAATAATAGTGTTATTGGTGCGTCATTATTTATGATCCATAACGATATAATCCAGTATCACCTTTCTGGAACGACCAGTGAGGGCAGAAATTATCAACCTTCTAAACTTATTCTAAACCATATGATACAGTGGGGTGTAGAGAATAATTATAAATATTTACACTTAGGTGGTGGAGTAGGGTCAGAAAAAGATCATTTATATGAATTCAAAAAAAGATTTTCGGCTACTGAGTTTGAGTTCTGTACAGTAAGAATGATTACTAATAAAGATATGTATACGGATTTATGTAAAATACTGAAATACTCTGAAGATGAGATTCATAATACATCTGACTTCTTCCCACTTTATAGAAAATAAGGTTAATAGTTTATGATTACTGGTAAGAATTTATCTTTGAGACCTATCGAATTGGAAGATGATCAGCTATTACAGCAACTCATTAATGACCCCTACGTATCTGAAAATGTAGTAGGTTGGAGTTTACCTGTGTCTTTGTTTACCCAAAAAGATTGGATTCAATCTAATAGTAGTGCAATTAACTATCGTCTAGTGGTTGTTGATAAACTAACTAATGAAGCAATTGGAGTTACTGGTCTCTGGGATATTGATTGGCATAACCAATCGGCAATGTCTGCCATTAAGTTATTACCTGAAAAATCAAAAAAGGGCTATGGCACAGAAGCTATAATGTTAAGCCAAGCATGGGCTTTTTATAATGTAGGTTTACGTCGATTATACGGTGCAATATTAGATTACAACGGTCCAAGTATGGGGGCTTACGTAAAGAAGTGTGGTTGGAGAGTAGAGGGTTGTCAAAGAGAGGCGATATTTAGAAAAGGTAGTTGGCATGATTTATATAGTGTCGCAATTCTAAAACATGAATTTGATAAATTACTAAATGCACAGGAGTTTATTAAATTAGTTTGCCCTATTGATACTACTCCAAACATTGATATCCACTATAAAGACTATATGTAAGGAAACCTATGTTAAACACCCCATTTTCACCTTGGCCAAGCTTTACTCAAGAAGAGGCTGATGCCGTCAGTCAAGTATTATTATCCAACAAAGTAAACTACTGGACTGGGCAAGAATGTCGTCAGTTTGAGACGGAATTCGCTAAATGGGCGGATAGCAAATATGCCATTGCGATGGGTAATGGGACGTTGGCATTAGACGTTGCCTTACAAGCGTTAGATATCGGCGCAGGCGATGAAGTAATCGTCACGCCGCGTACCTTTATTGCGAGTATCTCATCAGTGGTTAATGCTGGAGCCACCCCCGTTTTTGCTGATGTTGATGAGGCAACCGGTAATATCACCCCTGAGTCGATCGCGGCAGTACTGACGGATAAAACCAAAGCTATCGTCTGTGTGCACTTGGCAGGTTGGCCTTGTGATATGGATGGCATCATGACGTTGGCAGAACAGCATAATCTATATGTGATAGAGGACTGTGCACAGGCTCACGGTGCGCGTTACAAGGGTCGTAGCGTGGGTAGTATCGGGCATATCGGTGCATGGAGCTTTTGCCAAGATAAAGTAATGACCACAGGCGGTGAAGGCGGTATGGTCACCACCAATGATGAGCAATTATGGCGCAATATGTGGGCTTATAAAGACCATGGCAAAAGCTATGCAGCGGTCTATGAGACCGAGCACCCACCAGGCTATCGTTGGTTACATGAAAGCTTTGGTACTAACTGGCGCATGACTGAAATGCAAGCCGTGCTTGGTCGTATTCAATTAACGAGAATGCCTGAGTGGACAGCTAAACGTACGGCTAATGCTCAAGCTATCTTAGATACCTGTGCACAATGGGAAGCAAAAGGCTATCTTTCTGTACCTAGGTTAGAAGAGTCGCCGCAGTTTGCAGATTCGACCCACGCCTATTATAAGCTCTACATCTATGTGCAGTCAGATAACCTACCGAAAGAGTGGTCACGAGATCGGATTATTCAAGAGATAAATGACTTAGGGGTTCCTTGTTTTTCAGGATCCGCCTCGGAAGTTTATCTTGAAAAAGCATTTGATAATACAGGTTTACGTCCTGAAAGCAGATTGCCAGTCGCCAAGCAGCTTGGCGAAACCAGCTTGATGTTTCTCGTGCATCCAACGTTGACGGCAGACGAGATTAAGCAAACCGTACAAGCAATTGATAGCGTATTCACTAAGATTGATGACCAATAATTTATAATTTGTTGGGTTAAACTGAATTTAGTGACGTTATTTTAATTACGTTAATCCATATTACTGTTTGAGCGATAGCTTTTATAATAAACCCTTTATAACCTAAGAGTATGTGATCATGTATAAGAAGCTAAGTATTTTATTGGGTTTTGGTGTCTTATCTTCAGTGTCGATGTTGGCATCTGCACAAAACCTGTATATGAACGATCTAAAGCTGAAGGCCGATCTTGATTGGCTAAATACTCAAGGGGTCGCGCAGATTAGCACCAGTACTTGGCCGCTGACGTCCAATGAGATCAAGCGCGCTTTAAATAGCGCTAATGCCCAGACGCCTGCGCAGCAGCAGATCCTGCAGTCGGTACAAACGCGATTGAATCAGAACCGCAATTCTGTGGTAAAAGGGACGGCCGCCCTGCATATACAAACCGATAGAGAACAGCTACCACAAAAATTTGCTGATGATAAGCTGGCGGGTCAACAAGCAAGCGTTGGGGTGTCGCTTAGTGAAGCAGAGTGGGAATTTAATCTACAAGCTAATTTAAAAAATGACAAACTCATTGAAGATGGCTCAGACGTTAGCTTTGAAGGCTCATATCTTGCTGGTACCGCAGCTAATCAATGGTTGATTGCAGGTAAAATTCCTACATGGTGGGGACCTGGTCATGATGGTAGCCTTATTCGAGGCGATGCAAGCTTACCAGTGACAGGTTTTACCATGCAGCGTGATCAACAAGCTGCGCCGACATCACAATATTTATCGTGGGTCGGACCTTGGCAGTATCAGCTATTTGCTGGTCAGTTTGAAGATTATGAAGCGATTCCTGATGCTAAGCTGTTTGGCGCACGGCTGACCGCTAGCCCATGGGAGTGGTTAGAAGTCGGGGCTTCTCGTACCTTTATGTGGGGCGGTGAAGGTCGTCCAGAGAGTTTTGGTTCCTTTACTGATGCTCTTTTAGGAACTAAAGATAATGGTGGGAACGAGCGAGGCGATCCTGCTAATCAGTTGGGTGGATTTGATGCGCGCTTAAGTTTAGCGCCATTAGTGAATGTACCTGCAGGTGTTTATGCACAATACGTGGGTGAAGATGAAGCGGGTGGCTTACCCGCGAAAAATATGTATTTAGCCGGTGTTGATTATGCGTCTGCTGCTTATGGTAAACCCTATCAGCTGTATGCAGAGTATACCGATACCCGTACCAGTGGCGAAGTACGCGGCATCTCTTATGATCATAGTATTTATACCGACGGCTATTATCAGCAAGGTTTCCCATTAGGCTATGCGCTAGGCGGCGATGCGGAAAGTATCGCGCTTGGTGGTCGCTTATGGCTCGATAACCGTAATTTTATTAATGCAAAAGTACAACATGCCAAGGTGAATCAAGCGGATGAAGCCATTAATCAAGCCTTCCCAACGACTGATAAGCTGACAGCTGTCGACGTCGCTTGGGAGCATCAGTACAATCCAAAGACGCTGATATCTAGTAGGCTTTGGGCGGTCGACTCTGATATCCAGTCCACTGATGTTGGGGTAGGCGTAGGTATAGAGCTACAAACTTATTAAATGGTTGTTCAATCAGTTTACGAAAGTTTTCGAACATAAAAAGTCGGTCTATTATAATTAATAGGCCGATTTTTTATAGTGAGTTTACAGATTTTAAAGTATGGACTGTCAATAGGGCGCTAGGATTTTTTCACCCAGACAGGTACAATATCAGTCTCAAATAACGGTCAAAAAGAATTGACCGAGCATAAGACAGGCATGCAAAGATACTGCAGGCGCTGTCTTTACTTTTTATCGCACCCTATTTTTTATCGCCCCCTTTATTGGAGTTACTATGTCAATTGCGTCTATTACGTCAACTGCCCAAGGATCTGCTACCGTTTTGGACGGTAAAGCACTTGCTAAACAAATAGAACAGCAACTGAGTGCGCGTGTAGACGCTATTAAAGCGAAAACAGGCCGTACTCCAAGTTTAGCGACGATATTGGTCGGTGACGATCCTGCTTCTGCGACTTATGTACGTATGAAAGGCAATGCGTGTAAGCGTGTCGGCATGGACTCTATACGCGTTGAAATGCCAAGTGCGACGACGACTGCAGAGCTGATGGCAAAAATAGACGAGCTAAATAGCAATCCAGACGTGCATGGTATTTTGCTGCAGCACCCAGTACCGGCTCATATCGATGAGCGTGCTTGCTTTGAGCAGATTGACTTGGCAAAAGACGTCGATGGTGTGACCTGCCTTGGCTTTGGCCGTATGGCGATGCAGCAGTCCGCTTACGGCTCATGTACGCCGCAAGGTATCATGCATTTATTAGAGCATCATAACATTGAGCTTGCAGGCAAAGAAGCGGTAGTTGTAGGTCGTAGTGCTATCTTAGGTAAGCCAATGGCGATGATGCTATTAAATGCCAACTGCACGGTAACAGTTTGCCATTCAAGAACGCAAGATTTAGAGTCACATATCAAGCGTGCTGATATCGTTGTTGGCGCAGTGGGTGTGCCTGAGCTGATTAAAGCGGATTGGATTAAAGAAGGCGCAGTGGTGATCGATGCAGGTTTTCATCCGACAGATAATGGCGGCGTCGGTGATATCGAGTTGCAAGGCGTAGAAAATATCGCTAGTGCTTATACACCGGTTCCCGGCGGTGTTGGCCCGATGACCATTAATACCTTAATTCGCCAAACCGTTGATGCAGCTGAAAAGTCTGCTGGTTTAGACAACAGTGCAGTCAGCTAATGAAGACGCTGTCAGAGCAAGAACCAGAACAGCAATCTGAACAGCTATCGAAAGAGAAAAATAATAAAGCCTATCAAAGCAATGATATCGATGTAGCAAAGTCCAATATGGGTATCCATGAGCGCATGCAGCATATCGGTCGCGAGTTTGTCGATATCTGCCACTATATTATTTTATTTTTGATCAGTGTGGTGGTGGTTTGGACGGCTGGCAAAGAGTTCTTTTCTATTGTGCAAAAAGGCTCAGCAGATTTAAAAGATATTTTATTGCTATTTATTTATCTTGAACTGCTCGCTATGATTGGGATTTACTTTAAAACCCATCGTCTGCCAGTGCAATTTTTGATATTTATCGCGATTACCGCTTTATCACGCCATTTGGTGGTTGATGTACAAGCGGTATCAGATAACTTTCATCTGTGGCTATTGGCAACGATTTCCTTTGCCATTATGGTACTGAGTGCGTCGATTGTAATATTAACGTGGACGGCGAAGATGTTTGGGCGACCAGAAGATTATTTGGATGACCATCAAATAAGTAGTACCGAGCATCATCTACCAAGCGTTGATAGTAAGCCTTATCGTAAATAAGGTTTTTTCAAAAAACATCATCGTTGAATGGTTGTTGCTCAATCATGCGCATGCGAATAAATAGTTTTTAATAAAAAAAGGGTTGCCAATTAAACGGCAGCCCTTTTTTTGTCTGAAATTCTTTTAAATTACAGCCAACCCAAGCGTTTAAAATTAAAGTATAAAAAGCTACATAACGAGATAATAACTGCCATGATAACCAGATAAGAATACTGCCAATGCAGCTCTGGCATAAAATCAAAGTTCATGCCATAGATACCAGCAATCGCTGTCGGCACCGCTAAAATACCAGCCCAAGCAGCAAGTTTACGTACCACCTCATTCTGTCCCATATTTACCATGGCGAGGTAAGTATTCATGACCACGCTAAGCATTTCATTTAAGCCATTAATCGCATCTAAAGAATGCAATAAATGGTCATTCACATCTCGGAAATAGGGTTTTGCAGCATGAGAAAACGGCGAGATTAAATCGCTTTTATCGTGATTAATAAAGAAACTACAGATATCTTGTACTGGTAAAATCACCGCCCGCATATGCACCAGCTGGGATTTTAATTCATACAGATTTCTAAGCGTTTCTTTATTAAACTCATAGGTGAAGATATTGCGTTCTTGCTCGCGTAGATAACTGCCTAAGCGATCGGTAATCGGCATATAGTTATCGACGATAAAATCGAGTATGGCATGCAGGACAAAGATAGGCCCCATGCGCAGCTTTTCTGGGCGGCGATGACAGTGTTCGCGCACCGGCGCATAAGAGTTCGACGGCCCATTACGAATGGTAATCAGATAGTTTTTGCCCATAAATATCGCCGTGGTGCCGTAGCGAATGACGTTGTCTTCGAGCTTGGCGGTACGTAGCACCACAAATATCATGTCATTATCGTAGTTTTCAACCTTTGCGCGCTGATGGTCAGCAAAGGCATCTTCAATGGCTAGTTCGTGCAGCTCAAAGGCATCTCTAACTTTTACCATGGTCTCTAAACTTGGGTCATACAGACCCAGCCAGATAAATTGCCCGCTATTACTTAAAGCACGACTGACATCATTTAATCCAATTTTATTGACTTTTTCACCGGTTTTACGCGAGTAGGCGTAGCAATTGACCACTTCGTCATCGCTCGATAAGTCGATATCTTCATAGCGCTCAGAGTCGGGGTCATAGACGGTCATAGTCTCAATCGTATCTTCGACCGTCGCATCGGCATCGCCATAAATATAGCTGTCATAGCTGGCGTAATTGTCTAAATAAGAGCGCTCATCGCCCATGCTAGTGTCGATAAGGCTGACATTAGAGTCAGGTGTGATACGCGTTGTCGGTTTGACAATCAGGTCATCATCTTGGTTCATACCTTCTCCTTTAGTCGGTGGCTAATATTAAATAAATGTTAAATAAACGTGAAAATGATATGGGCTAAAACATCTTTAGCCTATTAATTTATGTCCCTCACCTTTTTTATATTGCTGCTCTGCAAACTACAATGCATAGCGTTTTAGCGTGTCGATATCCACCAAACTTAATAAGCTTTCGTGACAAGCTTCGAGCTTTATCTGCGGGGCAATATCGAAGTCTAAGGCTTCAACCCAGCGTAGCGCGCAAATACACCAATAATCACCAGGTTGCAGGCCAGCAAAACCATACTCAGGCAGCGGTGTGATTAAATCATTACCACGACTGGCAGAAAAGTTTAAAAATTCACTGGTCATCTTCGCGCAGACGGTATGCTGGCCGACGTCATGGTTACCAGTATGACAAAAGCCATTGCGATAATAGCCAGTAAGCGGATCAAAACAACAGCTAGCAAGGGCAGTGCCAAGGACGTTGGTTTGGTTGATGGCAGGGTTTGGGTGGTAATCAGATGACATAAGGCTTTCCGAGATAAAAATATGCTTTAGTGTAACATGAGTCTAGCGATAAGGCGTTATCAAGCAACAGATGGTAAACGCTTTACAGGGTTTAAGTACGGTTTATGAGACAGGCTGTTTCTTTGTTAAAGAATAAGTTTAGGAGATAATGAGTTTAATACATCATGCGTTTGAAAAATAATTAGATGGCAATTGGGTTCAATTGTCACTAGGCGAACCTTGAGTGCTATGCTAAACTAAAGCATAAAGTGCCTTGATTATTTATCATAGTTTTCTATCGCATAAATTTTAGCGCATAAAGATACTCGTCTTATCATCCTAACTTATACTTATTACTCACCCTTTTGCGGTCACCTAGTTTGCTTATAGATAATTGGGTCGGTGATGTTGCGCGTCAAAAATACAAAACGCCTTATATCACTGCCATTATGAATACGACTTTTTAGTACCGCATCAGTACCGCGTTTTTGGTAAGCGCTACGCCAAACAAGGATTCATTGTGTCTGTCAGTTCTGATTCTGCAAAACCTGCCCAGTCAAATACGACAAAACCAGCGGCGACCCAGCTTGCTGATAACCGTGCTGCCGCTAATGGTCTGCCATATCTCAACAACTTTGCCAGTGACGTTGCCAATAACAGCTGGCTGCTGCCTGATGGGGTCGTCGATGTGCTGTTTGAAGATGCCCATAAACAAGAAGTACTGAGACATCAATTGATCCAGCAGCTGATCAGTCATGGCTATGAGTTGGTCAATCCGCCCATGATTGAGTTTACCGAATCGTTATTGAGTGACGCTTCAGAAGATTTAAAGCGCCAAACCTTTAAGATTATCGATCAGCTGACTGGTCGTTTGATGGGCGTGCGCGCTGATATTACGCCACAGATTTTGCGTATTGATGCGCATCACGGTGGTAATGGTATTGCGCGTTATTGCTACGCCGGTGATGTCATTCATACGTTGCCTTCAGGACTGTTTGGCTCGCGTACACCGCTACAACTCGGTGCGGAGATATTTGGTTGCGGCGAGCTTGCAGCTGATATCGAACTGATAGATGTGCTGTTTAGTATGGTAAATAGCTTGGATATGAGCGCAGCGCTACATATTGACTTGGGTCATGTGGCGATATTTAAGCGTTTAGCGGCACTGGCTGAGTTGTCGGATAATGATACCGAGCAATTGATGCATCTTTATGCCAATAAGAATTTACCTGAGCTAAAACGTGTCTGTCAGCTACTGACAATGGGTAATGATTTTTACGCATTGGCGCGCTTTGGTCATGACATGGCAAAACTGTTAGACACGCTGTCAGATATGGCTAAACAAGATACGCACATTGTGACGGCTGTCGATGAGCTACAACGTCTAAAAGCACACTTAGAATCGCAGTGGCAGACGCCAGTCAGTATCGATGTGACCGAACTGTCGGGCTATCATTATCATACGGGTATTATCTTTAACGGCTATATCAATAGTGAGACCCAGCCGCTGGTGCGTGGTGGGCGCTTTGATGGTATGCAAAGTGTAGGGCAATTAAGTGCGAAGCAGCCCCGTCAAGCGACAGGCTTTAGTATGGATGTCAGCCGTTTGCTGGCGCATACGCAGCTTGAGTCACCGATTATTGTATTGGTTGATTATCAAGCGTTACAGCAAGCTAATGCTGATAAAGCGCAAATGCAGAATCTATTGCAGCAGGTCACAAGCTTACGTCAGCAAGGTTACCGCGTCACTATGCCATTAACGGCTGATGACCGTCCAGCAGCGCTGACGCACCGTTTAAACTTTTTAGATAATGAGTGGCGGCTAGAAGCGGTTTCAATTTAAAAAAACTGTTACGCTCACAACCAGTTTGCATAAGGCTTACTTATCGAAGCTTATTTATTAAATTTTTAAAAACAGACAGTGAATAACATATCATTTCTTAGTACTAATTAAGTTTTGCTAGGTTGTTTTAAAATTATTGCTGCACACACCTCAATACATAAAGGTAAGGATTAATCATGGGTAAGAATGTCGTAGTTTTGGGTAGCCAATGGGGCGATGAAGGTAAAGGTAAAATCGTTGATTTGCTGACCGAAAAAGCCTCAGCAGTTGCACGTTTCCAAGGTGGCCATAATGCCGGTCACACCTTAGTTGTCGATGGCAAAACCACCATCCTACATCTGATTCCTTCAGGTATCTTGCGTGAAGGCGTAACGTGCTTCATCGGTAACGGCGTGGTGCTAGCACCTGACGCTCTATTAAAAGAGATGAAAGCTCTAGAAGAAAAGAATGTGCCAGTCCGTGAGCGCCTACGTATTTCACCAAACTGTCCATTGATTATGCCTTATCACGTGGCGCTTGACCAAGCACGCGAAGCTAAGCGCGGCACGGGAAAAATCGGTACCACAGGTCGCGGTATTGGTCCAGCTTATGAGGATAAAGTTGCGCGCCGTGCAATTAAACTTGCTGACTTGTTCCGTGATGACTTAGAAGAAAAACTGCGCAATCTAATCGAATATCATAACTTCCAACTGACTCAGTACTATAAAGTTGATGCCATTGATTTTGATGAAACCTTTAAGCTTTGCCAAGAGTGGCGTGAAGAAATCAAAGGTATGGTTACTGATGTAACAGAAGACCTAAACCAATTACGTCTTGCTGGCAAAAACCTAATGTTTGAAGGTGCGCAAGGTACCTTGCTTGATATCGACCACGGTACTTACCCGTTTGTGACCAGCTCTAGTGTCACTGCGGGCGGTGTATCGACTGGTACCGGTATTGGTCCATTATATTTAGACTATGTATTGGGTATCACTAAAGCGTACACTACGCGCGTTGGTAGCGGTCCATTCCCAACTGAATTGTTTGATGATGTTGGTGCGCATTTGGCCAAAGTCGGTCATGAGTTTGGTGCAACGACTGGTCGCGCGCGTCGCTGTGGTTGGTTTGATGCTGAATCATTACGCCGTGCCGTGGTACTTAACTCTATGTCAGGTATCTGCTTGACTAAGCTTGACGTATTAGATGGACTAGAAGAGCTATTAATCGGTGTCGGTTATAACTTACCTGAGACGGAGTGTGCTGGCGCGCATGATGCTGAATTCTATGAGTCAGTCACGCCTAAATACGAAACCCTACAAGGCTGGAGCGAGTCAACGGTTGGTATCACAAGCTATGATGACCTACCAGAAAACGCTAAAATTTACATCAAACGTATCGAAGAATTGATTGGTTGCCCAGTTGATATCATCTCGACTGGTCCTGACCGTGAAGAAACGATTGTATTACGCGATCCGTATGATGCTTAATTAGTAAAACAGCTCTATTATAATTCATTCATAAAACCCTAATGTTCAGCATTGGGGTTTTTTAGTAGCAATAAATCATAAATATTTGCTAAATGAGCAGCAAATTTTGTCCTTATGCAAGCGACTTTTCTAAATTAACGCTATCATTTACAGGCTCAATCATTATAATAGGCAACAATCCTGTGTTGGCACTCAGGTTGCCGCATTGGCAAATAAAAATGGCTTAATTTAGCCATTACCAACACAGTGGTCAAGGACATAACAATTTATTTCTTATCCAACTCACTCTTAATAGGAGCTTTTCATGGCTAACGAACGTACTTTATCTATCATCAAACCTGACGCAGTAGCTAGCAACCACATCGGCGCTATCTACGACCGTTTTGAAAAAGCGGGTCTAAAAATTGTTGCCGCTAAAATGCTACAACTTGATGATGAAAAAGCAGGCGGTTTCTACGCTGAGCACGCTGAGCGTCCATTTTACAACGACCTAAAATCTTTCATGATGTCAGGTCCAGTATTGGTATCAGTACT
>ENA-ORXC01001609-ORXC01001609.1-marine-metagenome-genome-assembly--contig:-NODE-1609-length-13117-cov-56.444709_pt1 | contig 13117 bp, 9 predicted proteins | sample MGYA00237865_ERZ511478 | MGnify/ENA metagenome assembly ERZ511478 | reverse complement strand
TCTACCTCTGCTTCTAGTCCGTTTTCTTTAATGTACTTCTCACAGTTTTGATCTATAGCGGCATTCATAAAGAAACCTAGCAGCATAGGTGCAGGTCCGTTTATCGTCATACTTACAGAGGTCATTGCGTGACTTAAGTCAAAACCAGAATACAATTTCTTTGCATCATCAAGACAGCAAATACTCACTCCCGCGTTACCTATCTTACCATAAATATCTGGACGGTGACCTGGATCGTTACCATATAAAGTTACCGAGTCAAAAGCGGTACTTAATCGCTTAGCCGGCATTCCTAAACTCACGTAGTGAAAACGCTTGTTTGTGCGCTCTGGCCCTCCTTCTCCTGCAAACATACGTGTAGGATCTTCTCCCGTACGTTTAAAAGGATAGAGTCCCGCAGTGTATGGGAATTCTCCCGGTACATTTTCTTGTAAACACCAGATTAAGATATCTCCCCAAGCTTGATACTTTGGCAAGGCTACCTTAGGTATTTCTGTATGTGATAATGAGGCACTGTGCGTAGGGATTTTAATTTCCTTGTCTCTTACCTTAAAAGTATACACAGGCGCTTTGTATCTATTTACTTTCTCGTCCCAACCGGTAATAATCTCCCAGTTATACGGATCGAGATCCATTTTTACTCTGTCAAATTGTGCAAGTAGCAATTTTAATACTTCTCGATTTTCTGATTTATTTGACAAAAAGGAGTCATTAAGACCAGTTTTAGTGATGTGAATTGTGAAATTGGCAATAGACTCAATAGTTTTATAAATACCATAAAGTGTTTGTGCTGTTTCTTGTTGCGCTTTCGCGAAAGCGTCATACCCTCTATTACTCTCTGCAATCTCGCTCAGGTAACGTGTACGCGCTGGAGGTATTACAAAAATCTTCTCACTCATCTCCTGGCTTATCTCAAAAGTACTCGTAAGATCTGCCTCGTTTACCGTGTTTACTTTCTCCATTATACGCTTGTAAAGCGTGTTCATCCCTGGGTCGTTAAACTGGCTTGCAATGGTTCCAAAAACTGGCAACTCATCTTGCGGTGTATCCCACAAGTTATTGTTGCGCATATATTGTTTCTTAACATCACGTAGCGCATCTAGCGATCCACGCTTGTCAAATTTGTTTATCGCAACGAGATCTGCAAAGTCTAGCATATCTATTTTCTCAAGCTGCGTAGCTGCACCAAATTCTGGTGTCATCACATAAAGCGACACATCGCTATGCTCTAGTATCTCTGTATCTGACTGCCCAATACCTGATGTCTCAAGGATGATTAAATCATACTCGGCTGCTTTAAGTACTTCTATGGCTTCGCCTACATACTTAGATAGTGCGAGGTTACTCTGTCTGGTAGCCAGCGAGCGCATATACACACGCTCATTGTTAATCGCATTCATACGGATACGGTCACCTAGTAAGGCTCCGCCCGTTTTACGCTTAGAAGGATCTACAGAAATAAGACCAATAGTCTTCTCTGGAAAATCGATAAGAAATCTACGCACCAGCTCATCTACTAGTGAAGATTTACCTGCGCCTCCAGTACCAGTAATACCAAGTACGGGTGTAAGTGAAGATTCATTCTTTTTATGAATTGCATCAAGCGTATCTTTTGCAACCTCTGGAAAGTTTTCGGCAGCAGAGATTACTCTGGCTATAGCCGTAGGTACTTTATCACTAAGTTGAGAAGCTTGATTATCTAGCTTATCTCCTATGGCATAATCAGACTGCTGTACAAGGTCATTAATCATTCCTTGTAATCCCATCGCACGGCCATCATCTGGAGAGTAGATACGAGTAATCCCGTAATCCATAAGCTCCTTAATCTCTTCTGGAAGTATCACACCACCTCCTCCACCGAAGATTTTAATATGCCCCGCACCTTTCTCTTTAAGAAGGTCGTACATATATTTAAAATACTCATTGTGCCCTCCTTGATAAGAGGTCATTGCAATGGCATTTGCATCTTCTTGTATGGCAGTATTTACTACTTCTTCTACACTGCGGTCGTGACCTAAATGTATTACCTCTACACCGGTACTTTGTATAATACGGCGCATAATATTTATCGCGGCATCGTGTCCGTCAAAAAGGGAAGCAGCAGTTACTATTCTAACTTTATGCTTAGGAGTATAAGGAGTGGCTTGTTCCATTTGTAATTTTAAGTATGTATAACGATGTAAATTTACGTAATATTCAATAATAAAGCGAGTTGAATATGAATTACACAAAAAAGAAAGTTTATATGTGATTTGCGTTATAATATGTGCAATTTAGAGGTAAGAAAATCAAGCTTATGGCACATCTTACCTTACTTATACACTGCAAAGATCAAAAGGGAATTATCGCCTCGGTGACTAATTTCATTTTAGAAAATGAAGGAAACACCACCTATATAGATCAGCACGTAGATGCGGTGGCAAATGTATTTTTTATGCGCCTTGAGTGTGTTTTTACAAATCCATCTTTTAACACTGCAAAGTTTAAAACAGCTTTTAAAGAAAAGCTGGCAACTCCCTTTGAGATGCAATGGCAACTTTATCCCGCTACGCAAAAACTCAAAATGGCCATTTTTGTGTCAAAATATGATCACTGCCTCTATGATATACTAGGCCGCTACAACGCTGGCGAACTTAACGTAGACATTCCTTTTATCATAAGTAACCATAGTGATCTCGCACATATTGCGGCAAATTTTGGCATTCCTTTTTATCACATCCCAGTGACAAAAGACACCAAAGCTGCTGCAGAGCAAGAACAGCTCAAACTACTCAAAGCACATCAAGTAGACTTTATTGTACTAGCTCGCTATATGCAAATCGTAACGCCTACGGTAATAAATGAATTTCCGCATCGCATTATAAACATACACCACTCTTTCTTACCTGCCTTTGTAGGTGCAAAACCTTATCACGCGGCCTTTGCTCGCGGTGTAAAAATTATAGGCACCACCAGTCACTACGTCACAGAAGAACTAGACGCAGGTCCCATCATCGAGCAAGACACCATACGTGTAACCCACAGCCACACCATTCCAGACCTCATTGCAAAAGGTAGGGACCTGGAGAAAATCGTACTCTCAAGAGCTATAAAATTACACGCACAGCATAAATGCTTTGTGTATGGTAATAAGACGATAATTTTTACATAAAAGAAATGAATAAGCTGGGTTACGCTTTCGCGAAAGCGTAATTATCAATTATATTTACCACAATACTTAAATGACATTATTATGAAAAAGATCATCGCTGTACTCGTTTTATTTTCACTCGTTTCTTGCGCCGAATTACAAGGCGTTATAGATAGTTTACCTACAGAATCTGGAACTTCTGGAATAAGCAACCAGATGATAGGTAGTGGTCTCAAGCAAGCGTTAGACTTTGGAATTGATAAACAGGTAACAAAGCTTACCTCTACAGATGGTTTTTATAAAAATGAGTTGGTAAAAATCTTATTACCAGAAGAGTTACAAAAAGTAGATAAAACACTAAGAGCAATAGGCTTAGGAAGTCTTGCAGATGAAGGTATAAAAGCCCTCAACCGCGCTGCCGAAGATGCGGTAAGTGAGGCTACACCTATCTTTGTAGACGCGGTGAAGCAAATTACCTTTAACGATGTACGCACCATTTTACTGGGAACAGATAATGCGGCAACTCAATATCTAGAAGGAAAAACAAACACGGCATTGTATAATAAATTCAACCCTGTAATTAAAAATAGCTTTGCAAAAGTAGGCGCAGATCAAATCTGGACTAACCTCATCACAAAGTATAATGACTTACCTCTTACAAATAATGTAAATCCAGATCTTACAGATTATGTAACGCAACAAGCGCTACAAGGTGTCTACACAATGATCGCTGTTGAGGAAAAAGAAATAAGAACAAAAACACAAAGTAGAACTACAGATTTACTTAAGCGCGTGTTTGCATTACAAGATTAACAAGATTAATCTTACATTAATTACTTGATTTTTATGTAGTTATAACATTTTGGTTGAAATATTTTTTTTACATTTAATGTATAAAAAGAATCCCCAAAAACTAATTAATCAAGTATGAATACTGTTGCCTCAAAACATAAGCGTCTCAAATCTTTTATGCAACGCAAACATCAAAAACTTGTAGAAGAGTCTTATAATCTTATGTATACAGATCACGCTAAGAGTGATGTGCTTACCTATGAAGCTCTACAGCTTGATAAAAAGATGAAGTTCTTAAAGTTTTAAATCTTTACACAGGCTGGCAAAATATGGAAAGGCTTTTATGAGCCTACTGCCGTACCAAGAGAAAAACTCACCATCTACAAGTATTACCTGTGCTGTTGTATTTTTTTGAAATTCCTCTATGTGCTTTTCTGAGAAAGGAAATGGCTCCGAAGACAAGAATACATAATCTAAGTCTTTGAGATCTTCTTCGGCAACTGTAGGATACCTTCCTTCGTTATTTTTAAACGCATTTATAAAACCTAGCTCCTCGATAAGGTGGTGTATAAAGGTATCATCACCTACAACCATAAGTGGCTCTTTCCATATAAAATAGCCTACTTTAGGGGTGTTAATGGGTTTTGTTATGCTTTCGCGAAAGCGTTCTTGTTCTTCTTTAATGCGAGTTGTGATTGTTGTAGCACGTTGAGTCACATTAAAAATAGTACCATATTGTATGATAAGATTGTGAGCATCTTGAAGCGTCTTAACATCAGATAGGTGTACGGTTGCAATATCTTGCAGTATACGAACCATCTCCTCTGTATTTTCTTCTTTATTACAAAGTATGATATCAGGTTGTAGTGCCTTAATCTTATCAAAATGTACTTGCTTTGTACCTCCCACAACGCTTACTTCATTGCGTAAAGTCACTGGGTGAACACAAAATTTTGTAATACCTACAAGTGAAGATTGTAAGCCGAGATCTACCAGCAGCTCTGTCTGGCTAGGCACTAATGAGACTATGCGCACAGGCGTATGATCAAAAGTAAGGGATCGCCCCATCTGATCTACTATGTGCATCTCTAGCTGTTTTGAACTAAAATCTCTTGCATTTCTGACTGCATTTGCTGGGCAACATTACGTGCTGCAATGGCAAAATCTTCTCCTTGAGAATTATAGATAATCCCTCTTGAAGAATTAACTAGAAGACCTATATCTTCTGTCATACCATATTTACATACTTCACGTAAGCTACCTCCTTGTGCTCCTACACCAGGTACAAGTAAGAAAGCTTCTGGTATGATGGCTCTTATATCTGTAAGATACTCTGCCTTGGTCGCACCTACTACATACATAAGCTGGTCACTATTTTCATAGCTTTTAGAAGTCTCAAGTACGTGTTTATATAGCTCTTGCCCATTGATAGTCTGGGTCTGAAAGTCAAAAGCACCTTGGTTAGACGTAAGGGCTAGCATTATGGTATGCTTATCTTTAAAAGCGAGAAAAGGCTCTACAGAGTCTTTACCCATATATGGCGCTACGGTAACTGAGTCAAAATTGAGATCTTCAAAAAAGGCTTTTGCATATCGTGTAGACGTATTACCTATATCGCCACGTTTTGCATCTGCTATGGTAAATTGCTCTGGATAGGTTTCATTAATATAATTAATGGTTTTCTCCAGCGCCTTCCAGCCCTTAAGACCATAAGCCTCATAAAATGCCGTGTTAGGTTTATAACCTACACAAAGGTCTTGAGTCGCATCTATAATGGCTTTATTAAAAGCAAAGATGGGATCTTCTTCTTTTAATAAGTGCTTAGGTATTTTATCAAGATCTGTATCTAGACCTACAATAAGAAAAGATTGTTTCTTTTTAATCTGCGAGATAAGATCTTCTGTCTTCATTGTGTGCTTATAATTCTCCTTCGGTGAACTTGAGTTTTTCTGTATTTTCTACAAGTCTTAACTCTTCTAGTATTTTTTGAATATCTCCATTTATAATGTTTTGGAGATCGTATAAAGTAAGTCCTATACGGTGGTCTGTCACACGTCCTTGTGGATAGTTGTAGGTACGTATTTTTGCACTACGGTCACCACTACTTACTTGAGAGTTACGCTTTGCAGCATCTTCTTCTTGCTTTTTTGCAAGCTCAAGATCATATAGACGTGAGCGTAGTACCTTAAAGGCTTTCTCTTTGTTTTTGTGTTGTGATTTTTGATCTTGACACTGTGCTACAAGTCCTGTAGGGATGTGTGTTAATCGTACTGCAGAGTAGGTTGTATTTACAGACTGCCCTCCTGGCCCTGATGAACAGAAAAAGTCTACACGTACATCTTTAGGCTCTATTTGTACATCAAACTCTTCGGCTTCTGGAAGTACCATTACTGTAGCAGCACTGGTGTGTACACGACCTTGAGTTTCTGTCTGAGGTACACGTTGTACACGGTGCACTCCAGCCTCAAACTTCATTGTACCGTACACATCTTGACCTGTAATCTCAAACTGGATTTCTTTAAATCCTCCAGAGGTACCCTCTGAGTAATCTACCGTACTGTGTTTCCACCCAGGCACACTATCTACATACTTAGTGTACATTCTGTAAAGATCTCCTGCAAAGATACTTGCCTCGTCTCCACCGGTTCCCGCACGTATTTCTACTACGACGTTTTTGGCATCTTCTGGATCTTTTGGGATAAGCATCATTCTGATTTTTTCCTCAAGTTCAGGAATACCAGATTTTGCTTCTTCGTATTGCATTTTTGCCATTTCAACCATCTCGGCATCGCTACCGTCTGCTATGATTTCTTCGGCTTCTTTAAAATTATCTGTAAGCTCAATATATTCTTCACGCACATCCATTAGTGCCTTTAAGTCACTATACTCCTTGTTAAGAGAGACATAACGTTTTTGATCTGATATAATATCTGGCTGTATGATAAGGTCACTTACCTCATCAAAACGCTGCTTTACTATCTGTAATTTTTCTAACATCTACTTTCTATAATAAGTAGCGAATTTACGATAATTTAAGCGAGGAATGAAAGAGAAATACGGTTGTATGCTTTCGCGAAAGCGAGAAAACAAGACTCCTATATAATTAAGAATAGTTTGTTAATTCTCCCTGTTCTTCTTCTTGTGATGAATTATCTAGTACTGTGTACAAGAAAAAAGTTAAACCAAACACAAAAAAGATATGATATAAGTAATAGAAGTGATTGATACCAAAATAGTAAGCTAGAAGTGATGACACATCTGAAAAAATAAAACAGAAGACAAAAAACATAAATGCAAGCGACCTATTATTATTAGCCACTCTATTGTACAAAATCGCCGTAGCTCCTAAAAATGTAATAATAATCCCGAATAGAAAAACAAATCCAGACTGAAAACTTCCTTGGTAACTCTCCTTTACTTGAGATATTAATTCATTAAGTATAAAAACGTTAAGCGCCATAAAGATAAAAGTGTACAATATGGCTGCCTTATCTTTTATGAAAGTACTAAATAGGTCCAAACGTTTTATGCATATAAGGCCATATGAGACGCAGCCCAATAAAATGTATGCTATTTGCCCAGAGCTTTTATTAAAATAAAAAACAGAAATCTCTCTCAAAACTAGCATAATGAGTATCCCAATAATGAGATATCTTATATGGCTTGCTCTTAGAATGTAATAGATAAGATAAACAACTACAGTAAACAGTGGCGTGAACCTAAAAAAATTATAGTCAGCCCTTAAGTAGATAGAAAGTACATTGAGTACAATCAAGATTACGGTAACTAATGGTAAATATTTACATACCTTCCCTAGCGAAAATCTCATTACTTCGTTGTTAGTTGAGGATTCTTAAAATTCTTATTACTTTTTTACAAGTAAAAGAACCTAATCTAAGGTAAGTATTTTTTTGTAAGAATTCTAGTAAAAAAATAATTAATAGTAACGTAATTTACTTACAAACAATTGATTATCTGTTTCTAGTAAGTAAAATCACCGTGAGCACTACTTATACTTAGTTTTTTACCAGAAGGTGAATCTTCTACCCTACCTACTATTTGTGCATCTACATTATAAGATTTTGATATGGCAATAAGATCATCTGCCACCTCTTGAGGGCAATAAATCTCCATACGGTGCCCCATATTAAAGACTTGATACATCTCTTTCCAGTCTGTGCCACTCTCCTCTTGAATTAATTTAAACAAAGGTGGTGTCTCAAAAAGGTTATCTTTTATAATGTGTAGATTTTCTACAAAGTGTAAAATTTTAGTTTGTGCTCCTCCACTACAGTGTACCATACCGTGTATACTGTCTGACTTATATTTAGATAATATATCTTTTATAATAGGTGCATATGTTCTAGTAGGAGATAATACAAGTTTACCAGCATCTATAGGACTATCTGTAACTGCGTCTGTAAGTTTTTTTGAACCACTGTACACTAGATCTTCAGGTACAGCTGCGTCAAAGCTTTCTGGATATTTTTGAGCTAGGTAGTTATCAAAAACGTCGTGACGAGCAGAGGTAAGACCATTACTTCCCATCCCACCGTTATAAGAGGTCTCATAACTAGCTTGACCAAAAGATGCTAGACCTACAATTACATCACCAGGAGTGATATTTGCATTATCTATCACATCACTACGCTTCATTCTTGCCGTTACTGTAGAGTCTACAATAATCGTGCGCACAAGATCACCCACATCTGCGGTTTCTCCACCGGTACTGTGTATGGTTACTCCGTATGACTTAAGCTCTTCTAGTAACTCTTCAGATCCATTAATAATAGCCGAAATTACTTCGCCTGGTATTAAGTTCTTATTACGCCCTATGGTAGAAGATAACATTATATGATCTGTAGCACCTACACATAGTAGGTCATCTATATTCATAATGAGCGCATCTTGAGCGATACCTTTCCATACAGAGATGTCTCCCGTTTCTTTCCAATACATATATGCCAGGGCAGATTTTGTCCCAGCACCATCTGCGTGCATTACAAGACAATAATCATCATCTCCTGTAAGTGCATCTGGTACGATTTTACAAAATGCTTTGGGAAACAAGCCCTTGTCTACATTTTTAATCGCGTTGTGTACATCTTCTTTACCAGCAGATACTCCGCGTTGTGCATATCGTTTAGAAATTTCTTGGCTCATTAGGTAGATTTTATGGCGCAAAAATAGGGATTAATTAATGAGAGGTAAAATAGACTAGCCTGCAGTTATAAACTATTTGTAAAATGTGGCGGGTTGTTGTTATTACGCTTTCGCGAAAGCGTAAAATAGACGCTAAAAATCAGTTTTTTCTTACATCAATATTTTACCAAACTCTCTTCATTCCAGTAATTTATGCCTTAGTCTATTTGAGTTTTTTCTTTGCTTATTTATGTCTACTTTCAAGGTTCATTAACCATTCTATTTATTAAATCTTATACACCTTGAACAACTTTCTTTTTAATAAAAGTTACTACATATTACATATCGCCCTCCTTTTAAGCTCACTCTCTGCGGTGAGCCAAGATGATGGACTCAAACGACAAGATGTTTTAGGTCACGGTTTTGACGTGCGCTATGTAGATGCCCTAGACTGGGGCACATCTTCAAAGGGCAAACTGCTTTTTAAGGGTGGCTCCTCTACAAGTAAGATTTCCTCATCTCCTGCTGTATCTTATCATTTTGTCACCACCCCTTATGAGTATGAGAAGGAACTCTTACGCACAGACTCTCTAGACAGTCCTTTTCAGGCTATAAATAGTCACGCATATTATGAGGCCTTTGAGGCAGACGGCAGCGACAAGCTACTCTTTGTATATACTCAAAAGAGAAAACCTATAGAACGTAAATCTCTACGCACAAGCTCTACAAAAACATTAGATAGTGCGATGGTGGCAGATTTTTCAAGACTGGGGCGTGATATTACACCAGAAGGTTTTATACACAGATACGGGACTCATTATGCAGACCAAGTTGTATACGGTGGTATATTTTTAAAAAGAAACCTCATTAAAAATACCGATTATATATACTCACCATACGAGAAAGATGAGTTTCAACAACAGGTCGTAAAAGATATTATTGCAACTCATACAGGCGCTAGTGATCCAGACCCTTATATAAATGCTGGGCAAAGCAACACCTATACCATAGGAGGAACAAAAGATGCGCAGTGGTTTACAGACTGGGAAGGTACCGTATCTCAAAATAGTAAGCCCATAGAGGTCACATTGCAAACATTTTCAGAACTCTTTAGAACGGTATCTATGCCAGAGGTTGAAGACAAGGCAAAAAAAGTAAGAATGCTAGACAGTGTTATAGAAGTCGCAACTGCCTATGCTCAAAAAGCCGTACAGCGTCCAGTAACAAGTAAATACTATAAAAAGTACTCCCTACGCTTTAAGCAAGATCTCACTAAGATTATCAAAAAAAATATGGGAGGTGAGAATGCAACGAGCACAGACTACACGGGAGATATATTTTTTGGTGGCTTTTCAAAAGACGATGCTATACTTGATATAAAACCGCTTATAGAGCTGGGTGGTCTCCGTCTTGAAACCCTTATTACAGACGAAGAAGTGCTTCTAGATAGAAACGTCATAATCACCATAAAAGCCGAAGACCTTAAAAGAGGCTACCTAAGTGTATGGGATGATGCAAAAAAACTAGTAAAAGGAGGAGGCAGGACGCGCTTGCGAGTTTCTGGTACAGAAGACGCAAAGACCTATTACAAAGACATATTAAAGCAAAAAGTAGAAAAAACCATCGAGCTAGAAACGATTGATAAGGACATCTACGATATCACCTATACCGCAGAGCTTATTAAAGACGAGGGACTTATTGAGAACATCACAACTACTTATAATTATGTACTAGATACAGAGCTTGTTGCTGCTGCTGCGACCGGTAATATCCCGTTACTAAAAGACTTATTTAAAAAAAATGGAAACGTAGGTGCAAATGGATTACTACAAGCCATCATTACTAATAAACAAGATAACGATGTTCTTAACTTTGTACTAGATAACGGTGTGATACCTACTACCGAAGATCTGGATGTAGCTTTTGAACCTAGAAATTTTGAGAGAGAAAAAGCACTCATTCTTTTAGAACGAGGAGCAAAGCCTAAAAATAATATGATTTATAAAGCGGTGGCTTATAAAGAGGCAGATGTAATTTATGCACTCTTTAGAGAAGGAGCCATACCTAGAAATAATGATCTAGCTTACGCGCTTGAGCTCTACCACTACCCTACTGTAAAAGCGTTAATGAGTGAGGAGTTTGAAGAATTTGTAGCTGGTAAAAACGAACTACTTCTCGCTGCCGAAAATAATGACGAAGATCTTGCTCAGAAATTTGTTAAGCTAGGCTCTACCGCAGATGCCTACATACTAGACAGAGCAACCCAGCACGATAATATGGCCCTACGTAATGTTATTGTACCTGTTACCGAAGCAAGCGGAGAGACACTTGAGGTCGTCGCAAAACTAAATGATACAGATCTCTTTAATTATTTTGTTAAGAAAGAAGCAAAACTTGACTCTAATCTAGCAGCAGAGGTTGCGGTAGATAACAGTAACACCGCCATACTTGATATGGCACTTAAGAGTGGAGCTCAAGCCACAGAGATACTCACCTATGCCATTGAGAAAGATAACAAACCAGCAATAGAAGTATCATTAAAAAACAAAGCCGTTGCAGATGAGGTTTTCTCATATGCCGCAAAGTCTCAAGACACACAACTCTTTAATGATGCTCTTAATACATACAACGGCACTCCTGCTGTAGCGCTAGAGGCTGCCGTACAAGAAGACCGTGTGATGCTGGCGCAATCTGTGATAAGCACAAAAAGTGCCTCTATAGATGCCACACAAACATTAGACCTTGCCGTCTCAAAGGAAAATCTTGAGATGGTTGAGCTACTTGTGCAAAACGATGCAGACCCATCTCAAGGTATTAAAACAGCCGTATCTAGAGAAAACGAATCTATTACCGCTTTCCTGGTGACCAAGGGAGCAGCTACGGCAGACCCAGCGCTATTACAAGAAGCTGTAAAAAAAGAAAATCTCGCCATATCAAAAATCCTTATAGAACAAGGACAGGCTAATGTAAGCGAGGCTATTGTAGATGCTACAGAAACCGGTAATAAGGAAATTACTGGCTATTTACTAGAGAAAGGTGCAGATACAGAAGAGGCTCTTAACGCTGCTATGGAAACTAAGGACGAAGATATTATTCTTCTCATCTTAGCAAAAACAGAGCATATCGACCCGTCGTTTATCTCTACTGCTGCCAGAAAAGGAAATCTCAAAGTTGTACAAAAACTTATAGAACGAGGTTTAAGTACAAGTATCGCTCTAGAAGATGCGATGCGTTACAAACAACTACCCGTTGCAAAATTACTCATAGAGAATGGTGCAAAACCTACGCAGTACGACCTAGAACTCTCTCTTAAATTTAACTTTATAGAAGGAACAAAACTTGTACTCGAGCAAGGTGTAACACCTACGGAAGCATTTGAAAATGGTTATTACCCCCTACATCTAGTTACAGAGACGTATGAAACTACAGATAGTGATTTGATAAAACTTCTAATATCTTATGGAGCAGATGTAAACGCACAAAACAAAAGAGATGAGACTCCATTACACCTAGTTGCTAGTGGCAACGAGAATGCACTTCCCACTGTAACAGCTTTACTTGAGGCAGATGCAAATGCACTACTCACAAATAAGAACAATCTTACTGCTTTGGATTACACCACTAACAAGACGCTAAAAAACATTATTAAAAAAGCACAAAAAGAAGCACGCAAAAAGTCTTAAGGTGAGGCTACACTTATAAAATGGTTAAGAATTTCGCTTTCGCGAAAGCGTAATTATATTGATAATACGAATTGAAACACCGCAAGATTTGGTTAGCGAAAACACCATAAGAAATCTAAACACTCAGAAAAAAACTCTTTGATTTTACTTGAACAAAAAAAGCTCCTTTATATAACTATAAAGGAGCTTGTTTATATTAAGTCACCGTCTATTGCCAGTCTGGCATTGCGCCATCTTCTACTAGTGTAGTTCTAGAATCATCTCCTAGTTGAGAAGACACTATGTCTCTTACAGAGACCTCATCATTAGGTGTATTTGTAAAAATAATAGATGCATTAGTAGGTGAAAAACGTGGGTCTAGATCATTTGT